>ENA-UOWO01006868-UOWO01006868.1-activated-sludge-metagenome-genome-assembly--contig:-NODE-6868-length-11485-cov-4.416885_pt1 | contig 11485 bp, 14 predicted proteins | sample MGYA00238148_ERZ761564 | MGnify/ENA primary metagenome ERZ761564 (study PRJEB28885, sample SAMN05720194) | activated sludge metagenome | isolation source: Anaerobic digester | place: USA...
CGCCGGTGGCATGTCCGAGACCGGCATCCAGGACCGGCTTTGGCAGACCTACACCAGGCCCAACGGGATCAACTCGATCTCGGCCTTTCCCAGCATGCATGTCGCAAGCTCGGTCCTGATGGCGATCTACGGTTTTGCGATCACCCGCTGGCTGGGCTATCTGCTGTCGGCGTTTGCAGCGACGATCATGGTCGGGTCGGTTCTGCTGGGCTGGCACTATGCCGTTGACGGCTATGCCGGTACGTTGATTGCCGTCGCCAGCTGGAAGCTGTCGGGCTGGCTGATCCGGTCCAGGATCGGCCCGTTCCGGGGCGCAGCGGCCTAGATCACGTCCCAGTCGTCATCGTCGCGGGTCTGTCCGATCGCCATCCAGTCGGCGCGGATGCGGGCGATCCGGGTGTCGCCCCAGGTGCGGAAAACGATGTCGAAGCCTTGGGTCGTCACATCTTCGGCGGTGATATCGACGCGGCTGTTGGTCTTGTGGTCGATGTCCCACATCGAGATGCCGACCGTCACCACCGGCACCGTCTGGAACGGTTCACGAAAGGTCTGGGACTGGCGCACTTCGCGTGGGCCCGATCCGGTCCACATCGCGCCATCATGGGCAAAATCATTGAACAAAATCGTCGAGCCATTCTCGACGCCAATCGGACCGGCAAACCGCTTCATACTGCAAACACCTCACACCCCGGCGACAGATTGCCAGATTCGGAATTGAAATGGGTTAGCAAAATGAAAAAGGCCCCGGCATTTCGGGGCCTTTCACAAGGAATTGCGGTGCAGGCCCCCGGAGTCAGATCCCGGCAGCGGCCCGCATGGCGTAAAGATCGGCCACGGCCTTGTCGGCGGTGTCCTTGTCGGAATTGACCGCCGCCGCCTCACAGGCATCGGCAACCAGCGCGTCCAGCGTCGCCGGGGTCATCTCGTCCAGCGGCACCGCCTGCTCGGCCAGGATCGACACGCCAGTGGCGCTGATCTCGGCAAAGCCGCCAGTGACGACATAGGCCTTCATGCCGGACGCGCCGATCACCTTCAGCACGCCGGGACGCAGCGAGGTGATGGTGGGGGCATGCCCCTCCATCGCGGTCAGGTCGCCCATCGCGCCGGGAATCTGGACCTCGGTCGCCGGAAAGGACGCAAGGCGCCGTTCCGGGCTGACCAGGTCGAATTGGACCGTGCTGGCCATGTCGCCCCCTTACGCCGCTGCCGCAGCGAGTTTCGCGGCCTTGGCTTTCACTTCCTCGATGTCGCCGACCATGTAGAAGGCGTTTTCCGGCAGGTGATCGTATTCACCGGCCACAACTGCCTTGAACGACGCGATGGTCTTTTCCAGCGGAACCTGCACACCGTCCGAGCCGGTGAACACCTTCGCCACGTCGAACGGCTGCGACAGGAAGCGCTGGATCTTCCGGGCGCGGGCCACGGTCAGCTTGTCCTCTTCGCTCAGTTCGTCCATCCCAAGGATGGCGATGATGTCCTGCAGCGACTTGTAGCGCTGAAGGATGCCCTGCACCGAACGGGCAACGGCATAGTGCTCGTCGCCGATGACCGCCGGGTCCAGTAGACGAGAGGTCGAGTCGAGCGGGTCAACGGCCGGGTAGATCCCCAGTTCCGAGATCGCACGCGACAGAACCGTGGTGGCGTCAAGGTGGGCGAAGGACGTGGCAGGCGCCGGGTCGGTCAGGTCGTCAGCCGGAACGTAGATCGCCTGAACCGAGGTGATGGACCCCGCCTTGGTCGAGGTGATGCGTTCCTGCAAAGCACCCATGTCGGTCGCCAGCGTCGGCTGGTAGCCCACGGCGGACGGGATACGGCCCAAGAGAGCCGACACTTCCGAACCGGCCTGGGTGAAGCGGAAGATGTTGTCGACGAAGAACAGAACGTCGGTCCCGGACTGGTCGCGGAACTGCTCGGCCAGGGTCAGACCGGTCAGCGCCACGCGGGCACGCGCCCCCGGGGGTTCGTTCATCTGACCGTAGACAAGGGCCACTTTGGAGGCGGTCAGGTCGTCGATCTTGATAACGCCCGATTCGATCATTTCGTGATACAGGTCGTTGCCTTCACGGGTCCGTTCACCCACACCGGCGAACACCGAATAGCCCGAGTGCACCTTGGCGATGTTGTTGATCAGTTCCATGATCAGAACCGTCTTGCCCACGCCCGCACCACCAAAGAGGCCGATCTTGCCGCCCTTGGCATAGGGGGCCAGAAGGTCGATGACCTTGATCCCGGTGACCAGAACCACGGATTCCGTCGCCTGTTCGCTGAATGCCGGGGCAGGCTGGTGAATGGCGCGGGTCTGGGTTGCCGCGACCGGGCCGCGTTCGTCCACCGGCTCGCCGATGACGTTCAGGATGCGGCCCAGGGTCGCGTCGCCCACGGGAACCGAGATCGGCGAACCAAGGTCGGACACGGCGGTGCCGCGCACCAGGCCTTCGGTCGCGTCCATGGCGATGGTCCGGACGGTGTTTTCGCCAAGATGCTGGGCCACTTCCAGAACCAGACGCTTGCCGTTGTTGGTGGTTTCCAGCGCGTTCAGGATAGCGGGCAGCGCGCCATCGAACTGCACGTCCACGACAGCGCCGATGACCTGGGTCACCTTACCCATAGCCTTGGAGGGAGATTTTGCCATTGTCATAAGCCTCGTTCTAGGTGTTTCGGATGGCCCGGCGGTCGGACCCGTGTTCAGCGTCTAGCGGCGGTCAGGGGGCATCGTACCACCCGCCGCCAAAGGCGACCCGCCCGGTGACGCAATGGAAGATGCGGCCGGGAAAGTAGCGCCGGTATTTCGCCCGGAACTGGTTCCGGATCTGGTGAAAGCTTTCGTCCGCACGGGCCTTGCCCTTGTGCAGAAGGTGGAAGTCGATCGCATAGGACCGGCCGCCCAGGAATTCCGCCTGCAGGCACAGGTCCGCGCCATAGTAGTGGAACCCGGCCATGTCGTAGGAGTTCAGCACCGGCTTCAGCCGCCGCATGACGATAAAGCATTCGTCCAGCGATTCCACCCGCGCCGGAACGCTGCCAAGGCGGCGGTCGGTGCCGAAGATGTCGCTGATGTGCAGCGCCTGCGCCGTCACCGAATGGTTCAGGGGCCGCCACGGGCTGCCTGCGACACCGGCGACCAGCCACTGTGGATCGGCGGCGTCCAGCGCCTCGATCCGGGCGACAAGATCGTCGTAGCCGCAATCGACCAGCTCCACATCCTCGTGGCAGAAGATCACATAGCGGCCACGCGCCTTGGGCCACATGTGCTTGTGCCAGTCGAATCCGTCGAACTGGTTGCCCTTGCGGTTGTCCGCCGCCAGGAATTCCGAGTTCTCAGCCGTGAAGCCATGCGCGGCAAAGCTTTCCAGCAGGCGGTCGTACTGCGCCTGATCCCGCACCAACGAGCAGACCGAGAACACAAGATCGCTCTCGTCCCGGTTCTGCACATATGTCGGTTGCGGGGTCATGGATCAAAGCGCCTCGGCACCCGAGATGATCTCGATCAGTTCCTTGGTGATCGCAGCCTGACGCGAGCGGTTGTAGATCGTCGTGTACTTGTTGATCATGTCGCCCGCGTTGCGGGTCGCGTTGTCCATGGCGGACATCCGCGCGCCCTGTTCGCTGGCGCCATTTTCAAGCAAGGCCGTGAAGATCTGCGTCGCCACGCCCCGGGGCAGAAGGTCGGCCAGAATGGCCTCTTCGCTGGGTTCGTAGTCATAGAGGGCGGTCGGAGCTGCCGCTTCGAACTTGGCCGGGATCACTTGCTGCATCGTCGGGATCTGGGCGATCACCGACTGGAAGCGGTTGTAGAAGATCGTGACCACATCGGCCTCGTCCGCTTCGAACGCCGCCATCACTTCGCGGGCAATCGCCTGGGCGTTGACATAGCCCACACGCTTGACTTCGCTAAGATCGACATGGCCGACAAAGGCCTGCGCCCAGTCGCGCTTGAGCTGTTCGCGGCCCTTCTTGCCGACAGTCAGGATCTTGACCGTCTTGCCCGCCGCCGCCAGCTCGTTCGCCCGCAGACGGGCCAACTTGACGATCGACGAGTTGAACCCGCCGCACAGGCCACGTTCAGAGGTCATCACGACCAGAAGATGCACCTGGTCCCGACCGTTCCCGGCCAGAAGCTTCGGTGCGCCTTCGCCGGTGCCGACACCCGCTGCCAGTGCGGTCATCACCGCCGTCATCCGCTCGGCAAAGGGCCGGGCGGCTTCGGCAGCATCCTGGGCCCGCCGCAATTTCGCGGCGGACACCATTTGCATGGCCTTGGTGATCTTGCGGGTGTTCTTGACACTCGCGATCTTGTTCTTCAGGTCCTTAAGGCTGGGCATCTGCCTACTCCTTCAGGGCGCTTCAGGCGAAGTCTTTGGCGAAAGCGTCAAGCTCGGCACGGATCGCTTTTTCCAGATCGCCCGCGACTTTGCGGTCGTTCTTGGTGATGTCTTCCAGCAGCGCCTTGCCGTTCGTGCGCAGGTGCTTCAACAGCCCCGCCTCGAACCGGCCCACGTCCTTGACCGGCACCTTGTCCAGATAGCCGTTGGTGCCCGCAAAGATCACGCAGACGATCTCGGCGTTGGTCATCGGCGAATACTGGTTCTGCTTCATCAGTTCCGTCAAACGCGCGCCGCGGTTCAAAAGCGCCTGGGTTGAGGCGTCAAGGTCCGAACCGAACTGCGCAAAAGCCGCCATTTCGCGGTACTGCGCCAATTCCAGCTTGACCTTGCCCGCGACCGATTTCATCGCGTTGGTCTGGGCCGAGGAGCCCACGCGGCTGACCGACAGACCGGTGTTCACGGCCGGACGGACGCCCTGGTAAAAGAGTTCGGTCTCCAGGAAGATCTGGCCGTCGGTGATCGAGATCACGTTCGTCGGGATATAGGCCGACACGTCACCCGCCTGGGTTTCGATGATCGGCAGCGCGGTCAGCGACCCGGCACCGAAATCGCCGTTCAGCTTGGCCGACCGTTCCAGCAGGCGGGAGTGCAGGTAGAACACGTCGCCCGGATAGGCTTCACGCCCCGGCGGACGGCGCAGGAGCAGCGACATCTGGCGGTAGGCCACGGCCTGCTTGGACAGGTCATCATAGATGATCAGGGCATGGCGGCCGTTGTCGCGGAAGAATTCCGCCATCGCGGTTGCCGAATAGGGCGCCAGGAACTGCATCGGAGCGGGGTCGGACGCGGTGGCGGCCACGACGATGGTGTAGGCCATCGCGCCGGTCTCTTCCAGCTTCTTCACCAGCTGCGCCACGGTCGAGCGCTTCTGCCCGATGGCGACATAGATACAGTACAGCTTCTTCGATTCGTCCGAACCGGCAGCCTCGTTATAGGCCTTCTGGTTCAGGATCGTGTCCAGCGCCACGGCGGTCTTGCCGGTCTGACGGTCGCCGATGATCAGTTCGCGCTGGCCACGGCCAACCGGGATCATCGCGTCGATGGCCTTGAGGCCGGTCGCCATGGGTTCATGCACCGATTTCCGGGGAATGATGCCCGGGGCCTTGACGTCGGCCACGCGGCGTTCGGTCGCTGCAATCGGGCCCTTGCCGTCGATCGGGTTGCCCAGACCGTCCACAACGCGGCCCAGAAGCGCGTCACCGGCGGGCACGTCCACGATGGACTTGGTGCGCTTGACGGTGTCGCCTTCCTTGATGTCCTGGTCGGAGCCGAAGATAACGATACCGACGTTGTCGACTTCCAGGTTCAGCGCCATCCCGCGGATGCCGCCGGGGAATTCGACCATCTCACCGGCCTGCACGTTGTCCAGGCCATGCACACGGGCAATCCCGTCACCGACCGACAGCACGCGGCCAACTTCGGCCACTTCGGCGTCCTTGCCAAAGTTCTTGATCTGCTCTTTCAGGATCGCAGAGATCTCGGCAGCCTGAATTCCCATCACCCAACCTCTTTCATTGCATTCTGGAGCGCCGCGAGCTTCGCCTTGACCGACGTGTCGATCATGGTCGAGCCGAGCTTGACGACAAGACCGCCGATGAGCGTTTCATCAACGGTGGTGTTCAGTTTCACGGTCTTGCCGACGCGGGCTTTCAGCGTCTCGGCAAGCTTTTTCGATTGTGCGGCGGTCAGCGCGCGGGCGGCGGTGACCTCGGCGGTCACTTCGCCCTTTTCGGCGGCGATCATGTCGGCCAGCGCGGTCAGGAACTGCGGCAGCACGAAAAGCCGCCGCTTGTCCGACATAAGCGCCAGCGTATTCGTCATCAGGGTGCTGAGGCCCAGCTTCGCGCCAATGGCGGCGATGACCTTGCCCTGATCGTCCCGGCTGATCACCGGCGAGGCGATCACGGCGCGCAGGTCGGCCCCGGCAGCCAGCGTTTCCGCAAGGGCGGTGGTATCGGCCTCCAGCGCCTTGTCGTCCTTGGCCAGGTCGAACAAGGCCGATGCGTAGCGCGAGGCAATGCCGAGAGAGATCGAAGCCGGTTCTGACACGTCAACCCTTCCGCTGTCTGTGGCCCGTGGTTCTTGCGAACCGGGCCGTCCTTTGGCGCAGACCTTGACCCTCGGCCAAGGCTGCACATCATCCGTCGCGGGCGTCCTTAGCAGAGGCGTATCCACCCCGCAACCGGGTTGCTCCCGGTTTCGTGACGCAAGAGCGCACAGAGTGAGGAACTGCGCGAAATCGCCACGGGACCATCACGAACCAGTGTCGGCAGGTGTGGGCGGTGCGGGTTCGGCTCACACCTTTTCACATACCTGACAGCTTGCCGCGCCAGCCGTTGACCTTGGTCCCCGATGCAGCCCCTTGGCGACCTGATGCAGGATAGGAAGGACAGCGCAATGGCAACGACGATCTCCAGACGCAAGCTTTTGGTCGCGGCGGCAGGGTGGACGGTTGCGGCAGGCGCAGCGCTGGCCCAAAGCACCGAACCGGACGTGACAGCGACCGTGCGCAACAACGTTTCGGGTTTCCGGATGCAGGACTGGCGCGACCACTTCGAGACGCTGGGCAAAGCGACCATCGTCGCTGACACCGCGTCGCGGGCGCTGCATTTCTGGAGCGCGGATGGCAGCGACTATCGGATCTTCCCGACCTCGGTCCCGTTGACCGACGATCTGACCAAGCGCGGATATACCGAAATTGTCCGCAAGAAGGTTGGGCCAAGCTGGACCCCGACTGCGTCGCAAATGGAGCGTTATCCGGACTGGAAGCCGATCGGCCCCGGCCCCGAGAACCCGCTTGGCACACATGCGATGTACCTCGGCTGGCCCGCCTACATCATTCACGGCACGCATGATACGCGCAAGATCGGGCGGCGGTCGTCGGATGGGTGCATCGGGCTGTTCAACGAAAACATCGCCCAGTTGTTCGCGCTTTGCCCGGTCGGAACGCAAGTCCGCGTCATCTGACCGGTCGCTAAAGCGGTTTCACCAGCCGTTCCAGCCAATGTCCGGTGATCTTGTCCAGTCCCCGCTTTCCCGTGGGATTGAATCCCTCACGGTTCCAGAACGCCCGTCCGCGCGGGTTGGCGTCCAGAACAGCAAGATAAAGCCGCGCTGCGTGCCGCTTTCGGGCAAGCATTTCGGCATGGGCCAGGAAGGTGCGCCCATGACCCGCGCTTTGTGCCCAGGGGCCAAGCAGCATCAGACCAAGGTAGGCATCGTTGCCTTCGGGAAAGCCGTAGGACAGCTCGGCCACGCCGGACAGGCGCTGGTTCAGAAACAGGCCCAGCCGGTCGCTTTCGGCGGGATCGCAGTTCGGCGGCGCGTCGGTAAAGAACTTTGAGGCCTGGTGGGCGGGATCGACGCGCCCTTCGGCCAGCAACCAGTAGTCCGGTGCTTCACGATAGAACTGCGCGACAAGAGCGGTCTCGCCAGGCAGCAGCTCACGAATCCGCATGGGCAATCCTGACGATTTCCAGGTCCAGCGCCCCGGTCGGGCGCTTCCAGGTCACCACGTCGCCGACCTGCGCGCCCAAGAGCGCCCGTGCCAGCGGAGAATTCGGCGCGATGCGGTGGCGGGGGGCGTCGGCTTCGTCTTCTCCGGTGATCTCGTAGGTGCTTTCGGCCCCCGCGTCATCCACCACGGTGACCGCAAGGCCAAAGGCGACTTCGGTCAGGTCATGCGACAGGGGGTCGATGACGACGGCAGCTTTCAGACGGGCGTCCAGCCAGCGCAGGTCACGCTCGGCCGCGGCTTCGGGCAGCTTGTCCAGCCGGTCGGGGCGGGCTTTCAGCGCCGCAAGATCGGCCTGCCGCGCGGTGATCCGCGCCTGCAGGGCGGCAAGGCCCCGGGGCGTGACGATGTTCGGTCCGGGCGACAGCGGCAGTTCTGGCAGATCCGGGCGGTCGTTCCCTGCATCCTCGTTCACGAAGGCGCGGCTCATCGGGCAAGCAGCTCCAGCGGGTCATAGATCAGTCCGGTGCCCCAGGCAGCGCGTGCCAGACTGTCCGGCTTGCAGCGGATGCGACCCAGATCAAGGTCGTCGCGGGCAAAGAACTGCCGCCGGGTGACCACGGATTCGGGGTCCTTCCAGGCTTCGGTCAGACTGCCCGCCGTGATCCGGCAGCGAAAGAAGATCTCGACCTGGTGAAAACCGCTGGCGGGATCGTGGAACTCGTTCACCAGCGCCGGATCCAGGACCGCGATGGTCAGGCCGGTTTCCTCATGCACTTCGCGGATCAGGTTGGCGGGCAACGACTGGCCCGGTTCGACCCCACCGCCCGGAGCGCACCACAGGTCGGACCGCGCATTGGCCCAGGCGTTGACCAGCAAAAGCCGGTCATCCTGCAGGATCAGGGCGCGGACGGCAAGGCGGGGGCTGGGGTGGCGGCGCATGCCCGTCAACCTGTGACGCCGCGTCAGAATTGTCCAGCGCCGGGATTTCCGGGCTTGCCCTGTGGCGGCGGGCGCGGGACAGTCGCAGCATGTGGATGACCGGACGCCTTGCCCGCTTCCTGCCAGCCCCGGCCACCGAAGAGGGCGCGGGGCCGACGGACGCGGTTGTCCTGTTGCACGGGCTGGCGCGAACCGATGCCTCGCTTGCCCCGATGGCTCTGGCCCTGAAGGCCGAGGGGTTCCGGGTGCTGAACTGGTCCTACCCGTCGACAAAAGCTCCGCCAGACGTTCTGGCCGAAGAGGTCGGTCAGGCTGTTGCCAGGGTTGGCCCGGGCCGGGTGCATTTCGTGACGCATTCGATGGGCGGCATCCTGCTGCGCGACTGGCTGGCGCGGCATCGTCCCGATCAGATGGGCCGCGTCGTGATGCTGGCCCCGCCGAACCACGGGTCGGAACTGGTGGACAAGCTGGGCGACAACCCAGTCTTTCACATGGTCAACGGGGCGGCGGGCAAGTCGTTGGGCACCGGGCCGGAAAGCTGGCCGAACCGCCTGCCGCCTGCGGATTACCCGCTGGGGATCATCGCGGGCACCCGGTCGCTGAACCCGGTCTGGAACGCGCTGTTGCCGGGCGCAAACGACGGCAAGGTGACAGTGGAAAGCACCAGGCTGGACGGCATGGCCGAGCATCTTGTCTTGCCCGTCACCCACACCTTCATGATGGTCAACCCGGTGGTGATCCGGCAGGTGATCACCTTCCTGCGCGAGGGGAGGTTCGACCCTTCACTGACGCTTTCGGCGGTCGTGAAAGAGACGATTCAGGCGGTTCAGTCCGGCTGACAACCTCGGGCGTGCCGGTATCGGGCTTGCCCTTTTCCAGTTGCGCCCGGCCATAGGCGGCAAGGGCCTCGTACTGGCGGACAAAGGCGGCAAGCTCCTTTTCCTCCAGCTCTTCCAGATCCAGCAGCGACAGGTGCGCACCCTTGGTGGCGCGGATCAGCTCGTCCAGCTTCAGTTGCATCGCCACGGTGTCGCGGTTCTGGGTGTTCTGGATCAGGAACACCATCAGGAAGGTGATGATCGTGGTGCCGGTGTTGATCACCAGTTGCCAGGTTTCGGAGTAGCCGAAGATCGGCCCGGTGATCAGCCAGACCACGATTATGGCGGCGGCCAGCAGGAAGGTGACCGGCCGGCCCGACAGTTGGGCGATGGAACGGGCGGCGCGGGTGTAGATCGAGGCGTGGTCGGACATGGGGACCCCTGGGGTGCAAGCTGTGGCCAAGGTAACGCAGATCCCGCCGGACGCTGCCCTGATCTGGGTCAGGCCCGGAATGGCTGATCGCTGGTCCTCGCGCCCGCCCGCCGACAAGACACCGAAAGCGCACGAGTAGGGGTCAGGGGCGCGTTATCCGGTTCACATGCCCCATCTTGCGGCCGGGACGCGGCGCGCCCTTGCCGTAAAGGTGGACAGCGGTGTCGCGCGCCTTCAAGAGGTCAGGCACCCGCAGCACATCATCGCCGATCAGGTTTTCCATCACCACATCGGCATAGCGCCCACCGTCGCCCAGCTGCAGGCCCGCCACCGCGCGGATGTGCTGTTCGAACTGGTCAACGGTGCAGCCCGCCTGGGTCCAGTGGCCCGAGTTGTGGACGCGCGGGGCGATTTCGTTGACCAGCAGGCCCTTTGCGGTGACGAACAGCTCCACCCCCATCACGCCGACATAGTCCAGCGCGTTCAGGATGCGGGCGGCAATCAGCACCGCATCCGACCGCAAGGCAGGCGACAGGCGCGCGGGCACGGTGGTGGTGCGCAGGATGCCGTCGCGGTGGACGTTTTCCCCGGGATCGAAGCAGGCGACCGATCCGTCAAGACCGCGGGCGGCAATCACGCTGATTTCGCGGTCGAAGGCGATGAAGCCTTCCAGAACCGAAGGCGCATTGTTCATCGCAGCCCATGCGGCGCCGATCTGGCTGTCGTCGTCCAGCTTGACCTGGCCCTTGCCGTCATAGCCCAGCCGCGCGGTCTTGAGGATGGCGGGAAGGCCCAGTTTTTCAGCGGCGGCGCGCAGGTCGTCCGCCGAGTTGACGGCGTCCCACGGCGCGGTCAGCAGGCCAAGGTCGTTCAGAAAGCGCTTTTCGATGATGCGGTCCTGGCTGACGGCCAAGGCCCGGCGGTTCGGGCGGATCGGCTTCAGGCTTTCCAGAAGATCAAGTGCCGAGGTCGGGACGTTCTCGAATTCATAGGTGATCACGTCAACGCTGGAGGCAAAGGCGCGGAGCGCCGCTTCATCCTCATAGGGCGCGGTCGTCACGGTGAACGCCACATCCCCTGCAGGCGCGGCGCCCGGCTCATAGATATGGCAGCGATAGCCCAGACGGCTGGCCGCGACCGAAATACTTGGATTGGTTCAGGTGCGCGTGCGGGATGATCTATGCAGACAACGACACGGTGACGCAGCACGATTACGACCGCTATTACCAGGAGCGCTACGGTTACGGAGCGGAAGACCCGGAACAGCAACAGCGCATACGGGACAGGGCGCATTACGTGGCCGTGAAGTTCCAGAAGGACGCGAAGGTGGTGGACTTTGGCGGCGGCGAGCAGGGATTGACGCGGATACTCGCGCAGTACGGGTTCATGAACACGACCTGTGTGGAAGCGGGGCAGGATATACCGGATAACGTTGACGTGATCATCGCGGAGA
>ENA-UOWO01006871-UOWO01006871.1-activated-sludge-metagenome-genome-assembly--contig:-NODE-6871-length-11478-cov-5.426858_pt1 | contig 11478 bp, 10 predicted proteins | sample MGYA00238148_ERZ761564 | MGnify/ENA primary metagenome ERZ761564 (study PRJEB28885, sample SAMN05720194) | activated sludge metagenome | isolation source: Anaerobic digester | place: USA...
TTGTGAAGCCACTCACCTGATAAATAAGGGTGACGTTTGAACCGGTACAAACAGAGGTTGGACTTACTGAGTTGAAAACCAGGGTCGGATAATTACGAATGCGAACATTGTCAATGATGATGGCATTGTCAATTGCCGGGTTTGGTGAAACAGCAGGTGCTTTGTTAAACCATCTGAAACCAACCCGGAGTTTCGGATTGTTGATATCGAATCCGGGGAAGTTGGTTGTGTTAATTGTAAAAGCAGACGATTGAACACCGGCAGCGCTACTTCCGAAAAATGTTTGATTGATTTCTTTCCAGGTTCCCGGATTGCCACTTTGCAATGAATAGATCAACCGCATACCCGCATCCAATGATGTAGGGTCGGTTTTTCTGAAAATCCAGTCAAATTGTAATTGCAGATTTCCTCCGAGGAAGGCTGAAGCAGGAAAATCCTGCTTCATGTAGGCAGCCCTGTTGGTTGAATTATCAGGCAATGTGGCATCAAATTTTACCAGATCATTTTGTCCGGGAGCATTTCCGCAATTACCGGCTATACAACTCACATGTAGATTTGTTGTATTGTCAATGGTCGGGTTTATTGTATTGGTAATTGCCCAAACATTCGCTCCGGTTCCGTTTTGGGGCAGACTTCCTGAAATGAGCAGGTTGCCATCTCCGGTTAATTCCCAACGGGTGTTGGCAGCACCGGAAAAGTCATCCTGATACAATGTCTGCACCAGACCCTGAGCTTTCAGGTTTCCTGGAATTTGATACAGAAATAGGGCCGCGATGGTTAAGTAGGAGCAAATTGCTCTGAGTTTTTTAATCTCCACAGATAGAAACTTCATTGATATTTCTCGAAAGGACATTCTTACCTTAATTAAAGCAGGACTATCCAAAACGCAATATTAACGTCATTAATGCAAAATTTTATCTTGAATTTTCTGAAAATGCTTCAAAGCGTAATATCTATTCCCACAAGCCACCAAATTTTATCCTGCTATTTTATTTTTTCAGACTGATAAATAGGCACTTAAACCCCTGTTGAAATAAATTTAAAAAAAAAATTTCAACAGATGTTTTTCAAAAACGATCTCTCTCGTATTTTTGCACCCGAATTGTCCGATGGTGTAAAGGTAGCACAACAGTTTTTGGTACTGTTTGTCTAGGTTCGAATCCTGGTCGGATAACAGAAGGCCCCGCTTAAACGGGGCTTTTTTTATGTCGTGCGGATTGTTTCCTGTGTGCCCTCAATTTCAGAACTTGTAGCATTTTTCGATGCCAGCCAACTGGTAGGCAGAACAAAGTTTTGTACAGATCCAGGTCTGATCAGCAAAGTAACGATCGTTGGTGGAACAAGAAACCTGAATCCTGTTGCCATTCGTTCCCTGCATCCAGATATCATTCTCGCCGTGAAGGAAGAAAATCAGAAGGATCAGATCGAAGAGTTGATGGAAGAATTCAGGGTTATTGTTTTCGAAGTAAAGACAGTTTTGGACGCCCTTCAAATGATTTCCGCAATTGGGAAAATCATGAACAGAGAAGAGCTGGCTTCAGGACTTGTTCGGGATATCCAGACAGGTTTCGCAAAACTTGACTTCAAACGTAAGATTCCGGTGCTGTACTTAATTTGGGATAATCCCGCAATGACCATTGGCGGTGATACATTTATACATCATATGCTTTCCATCGCAGGTTTTCAGAATGTATTTGAGGGCCAAAACCGGTATCCTTTGGTCGATCTGGAAAAGGACCTGCCGGAGGAACCCAAAATCATCATCCTTTCTTCCGAGCCGTACCCGTTTCAGGAAAAGCATTTGTCCCGTTTTCGAAAGTATTTTCCGAAATCAAATATCTTGCTGGCAGACGGAGCTATGTTCAGCTGGTATGGGAACCGGATGGCTTTGTTCCCAGACTTTGTTTTGAATTTCCGTCGACTGAATGGCTTTTGATACAAGACTGCGGGGCATTTAAACCTGAATTCTGCATTTGGTCCTGAAAAACTAGTCGCTCGTCCTGAGAAAGCAGAATATTTGTATTTGTTCCGGATAAAATTTGCGACAAAGGTGAAAAGGCTTATATATTTAAACTCTTGAATTTTTAACTGATTAGAAAAACATAATACGCAGATTATCAAGCGTTAACGAATGATGGAAGTAGACCTTAGTGTTGGACTAGATAATAAAACAGCTTTAAAACAGGTTTTTGGCTTTGATAAATTCCGGGGAAATCAGGAAGAAATCATCAATAACCTGATGTCGGGAAAAAATACATTTGTCATCATGCCCACCGGGGCTGGCAAGTCGCTGACCTATCAGCTGCCTGCCATTGTTCAGGAAGGAACGGCGATCGTTATTTCTCCTCTGATCGCTTTGATGAAAAATCAGGTGGACCTTCTGAATGGGGTAGGCGTGAATGCTCAGTTTCTTAACTCAACCCTCACCAAAACAGAAATGGCGAGAGTGAAGAAAGAGGTTCTGGCCGGTGAAGTAAAACTTCTCTACGTAGCACCCGAATCTCTAACCAAAGAGGAAAATATCAATTTCCTCAAAACAGCTAATATTTCGTTTGTCGCTATTGACGAAGCCCATTGTATTTCGGAATGGGGGCACGATTTTCGTCCGGAATACCGGCGGATACGCACCATCATTGACATGCTGGGAAATCTTCCTATCATAGCACTGACGGCAACAGCGACTCCGAAAGTTCAGCAGGATATTCAGAAGAACTTAACTATGGAAGATGCTTCCATCTTTAAATCTTCGTTCCGTCGCCACAATCTCTTTTACGAGATTCGCCCGAAAGTGAATGCCAAAAAGCAGTTGATGCGGTACATTCTCAATAACAAAGGAAAGGCCGGAATCATCTATTGCTTGTCGAGAAAGAAAACCGAAGAGATTGCTGAATTCCTGCGTGTAAACGGAATTAAAGCCTTGCCTTACCATGCTGGTCTGGATCCCAACACCCGTATGCGGAATCAGGAACAGTTCCTTCGGGAAGACTGTGATGTAATGGTGGCCACCATCGCTTTTGGGATGGGAATTGATAAGCCTGATGTACGGTTTGTCATTCACTATGACGCTCCTAAATCGCTGGAAGGATATTATCAGGAGACGGGTCGTGCCGGTCGCGATGGATTGCCTTCAGAATGCCTTATGTTTTTCAGCTATGCCGATATAGACAAGCTGGAGAAATTCAATAAAGACAAAAGTGTAACAGAAAGGGACAATGCCCGCCTTCTGCTTCAGGAGATGACCGATTTCGCCGATTTCGCCGTATGTCGGGTTCGTCAGGTCCTCCATTATTTTGGTGAGTACATGGAAAAAGATTGTGGCAATTGTGACAACTGCACCAAACCTACACCAAAATACAAAGTAGAGCAGGAGGCAATCCTGGTCCTTCAGGCCATTATCCAGACAGATGAGCGTTTTGCCATTCAGCATATTGCTGAATTCTGTGCCGGTGTTGAGAATGATTACGCCGTCAGTTACGGACATACCAAGCTGGAGATTTTCGGAAAAGGAAAAGAACATCCGGTGAAATGGTGGTATTCCGTGATCCGCCAGCTTTCCATCAATGGTCTGATTGTGAAAGACCTGGAGAATTTTGGTGCTCTGAAAGTATCAGAATCGGGTCATAAATTTCTGGCCGGTCCTTATCCGGTTTCAATGTCCACAGACCATGATTTTTCATCGGAGCAAATGGACATCGAAAACGATACCGATGAGAAAGAACCCATTAAAGGCAATGCCTATGATGGTGAACTGTTTGAGTTACTGAAAGGGCTCCGGAAGAAAATCGGGAAAGAAAAGAAACTCCCTCCCTACGTTATTTTCTCCGATGTCGCTTTGGAGGAAATGGCCACTGTATACCCAACCACTGAAAACGACCTGACTCAAATTACAGGTGTTGGCCAGGGAAAGGCAGTTAAATTTGGTAAGCCATTTATTGAACTGATCGCCAAATATGTTAAGGAAAATGACATTGAAGCCGAGTTTGATGTGGTGATCAAAACCACAGGTGATAAGTCCCGGAACAAAATTCAGATCATCCAGCAGATCGACAGGAAACTGGATCTGGCGGAAATCAGCGTCAGCCGGAAAATCACAATGTCAGAGTTACTCCAGGAAATTGAGATGATTTGTTTCTCCGGAACAAGACTGAATCTTGGGTACTACATTGACGATATTCTGGACGATGACCGCCAGGAAGAAATCATGGAATACTTCATGAATGCCGAAAGTGATGATCTCGCTCAGGCCATCAGTGAATTTGACGGGGAATACACTGAAGAAGAACTTCGGCTGATGCGAGTCAAGTTCATGTCAGAAGTCGGCAATTAATTCGCTGATTTTCAATATTTTCCAGAGTTTCGAAATATAAAGCTTGATTTTGGGAAACCGATTGTATTATTTTGCAGTTTAGAACAATTGTAACCGTAGGAGAGATTCATAAAAAATGAGGCAGCTAAAAATCAGTAAGCAAATCACGAACAGGGAAAGTCAGTCACTGGACAAATACCTGCAGGAAATTGGAAAAGTTGATTTGCTCACTCCCGATGAAGAAGTCGATCTCGCGAAACGAATCAGGGAAGGAGACCAGGCTGCTCTTGAAAAACTGACGAAGGCAAACCTCAGGTTTGTGGTTTCGGTTGCAAAGCAATACCAGAACCAGGGTTTGAGTCTGGGCGATCTGATCAATGAAGGCAATCTGGGTCTGATCAAAGCTGCACAGCGATTTGATGAAACCCGTGGTTTTAAATTTATCTCTTATGCTGTATGGTGGATTCGTCAGTCTATTCTGCAGGCATTGGCCGAGCAGTCAAGAATTGTTCGTTTGCCTCTTAATCGTGTAGGTTCACTCAATAAAATTTCCAAAACTTTTTCCGAACTCGAGCAAAAGTTTGAGCGGGAGCCTTCACCTGAAGAGTTGGCAGAAGTATTGGAAGTGAGTACCAATGAAATTGTCGATACCATGAAAATTTCAGGACGGCACGTGTCTATGGATGCTCCATTTGTTCAGGGAGAGGAAAACAGTCTTCTGGATGTTCTGGAGAATGATTCAGAGGAAACACCGGATTCTGATCTGATGGTGGATTCCCTCCGCAAAGAGGTTCAGCGGGCTCTTTCAACACTTACCCAAAGGGAAGCTGATGTGGTGACGTATTATTTCGGTCTCAACGGAGCGCATGTGATGACGCTTGAAGAAATCGGTGAGAAGTTCAACCTAACCAGGGAGCGGGTTCGTCAGATCAAAGAAAAAGCCATTCGCCGGCTTCGCCACACCAGCCGAAGCAAAGCACTTAAGCCATATCTGGGATAAATATTCCGGGAAACCCGCCTCACAGCGGGTTTTTTTTTGAAGTCCCGATCCATGAAACGCAAAGAACTAAACCAGAGCTCCCCATCCATCAACAATTCGCCGGGTTGGCTTTCGTTTGATATTTACCAACTTTTCAAAAAGACCAGGCAGTTCTTGTTTCTTTTCATCTGTGCGGGATGGTCAATTGCCTGTGAAGAAGTGCCATGTACAACGGATCCGGAAACCCTTATTGGAATAGAATTCTATGATGGTTCTTCAGCCGGTCTTGCTCCGAAGAAATACCTCATCAACCAGGTCCTGATACGAAATTCGCGGGTTTTTCTTGATACAGTTTCGGGATCAACGGCGGCAATCAGAATTCGCTTTCCTTCCAACTCCGATTCTTTCTGGCTCTCGTTCCGGGATACTACTTCAAAAGATTCCATCCGTTTTTCATACTCCAGAACCATGGAATTTGCCGGCGAGTCATGTGGCTATTATTATGGCTTTCAAAACCTGAAGGTAGATTCCATCTCAGGTGCCAATTTTGACCGTGCACAAATTCTAATAAATCAAGGTGATTCTTCCAATAAAGTACACGTCCGGATTTTCTGGTAGTCTGATATTGATCATCCTATTCTCTATTTCTGGCTTTTGTCAGGACCAGGAATCAGCGCCTGTCCCAACGATAGCCTCCGATACGGTTTCCCATCCGGTGTTTATCTCAGCAGGTGTGGATGTTTCCCGCCTCCTGTTTAATGTTTTGTCCACTTCATACAAAGGAGGGGAAGTTTCATTGGATGTCAGAAGGAAAGGATTAATGGGAGATTTCCATTTTGGGTTCGGTCAGCATTCCAGGTCTCTGGAACGATATAAGGCCAAAAGCAGCGGGATTTATTATGGAATCGGTATTTCAAAGTCACTGTTTAAAGAAGAGGCAAATGTCCTTTGTTTTGGATTGAGGCTGGCAGGCTCTTCCTTTCAGTATCAGTCTCAAAATGCTCAGGTGCCGGTTTTTCCAACTGGCTATGACCTGGTAGACCAGAAGGCCGTATCCTGTTTTGCTTTGTGGAGTGAAGTCAACGCCACAGTTCGGACACGTCTGGCTGGTTGGATTATGATGGGATTTGAATTGAGAATGAAATTGAAACTGACCTCAAAAACAAAGGGAATAACGCCCTATTTTATACCTGGTTATGGATTGTATAAAAATGCCTTCAGTCCGGGTATCAATTATTTTATTTTTGTGCAGATTCCCAACGGTACAAAACGTGGCGGCAAAACTCATTAAGATTCATCCGGAAAATCCTGATCTGCGGAAGATTGAGCAGGTTGTACAGGTCTTGCGTGACGGAGGTCTGGTGATTTATCCAACCGATACAGTGTATGGAATCGGCTGTGATATTTTCCATCCAAGGGCGATTGAGAAGATTGCCAAGCTCAAGAATCTGAAGCCAGAGAAAGCAAATTTTGCATTTATCTGCCATGATATGAGCCATCTGGCTGATTTTGCACGTGTATCTACACCCGTATATAAGGTAATGAAAAAAGCATTACCAGGCCCCTTCACCTTTGTGTTACCGGCTACAGCAGAGGTTCCCAGAATTCTGAACAACAAGCGGAAAACAATCGGTATACGGATCCCGGATAATAATATTCCCAGGATGCTGGTGCGTGAACTCGGTCATCCAATTCTTACTTCCTCCATCGTGGATGAGGACGATGTACTGGAATACAGCACTGATCCGGAACTGATTTTCGAGAAGTTTGAAAATCAGGTCGACATCATTATTGATGGGGGCTACGGGCACAACGTGGCATCCACGATTGTGTTATGTGAAAACGATGAATTTGAAGTCGTCAGGCAAGGGCTGGGAGATTTGTCGCAGTTTGTGTAAACCCATTAAAGGCAATGAGAATTGAGATGAAACTTCACTAATTTTCAGAATGGTTGCCGGAAGAAACTCAAGGTTGTTTTGGATTGTTGCCCTGTTGTCTTCAGGATTTGGTTCCTGTGTTTGGTCTCAGCCACTTCAGGTAACCGGGATAGTAACCAGTTACAAGTCAAAAAAAGTAATTCCTGCTACCGTCATTTTTGAAAAGCAACCGGATGCGTCGGTGACCATTATTTCGGAATCTGATTCGGATGGTTATCATGCCCGGATTTATTACAGAGCTCCTTACACAGTTAAAATCTCTTCTCCGGGCTTTGTGAGTGATTTTCAGGATATTGATTTGAATTCCGATTCTCTCAAAGACAAATCTTCATTTTCATTCCGGTTTTCGTTGGTCCCTATTCACATTGGAGAGGTGTTGCCTTTCCGGGATCTCCTTTTTGATGTAAAAAGTTTTAAAATCACAGACTCATCTGTTCCTGAACTAAAACGGTTGGTGGAGATTCTGGTTGAGAATCCATCCATTAAAATCCAGCTGGAAGGCCATACTGATAGTCAGGGTAAAAGCCGAAAAGCAAAAAAGCTTGCCATGAACCGTATACGGTCGATCCGGGAGTTTCTGGTTTCCAATGGAATATCAAGCAAACGAATCAAATTAAAAGCAATTATGGGACAACATCTTGTGACAGCCGGGGATATTCCGGATGCCAGAAGGGTAAACCGCCGTGTCGAGATCCGGATAATTGAACTGTAAAATTTGATGGGACCAGAATTAATCAGATCCTTGCAACTGATTTCAGGAGATTGGCGTCTGGTTTCGGATTTGATATAAAATAAAATGTAGTTTTAACCGCCTTTTTCTAAACATAGAAATTCAATACATGACAATGAGAAATGTTTTTTTGGGTGCACTGCTGGTTGTGTCCGTTTCTGCTTCAGCCCAGAATTCAAAACAGCAAAAAGTGCTGTATGCCGACAAAGTGGTTGCATTTTCATCCGAATACAGTTTTGAATTGTATAGTGCCCAGCAAATTCTTGGTGAGCCGAATGCACTTCCGGTCGGAGGTGACAATCCGTTTGCATGGAGTCCAAAACGACAGACAGGCCTTCAGTTTATCACAGTAGGTTTTGAGGAGGTAATGGAAATTGAACAAGTGGCCATCGGTGAGTGTTACAACCCAGGGTCAATCCTTCGTGTCGTTGCGATAGAGCCGAATGGAAAGGAGCACCTTATCAATCAGTTTACACCAAAACCCATCCGCCAGGATTCCAGGCTGCTTCACATTTTTCTGGAAGAAAAATCGCCATGGCCTGTGAAATCAATCAAAATCGAAATGGATTGCGACCGGGTTCCCGGATTTAACAGTATTGATTTTGTGGCTATTTCCGATGGACAAAAACCCATCGAAGTAAAGGTAAACGACAGTCAGCGTGTGAATCCGAATATTTCGACCGAGCGTTTGACCGAGAAAATCAACAGCCCTTATGATGAGGTAAATCCCATCATCTCGCCGGATGGAAAGAGGTTGTATTTCGGACGGAAAAACGATCCGGGCAATATGGGAGGTAAAAAAGATGACGAAGATATCTGGTATTCAGACTGGGACGATGCTAAAGGAGAATGGGGACTTGCCAAAAACCTGGGTAGTCCGATTAACAATGACAAACCAAACTTTATGTGTTCCATCACCCCGGATGGCAAAAATGTACTGGTTGGAAACATTTATAATTTTGGTCCGAAAAAAGTGACGATGGAAGAAGGGGTTTCGATGGTGACCATCACTCCCGAAGGTTGGAGCAAACCAAAAGCATTGCGGATTAAAGGTTATGTAAACGAATATAAGAGAGCCAATTACTATCTATGTCAAAACCGTAAGGTGATGTTAATGGCCATCCGTGCAGATAATGCATTGGGTGGTGAAGGGATGGATTTGTATGTGAGCTTCCTTGAGCCGGATAGTTCCTGGACCAAACCCTTGCATACAGGTAAAGTACTCAACAGTGTTGGAAATGAGTCGGCACCTTTTCTGGCTGCAGATGACAAAACACTCTTCTTTAGTTCTGATGGATTCTCCGGTTATGGAAGCGATGACATCTATATGAGCCGTCGTCTGGATGATACCTGGACCAAATGGAGCAAGCCTGCCAACCTTGGAAAAAATATCAACACAGGTCAGTCGGATATCTTTTTCACGCTGCCAGCCAATGGAGATTACGCTTATTTTTCATCAGGAGGTAACCAGTCCAATGGTCAGCTAGACCTTTACCGTTTGAGAATACCGGATTTGTTTAAGCCTGCACCAGTCATTGAAATTTCAGGGCGGGTTCTGGATAAGTTTTCAAAAAAGCCGGTTCGTGCTAAAATTTTGTATGAGAACCTGACGGAAAACAAAGAACTGGGTATCAATGAATCCAATCCATCGAATGGGACTTATAAGATAGCAGTACCGGTTGGTTCGAATTATGGATATCTGGCACAGGCGGATGGATACATGTCAGTTACCCAAAGTCTGGATGCCACGAATCTCGAAGATCCTCAGACCATTACTCAGGATTTGTATCTGATGCCAATTAAAAAGGGAACCCAGATTGCCCTGAACAATATCTTCTTTGACTACAATAAAACTGACCTGAACAAGGAATCTTTTGGAGAACTGAATCGACTCGTTGACATGATGAAACAGAATCCAAAGATGAAAATTGCCATTGGTGGCCACACCGACTCCAAAGGTTCTGATGAGTACAATATAAAACTAGCCTCAGATCGGGCAGAAGCGGTACAAGCTTACCTCATCAAAAAAGGAATCGCCGCCAACCGTATGTCAATTAAAACATTGGGCAAATCTGATCCACTCACAGCCAACGAAGAAAGCATGGACGGTGCTGCTCTGAACCGGCGTGTGGATATCACGTTTGACGGCAGCGAGTAGGTCCTGATAAGGATATTTTTTCCTGCAATTCCGGGTTACAAAGCCGGTTTAAGAAATGGAAATGAAGCTCTGAACTGATCCAGTTCGGAGCTTTTTAGTTTACAGGTCACGATGCATTCTTCTTTGAGTGCCGGTATCATTGGGGTGCCTTTAAAATCGATAACAACCGAATGGCCAGGATACATTGCCTCACCTTCGGCCCCATAGCGGTTTGTGGCAGCGAAATAGGATTGGTTTTCGATGGCTCTGGCCGGAATCAATGTATCCCAGGCCTGAATCCTGGGAGAAGGCCAGTGAGCACTGCAAACTATGAGATCAAAGTAAGGAGCCTTGTTTCGTACGGATTCCGGGAAACGCAGGTCAAAGCAAATGATGGCTTTTATCCGCCAGCCCAGGTATTCGAAGATCGCGTCTTTTTGTCCTGCACTGAACACTTTATCTTCACCAGAAAAGGCAAATACATTGATTTTGTCGTAGTACTGAATGGTACCGGAAGGTTCTACAAACAACATCCGGTTGAATACCTGTCCATTTTCATCAATGGCTACCGAGCCGCAGATGGCTCCCTTTTTTCGAGCAGCCATTTGCTTCATCCAACGGGTCGTGTACAATCCCATTTTTTCCGCCTTCATATGGAACGCATTGCGGTAACCGGTGTTGAACAGTTCCGGCAACAGATAGATATCTGATTCAGATGAGTCTCGTTCCAGTAATTCTTCCAGATGCGACAAATTGCCTTCAACACTGTCGAATGCCACATTTGCCTGCACCAGTGAGATGGATAGTTCTTCTTTTTTCATGATTCTTCTGATTCTGTCTGTGGTTCTTTTGGTTGATAACCCTGGGCTAGAAATGCGAAAAGTGCATCGGTCCGGGCTTTTCCCAGTTCTTTTTCAATTTCTTCCCGATGTTCAGTTTCCCGGATTTGTCCGATCGATTGAAACCGTTTGTAGATGAACTCAACAGATTTATTGCCCAGGCCTTTAACTGATTCCAGTGCTGTTTTAAGAGATGCTTTGCTCCGTTTGCTCCGGTGAAATGTAATGCCGAAACGATGGGCTTCGTCCCTTGCCCTTTGCAAAACCTTCAGTGTTTCCGATTTTTTATCCAGATACAGCGGATATGGATCTTCCGGGTAGTACAATTCTTCCAGTCGTTTGGCGATGCCCACAATTGGAATGGAGCCATACAATCCCAGCGATTTGAGAGCCTCGCAGGCTGACGACAACTGCCCCTTACCGCCGTCAATGAGTATGAGATCGGGCAACGGCTGGTTTTCTTCAAGCTGTCTTTTGTAGCGACGGGACACCACTTCGAACATGGTGGCGAAATCATCAGGACCCACAACAGTCTTAACATTAAAATGAC
>ENA-UOWO01006876-UOWO01006876.1-activated-sludge-metagenome-genome-assembly--contig:-NODE-6876-length-11471-cov-7.002540_pt1 | contig 11471 bp, 8 predicted proteins | sample MGYA00238148_ERZ761564 | MGnify/ENA primary metagenome ERZ761564 (study PRJEB28885, sample SAMN05720194) | activated sludge metagenome | isolation source: Anaerobic digester | place: USA...
TGCTGCGCAAAATTTATAGCGAGTTTATTAGGTGCCTCTAACCAATCCAAAGAATCCGCTGGGCTGCCCCAATGTGCCAAACGCAATGCCAGCGGCAAATAATCAGTAGCGCGAATCTCGGGTAAATCTGCAGCCGCGAGCGGTTGATCTTGCGACCATAAACGAATGCAATGCCCCGCTTGCACGCGCCCTGCACGACCACGGCGCTGATCTGCGCTGGCTTGGCTAATGCGCGACAAACGCAAACGCGTTAAACCCGTGCGCTGTTCGTAATCTGGGCGACGTACTAAACCGGAATCAATCACCAAAGTGACATCCGCAATGGTCAGCGAGGTTTCTGCAATATTCGTAGAGAGAATAATGCGCGCACCCGATGCGGAATTTAGCGCGCGTTTTTGTTCCGCAGGTGGCACACGGCTGTGCAAACGAAACACGGCTTGATTGGGGTAGCGCGCGTGAATTGCCTGCGCGCACTTTTCAATTTCACTCCAACCCGCTAAAAAAACCAATGTCGTGGTGTTTTGCCATTCGGGATGCGATGCCAGCGCACGCAGCACATGGTCTTCAATTCTTTCGGGATATGGCGTGTTGGTTTTTGCAGGCAGAAAATTTGTGGTCACCGGAAAACAGCGACCTGGTGCAAATAAACGCTGCGGCATTTGCTGTTGCAATTGGGGGTCTGGCGTTGCGCTCATTAAAATGAGTTGCACATCATCCCGCAGAATTTGCACTTCTTGGAGCCATGCCCACGCAGTATCTTGATTGACCGAACGCTCGTGAATTTCATCTAAAATAACGCAAGCAATCGTATCGAGCGTTGGGTCTTGCAATAAATGCTGCAATAAAATGCCGGGGGTCATCACCAATAAGCGCGTTGCATCGCTCACGCAATTATCGTAAGGCACCTGGTAACCCACGGTTTTACCTACCTCATCGCCAATTAATTCCGCTAAGCGCTGCGCGAGTGATTGCACAGCTAACACACGCGGCTGCACCAGAATTATTTTTTGGTCAGTTTCAATTTTATGAAGTATCCACAGCGGCGCAAGCGTAGATTTACCTGCGCCTGGCTCTGCTTCTAGCAATAGAGTCCCGTTGTGAATTGCTCGGAAAAAATCATCGCGCAATTCCGTTAGAGGATATTGCGGCAGGCTTGCTAAAAATTGTGGGGATGTTAAATCGTGAATCACTAGATTATTCTCACTTAAAACTCATACCCAAACCTAACACCCGCCGCCAAATTTATACCGCTGGCAGATTCAAAACTGCGGCTATTAGTTTGATTCACAATTACCGAGCCTACATAAGTTTCATCCGTAAGGTTGGCGAGTTTTATCCACCAATCCGCCTGCACACTTAAATCAATTTTACCTGACGCAGAAAAATCAACAGTATCGTAAGCCGGCGCTTTAATTTGGTTATTATCACTCGCGGCAACTTGAGCGCGATGCACCGCGCTCAAACCAAACTTCAAAAACTCGTTAGCAAATGGCGACCAATTAATTTGCGCGAAATGATTAAGTTTTGCGATGCCCGGCAACTGCAGCGATTTAAATTGGCCTTGGGTATAAGTGGCATCCAAATAATTCAGCGCAATGCGCGCATCAAAATGTTCAGTTAATTGATAGGTGCCATTAAACTCAACGCCTTTGCGCTCAGTGCCCGCTGCATTCACGTAAGTGGTGCGGCCATTAATGGATTGATCCACTACCAACTCATCGCGGGTTTCAATATTGAACGCCGTCAACGCCAAGGTGAGATCTTCATGTTGATAATCCACGCCAATTTCTTGCTGACGATTTGCGGCGGCATCCAAACTATTATTAAAACCTTTATCGCCATTGGTGTAAGCCATTTCAGTAAGCGTTGGCGTTTCAAAGCCATTACCTATAGCCGCATGCACAGAAAAGCTGTCATTGATTTGATAACGTGTTGATAAGGTTTGCGAACTGCGATTAAAGGTTTTATTGCCGCTGTCATCCGCATTTTTATCGAGAATAACAAAATAATCATTTACCGATAATGCGATATGCGATTGGCGCGCACCTAACAACCATTGCCACTGCGGAGTCGCTTGCCATTGCAAAAGTGCGTAAGCATCACGGTTATCAGCTTGGCCTAATTCATCACGGCGCAAATCACCCGCAATGCCAGCGTTATTAACATAACCTTTGCGCGCATCGTTCATGGCAGACCATTCGCCACCCAGCGTAAAACTCAAGGCTTGTTTGGCGAAGTTAAAATCCCAGGTGTAGTTGCCATTGCCGCCGCTAAATTGACGGCTTAAATCCACCACGCCGCCGGAGTTTGCTAAAGCATCGCCGCGCTGCGCAAGAAATTGTTGAATGTCACGCTCGCCTTGCCAGAGGGCAATTTGCCAGCGCTCATCTCCTTGAGTTTGGCGCACACTAAATGCATGTTGTTGATGCGAAATTGATTTGCGCGTATTAAAAAATTCAGCACTGCTATTAACTTGATATGGATCAGCTAACCATTGCGTTTGGGTTAAACCCAACGGATCTTGCAGCAGCGGTGCGTCCTCTTTATCAAAACGATATTGCGCCTGCACGCCGTTATCCAAGGTGTAGTAAACCTGCGCGCCCAATTGCTCGCGCTCAGCACTGGCGTGGGGGCGATTGCCTTCGGCATTGAGCTTACTTGCCTGAATACGTACACCTAAATTGGCATCGCGGAATTCACCGACAATATGATGCCTAGCAAGGCCATCTTCATCGGCAGTTGTATCTATAGAGACTCGATTAACTTTCGGCGCAGAGGTTTGCAGATTAATCACGCCGCCTGCACCATTGCCATAAAGTGCCGCCACTGGCCCGGTCAGCACACTGACTTGAGTAACGCCATCTAACACCGCGCCGGAAAACTGGCCTTGGCCATCGGGCATACTGAGCGGAATACCATCAACTTGCAGATCCAAACCGCGCACACCAAAAGCCGAGCGCGCGCCAAAGCCACGTAGCGTAATACGGGTATCTTGAGCGTAATTTGAGCGGCTATCGGCCTGTACGCCATTAATACCTTGCAGGAGTTCAGCGGCATCGGCACGGCTGCCCGGTTGAAGCTGAGTAGCATCCAATAATTGCGCACCCACTGCGGAATCTCTAACGCGCTCACCCGTGACAACCAAGGTTTCTATGCCCGTTTGCGCGTGGGCCACACAAGTTACAACACCTAAAAAGCCAAAACAGCTCGCGATTCTCTTCATAGCAACTACTCAATAAGAACAACTCAACAAGAACAATGGTCGCGATCCTAACCTATAAGAATCATTAGCTCATGCTGTTTTTTAGATCAAAACAACTCTAGCGGTTATTTATTGAGTTCTATACTCAATGAAACACAACATGAGCAGCACGCCTTAATGACTCACTCTTTCAATAAAGACATCCAACTCTTGCAGCGTCAATTCCTTGAGAGCCTGCCGCAAAAAGCCCACCAACTGGAAGATCTCTGGCATCACCTGCGCTACCTGCGCTGGAGCGAGCAAGGCTTTAAAACCTTTCAACAATTAGCCCATAGACTGGTCGGCTCTGGCACCAGCTTTGGCATACCGGAAGTCAGCCAAACAGCACAATTGCTCGATCAGTATTTAATGGATTACCAAGAACTTGGCCAACCTATGGGTGGCATTGAGTTTGAGATGATCGACCAAATGGTGAATGTGCTAGGACGCACGCTCACCAGTATTAATGAAACGACGAATTTAAATGAGATTGTGGTGCCCGCCAGTACGGGCGAAGGCAAATATATATTCTTAGTGGAAGCAGATCATCCACTGTCAGCCTTAATGATTGTGTATTTGCGCCAAGCGGGCTTTAGTGTGCAGCACTTTGATTCTGCGGCGGCTTGCATCCAACAATTAACAATACAATCACCCCACGCTGTATTAATTGACCCAAACTTTATGAGCGATGGCAGTTTAGGTTTTGAAGCCATTACTCAAATTAAAGCGCGGGTTGCGCAAGATGTGCCGATTATTTTTTTATCTGCACGCACGGATATGCACACTCGCTTGCGCGCTTTACGCGCGGGCTGTGCCACTTACATTACCAAGCCGATTGATTTTACTATTTTGGTGAATACCTTAATTCACAGCATAAAAACCAGCGAAATCACCCACAAGGTTATGATTGTGGATGACGAAGAATTAGTCGCAAATTATCACGCCGAAATTTTACGCCATGCAGGCATGGACGTTATTTGTATCTCCAACCCCATGCAGAGTTTGCAGCGCGCCGCTGAATTTAAGCCGGATTTAGTGGTGCTAGATATGCATATGCCAGAGATTAACGGCATAGAATTGGCGACACTCTTGCGTCAACACGAACAGTTTTTATTGCTGCCGATTATTTTTGTAACGGCCGATACATCAATTCGTTTGCGTCAATCGATTGAGAGTATTGGCGTAAATGCTGTGCTCACCAAGCCAGTGGATATGGGTGCATTGGTTAACGCCTGTGAACGCGCCATTACCGATACCTTTGCGCTAAAAAATCGCATTGAATCTATTACGCAACGCGCGCAACACAACCAGCAAATTACCCGCAGTTATTTTTTTGCAGCTATAGATAACGAACTACAAGAAGACCATTCACACCAAACACCCACTGCGCTTTATTACGCAGGTTTAGATTTAGAGGAAAGTTTTTATACCGCTTATGGCCCCGCCGGGGCAGCTAAATTGCACGAGCAATTTTGTGAGCGCCTAGCGCATATTATTGGCAGCGAAGAGCAGTGGTCAGACCTTGCTAATTTTGTCGCCTGCGTTTTAGTGGGCAAACGCAGCCGGGCACAGCATCACCTACGGGCGGCGCAAATTGCAGAGCATATGTCTAACCAAGTGTATTGCCTTGGCGAAGAAGTCTTTGTGATCAATACCCATATTGGCGTTCACTATTTGGATACCGAAATGGGCGCCGTTAATTCAGCGCTGGCCAACGCTGAAAAAGCCTACGAGCTTGCGAAACAAGCGGTTTCCCCACCATCGCCCCCAATTGATTCTGTAGCCACAAGCGCTCACGACATTAGTGATGACGAAATCGCAGCCGCCACCTCTGGCATAAGCTTTAGCGATCACTTACCTGAAGAAAATTTGCGCATTTGCTACCAACCCATGATCAGCCTTGAAAGCGATCATATAGAACATTACGAAGCGCTAGTACGCTGGCGCATTAACGACGAAGAACTCATTCCTGCTGCAAAATTTTTACATTACCTAAAACATTCCAGCATGCGGGTAGATTTAGACCGCTGGGTTTTACAATCGGCGGTTACCGCGATTACTACTGATAATTACGCGCGCGAAAATGCCAGCTTATTTATTCACTTATCGGATGAAACACTCGCACAAAAGTCCTTCTTTTCTTTTGCAGCCAATGTGCTGCGCAGCTCACGCTTACGCGGTCAACGGCGCTTAATTTTTATCTTCGAAGAACCTTGGGTTGCACTTCACCCCATTGATGCTGCAGCCACCATTAATGCATTGCACAATATTGAATGCGGTGCATGCTTGTCCCACGCGGGCACCAGTGAATCCAGCGCCGATATTATTGAAACCTTAGGGTTTGATTTTGTGCGCTTAGCACCCTCGCTTACCTCTCATGTTGTCAATGACAGCGAACATGAACAACAACTCGCCAGACTTATAACCGCTGCAAAAAACTCCGGTGCAGAAGTTATTGCCACGCAAGTTGAAGATTCCAAAAATCTTTCTACGCTCTGGGTAAATGGCGTGCGTTTATTTCAGGGGTTCTTATTGCAATCGCCCGATCAATCCATTCAAAGTCATAAAGATCTGGATATTATTAAGCAGTTTTTTGTGCCGAATAATTAGTTATCAGCACGTTATACCTCTAATAAAAACGGGCGCTGCAATAGCGCCCGCTTTTTTATAACCCACTCAGCCTTAACTCACCTGTACTACAATTTTTCCACGTGCGCGACCACTTTCACTTTTTTCGTGAGATTGAGCTATGTCTTTTAACGCGAACACACTGTCGATCACGATTTGAATTTTTCCTGCATCAATTAATTTAGCTAACTCAGTTAACTGCACCGCACTTGGCTGAACAAAACAGAAGAAAGGTTTTACACCATGCTGCTCTGCAGTAGCGGCTTCTGGTGTACCAACAATAGAGACTAAACGGCCACCGCGTTTTAACGTCTGCCAAGATTTTGCCAAGACCTCACCGCCAAGCGTATCAAAGACCACATCCAAATCGCGCAGCTGCGAAAAATCTTGTTGGGTGTAATCAATCACTTCATTTGCACCCAAACTTTTTAACAGCTCCACATTGCGTGTTGAAGCTGTGGTGTAAACATAAGCGCCGCGCAGTTTCGCCAATTGAATTGCAAAAGTACCCACGCCACCCGCACCGGCATGAATCAATACGCGCTCGCCCGCTTGCACATTGGCCATCTCATATAAAGATTGCCATGCGGTCAGTGCCGTTAAAGGCACCGCAGCGGCTTGTTGCCAATTAATGGTTTCTGGCTTACGCGCAATCTCGCTGGCGCGCACGGCGATATATTCAGCATAGGTGCCATCGCGGCTAATATCGGGGCGGCTGTAAACGGCATCGCCGATTTTCCAGCCAGTGACATCTGCGCCAAGCGCAGTAATTTCGCCCGCAAAATCCCAACCCAAGGTCAGCGGTAACTTGTGCGCTAAAAAGCCTTGTAGATAGCCTTCACGCACTTTCCAATCCACAGGATTAATACTGGTCGCATGTATTTTTACCAGCACTTCGTCGGTATCAATAGTGGGCAAGGGAGCATCTTCGTAAGCTAAAACCTCGCGGTTTCCGTAAGCGTGGATGCGTACAACTTTATGGCTGGTGGTCATGGTAAAACTCCTTAATGGTTCAATTGGCAATCAGTAAGCGCAGTCTAGGGGAAGCAGTTGCACTTGATTAGCCTAGCGATCCGAACTAGATTGTTTCCACAAAGGAAACAATAGGTGCCCGTATGTCCATCCCCCTAGAGCGACTGCCCGGTTTAATTCTCTTCGCCCGAGTAGCCCAATACGGCAGTTTATCGGGTGCAGCTAAAAGCCTTGGCCTGAGCCGATCGGCCGTGAGCAAGCAATTAACCAACTTTGAAGCGCAAATAGGCGCGCGCTTAATTCAGCGCACCACCCGCAAACTCGCACTCACCGAACTGGGCGAACAAATTCTGCGCGAGGCACAGCGAGTAGAAACTGCGCTCAATGCAGTGGAAAGTATTACCGATAACTTCCGCGAGCAAGTACGCGGCAAGCTGCGAATCTCCTGCTCAACGTCTTTAGGGCGAGTGCTTTTGCTGCCCTTGTTAACCGAATTTTCGGCGCGCTACCCCGAGGTTGAATTGGAGTTAGGGTTGGAAGATCGCTTTGTGGATTTAGTGGCCGAACAAGTGGATGCCGCCATTCGCATTGGCCACCTGCCCGATTCATCCTTAATCGCACGCCGCTTGGGCGAGCTTAGCTGGCAAGTCACCGCTAGCCCTGCTTACATCGCCCTTAGTGGTGAGCCTCAAGTCCCCGCTGATCTCGCCCAACACGCTTGCTTGTATTACCGCAACAGCAGCCGCGCCATGAACAATTGGCCATTCATTTGCAGTGAGGATGGATCCAGTGAAACCGTTAAAGTGCAAGGCCCTCTCGCCATAAACGATGCCTGTGCCTTGGTGGATGCAGCAATCCGCGGCTTGGGGATTCTGCTGATTGATAAGGCATTGGTAGAAGAACCCATCGCAAAAGGTCAGCTAATTCCACTACTGAAAAACTACCCACCCGCGCCCGGTTTTCCGGTTTATGTTGTCTACCCAGCGCGCGATTATTTGCCTGCAAAAACTATCGCTTTTGTGGATTTTTTAATGGAATCACTCAAACCAAAACTCATCTAAAAAGCCGATTTTCTCGGCCTAAATTTGCCAATAAGCCCGTTTACTTATACTATTGCGGCTCATTTTGTGTTTTTTGCTTATAGATGAAACAAGATCTAGTGCAAAGCGCTCAGCGTAAAACACGCACAAACACAAAAGTCTCGACTTTTATTACTAGAAAGTCATTACAGTCTCTCGCAACAATTGGGGCTGTTTTTGTTTTAGCGCTGTGGTTAATTCCCTGCCTTTATAAACACCGAGCCAACTTTTTTAGGCCCAGCTTTTATTAGCTAGGCGATGTATTTTTTATTGATTAGCTTCTGGAGAGCATGATGACAACCTTGATGAACACTTACGGCGCAAGAACCCTCACCCTGGTTAAGGGCGAAGGCAGCCGAGTGTGGGACGACAAGGGTAATTCATATCTGGATGCTATCAGCGGTATCGCCGTTTGCGGTTTGGGCTATTCTCATCCCGCCGTTACCAAAGCCTTGAGCCATCAAGCCGCCACCCTGATTCACTGCTCCAACTACTACAACATCCCCAGCCAACAAAAGCTGGCGGATTTGCTTATCCAGCAATCGGGCATGGACAAAGTTTTCTTCTCCAACTCCGGCGCAGAAGCCAATGAAGCTTGCATTAAAATCGCACGTAAATACGGCAACGAGAAAGGCGTGAAGAACCCCGCCATTATCGTTATGGCTAATAGCTTCCACGGCAGAACCTTGGCGACCTTGAGCGCTACCGGCAACCCCAAAGTACAAATTGGCTTTGAACCCTTGGTGGAAGGTTTTATCCGCGTCCCTTTTGATGACGTAGCTGCCGTTGAAGCCGCCGCCAAAGAACACAGCAACATTGTCGCGATTCTGGTTGAGCCAGTACAAGGCGAAGGCGGTATACGTGTACCCGCGCCAGATTACTTGAACAAGCTGCGTGCAATTGCCGATGCCAACGACTGGTTATTGATGCTAGACGAAATTCAAACCGGCAATGGCCGTACCGGTACTTTCTTCGCCTACCAACACAACGGCATCCTGCCGGATGTAGTCAGCACCGCTAAAGGCTTGGGCAATGGCGTACCTATTGGCGCTTGCTTGGCACGCGGTAAAGCGGCCGAGGTTTTACAACCCGGCAACCACGGCACCACTTTTGGCGGCAACCCTTTAGCAACTAGCGCTGGTGTTGCGGTGATTGAAGCTTTGCTGGCCGAAGGCTTAATCGCAAAAGCCAAAACCTTGGGCGACAAATTATTAGCCGATTTTAAAACCAAGCTCGCAGGCAACCCCAAGGTTGTTGAAGTGCGTGGCAAGGGTTTAATGATTGGTATTGAACTTAACGCACCTGCCGCCGAGCTGATGGATAAAGCCCGCGCCAAAGGTATTTTGATTAACGTAACCTCAGTTAACACCATTCGTTTGCTGCCTACTTTCATCCTCACGGATGCAGAAGCCGACGAACTGGTTACCAAAGTGGTTGAATTAGTAACTGAGTTTTAACAGCGCGGGGGGTGACCTCCGCAGTAATGAAGCGCGACTTTCACACTTTTCCAGCCGCGCGAAAACGAGAAGAGCATTATGGTTCCCTCAAAGGCACCGAGACATTTTTTAACCCTAGAAGACGTTAACCGCGACGAGCTTAATCACATCATTAAGCGCGCGATTGAACTCAAGGCACTGCAACGCAAAGGCGTTGCAACCGAAATTTTCAAAGACAAAGTGCTGGCGATGATTTTTGAAAAATCATCCACCCGTACTCGCGTCTCTTTCGAATCTGCCATGGCACAAGCTGGCGGCCACGCGATTTTCCTATCCACCAAAGACTCGCAACTCGGTCGCGGTGAACCCGTGGAAGACGCCGCGCGCTGCATCGCTAGCATGGTCGATATGGTGATGATCCGCACCTTTGCCCACACCACCGTTGAACGCTTTGCAGAATTTTCGCGTGTGCCCGTGATTAACGGCCTCACCGACGATCATCACCCCTGCCAATTGCTCGCCGATATTCAAACCTTCGTTGAACAGCGCGGCACTCTCGCAGGCAAAACTGTGGCGTGGGTTGGCGATGGCAACAACATGTGTCAAAGCTATATGCAAGCTGCCGAGCTGTGCGATTTTGAATTGCGCATAGCAACGCCCAAAGGTTTTGAACCTTGGGATCACATGATTGAAAAACACAAAGACCGCGTACAACTTTTTTCCACTCCACAAGAAGCTGTTAAAAATGTTGACTTGGTAGTCACGGATACTTGGGCGTCAATGGGCCAAGAAGACGAGAAAAAACAGCGCGAGAAAATTTTCAGCGGCTACCAAGTTAACCGCGAACTCATGAGCCACGCCAAAGCCGACGCGCTCTTTATGCACTGCCTCCCCGCCTACCGAGGCAAAGAAGTCAGCGCCGAGTTAATGGACGACCCAAATGCGGTAGTCTGGGAAGAAGCAGAAAACCGCTTACACGCCCAAAAAGCACTGATGGAGTTTTTGTTTAATCAGTGATGGATGATAGAGAAATGAACCCGCCGATGGCGGGTTTGTTTTTATTTCAAGTCAAGAAATACTTAAAAGATTGCACACTTCAAAAAGCTCGGATAGTATTAAAACCCTGTTCGGTAGTCGAACTGCTCTGACGGCACAATTACTTTTATACCACTCGCGATATCACCTTCTATCCCACGTCATTTAGAAGACATCGCATCTAACCAGCTGTATTTAGCAGCGGTGAGGTGTGAATGCCTTTAAAATCAAAATACACTCTACGTTTTATTTTAGTTATATTCATTATCCTTGGATTTACAATTTCTGGGATATTGTACTTTGTCTATTCAACCGAAAAATCTGTAGCAGCAAACCATTTATTACTCTTGTTCTCACCGCTTATTTTAAGAGTCACAATGAACTTTTTTCCAAATAAAACTGATTGAGAATTAAATATCGCAATTCGAAAGCCGTTACACATTTACTTACTGTTTTAACTGTTGGACTGCGTTTCGTAGCCCAACCTAAGAAAACGAAAAGCACTCCGTCGTCATCTTCGCGTAGCGGAGATGACGAATCCCTGAATAAATAAATTTAGAAGCAAAGTTTTAGATGCACATTTTTTTGCAATACACACCCATAACTACTGATAATGTCGGCTAAACCATAAAATCAATTTAAGGAAATCTGTATGAGCGGTATTGATATATTAGGCCTTGCCATGTTGGTCATAGGTGGGCTTTGGCTTATTATTGAAGCATTTAAAACAAGTATATTGTGGGGGCTAGGCTGCTTGATAATCACGCCTGTTTCCTTAGTGTTTATATTTGTACATTGGGACAAAGCAAAGAGCCCTTTTATCCTTCAATTAGTAGGGCTTGCTTTAATTATAGCCAATGCCTTTTTAGAAGCACTTTGAATCCATGCACATAGAACACATCAACATCAGCGCGCCAATGGACTTACTCACACAAGTGAGGGATTTTTATTGCAATATATTTGGCTTAAGCGAAGGCTTTCGCCCCAAATCTACCATAGGCGGTTTTTGGTTATACTCAGGCGAGCGCGCGCTTATTCATTTAGCAGAAAGCAGCGAACACTACCACAATGAAAAGCAAG
>ENA-UOWO01006877-UOWO01006877.1-activated-sludge-metagenome-genome-assembly--contig:-NODE-6877-length-11471-cov-6.200596_pt1 | contig 11471 bp, 4 predicted proteins | sample MGYA00238148_ERZ761564 | MGnify/ENA primary metagenome ERZ761564 (study PRJEB28885, sample SAMN05720194) | activated sludge metagenome | isolation source: Anaerobic digester | place: USA...
CTTGCTTTACTGGTTTACCAGCAGGTAATTATTGTGTGATGGTGAAGGATACTTGTACAGGATGTGATACTTGTATTTGTGTAACGATTACGCAACCTGCTCCAATAATATTAACAGCGAATTCGATTACTGTTTGTCCATGTAATAGTTCAATCACTGTAAATGCTATTGGAGGCACACCATGCACTTTTGGTACAGGTTATACTTACCAAATTTTCCCTGGTGGTGCAATTCAAGCCTCTCCAACTTTCAATGGTTTATGTGCAGGATGTTATACAATCGTAGTAAAAGATTGTAACCAATGCACTGCATCAATTGTGAAATGTGTTGGACCTTGTGGTGGTGGAAATCCAATCATCATTAATTTAACAGCCTACTTACAAGGTTATTATGTAGGTAGTGGTATGATGAGACCAGTGTTATTTAATCAAGGCGTATCTACGAATACGAATCTAACTGATCAGATTACTGTTGAATTAACAAGTTCACAATTCCCTTATCAATTAGTTGCTAGCACTACCACAGATTTAATGACGAATGGTCAAGCGATAGCAAGTTTCAATTCAATCCCAGCTGGACTTTATTATGTGGTACTTAAACACAGAAATAGCATTCAAACTTGGAGTGCAGGGCCGGTGCCATTATCTCCAGCTACAACGTATAATTATGATTTTACTGCTTCACAAGCGCAAGCGTATGGTAATAATATGATTGAAGTTGAGCCAGGTGTTTGGGCAATTTATACTGGTGATATCAATCAAGATGAGAATATTGATCTAACAGACTATACACTTTATGAATCAGATGCTAGTAATTTCTTATTTGGATATTTACCAACAGATATAGATGGTGATGGAACAGTGGATCTTTTGGATTCGCCAATTCTTGAGAACAATCTCTTCAATTTCATCTTCTCATCTCACCCTTAATTCAATCAAAGGTTGCATCTCATATCGAGGTGCAACCTTTATTTAAAAACCATAAAAATAATTACAATGAAAACTTTAAAAATAAAACTAGTAAAAAGAGCAAGTGCATTTATCGTGTCTTTGTTTCTTTCACTCACTGGATTTTCACAAGCCCATGTTACCATGAGTTTGAAAAATATCACGAGTACAAAAAACACCATACAATATGATTTATATATTGTGAATGATGGTCAAACGAATCTCAAACTTTCGGCATGTTCGTATGGTGTTAATTTCAATCCTTCGATTTTAAACGATGGTAAATTAACCTATACCTTTTTGAAATCGAATAAGGACGAATCTTTGAAAGGCTTATCAGCTTTTTCGTTAGCAACCACACAAGTTGGTGAAGTGGCGCAAGCTCGTATGACCACCACACCTATTCACTTCGATCATGCTATTGATTTACCTCTCAATGAATCAATTAAAATTGGAAGATTTATGATCGTCAATTCAGAAGAATGGTCACCCAATAGCAATCCATTATTTGCACTGCAAGAATCAAAAATACTTGGATTGACAACCACTGTCATCGTAGGTTATATTGATGAAAGTCATGAATTGGTTGCACTCACCCCATCCTTAAAAACGGTGACAACCTTGGTTGAAAAATCATCAATTTTAAATCCATCACAAGGAAATAAAAGAATCGTTCAATCTTCGAATGAAGAAAGTTGGATGATATATCCAAACCCTGCAATTGATGAATTAAATATTGATTTCAATGCTATTCAACGAAGTGATATTGTCATCCATATTCATGATATGCAAGGTCGATTGGTAAAACAAATTCATACTTCGGCAATAGAGGGTTTGAATCATCTTCAAATTGATTTGAGTGAATTAGCTAAAGGTATGTATACAATGAAATTAAGTGATTCGAAAGAATTGAATTTCACAAAGACATTTACGAAGCAATAAAAAACATAGATAACCAATTAATAAAAATCGAATTCAGCAATGGGTTCGATTTTTTTTAATTCTATATGCTTACGGATGATGCGAAAAAATAAATTCTGCAAGATTGTCTTCAAGAGGTGTAATATCTAAAAGGTCAATGCTTCCATCTCCATTTAAATCTGTTGATAAATAACCTGAACTAAAATTATTTAAATCTAAAAAGATCTCATTCAAATCTAGTAAATCTATACTCTCTCCATTATCTTTTGTTACATCGCCCGAATAAAATCCATAAATTTGAACACCTGGAATCAATTGTTTTTGATTTCCGCCATACGCCTTTAATGAATCATCAGTGAAATCGTAAAATGATGTTGCGCCAATAGGAACCGGTATCGCAGACCACGTTTCAATGGTGTTTCGATGCTTCACAACAATATAGTATAAGCTTGGAAGAACTGAATTAAATATGGCACTTGCTTGTCCATTTTGATTTAGAATCACACGTTGTGCATGTGAGAGAGTAAATGTAGAATCGTTATGTAATTCGATGTCTATTGAATCACAGGCTGTGGCTGTTGAGATCTCATTTTGATTTGCTAATACAGGTACCATTCCGTTCGTACCATTAAAATATCCTTGAATGAAACAAGTTAAATTCAAAATTGAATTCGTCGGATTTAAAATAAAAGGCAGAGCGCCTGTTGGTAATGGATCAATTGCTTCAGTGAGTACATTCAATGAAAAATCTCTTGGCTGATTATTGACACCATAAAGCGAGTAAATAGCACCGGGTCCGATAACAACACTAATAATACATTGTGTTCGTCCTGCACTTGTTACAACTTGTAAAGGTGAAAGCGGCAGTGGCGGTAGAAATGGATTAAAATCTATAGGAAAACTTGAAGCACTTGTTGCAACTCGCATTGTGGCAATTCGATATGCAATTCCTGAATCAAGCCAAACCTCATTACCAAGTATTGCATTTGTTGTGGTGGCTCTTAACTGATTGGTTAAAGTTGAGTAACTAACATTGACTTCTGACAGTGCATTAAAAATTGTATCTCTTGAAACAAACGAATGAGTAAGAATACCCCCATTTTCAATTCCATTCGTGAGATTTAATCCCCATGAATATCCTCTAAGTGCCATAGAAGTTGTACCCGTATTTGTGAAATAAACTTCGTATTCAAAAGTATTGGGTGAAGTTTGTACGATATTTTTTATACTGATTTCGCCAGCTGTTCCATTTGGCGATGGATAGACTGTTATTGTTTTTGTGGAAGTATTAATACATCCTTCGTTAGTAATTCCTGTAACTGTATAGGTTGTTGTTACAGTGGGCGATACATTAATTGAACTGCCACTGAATGAACCCGGCATCCAAGTATATGTGTTTGCACCAATAGCATTCAATGTCGTTGATTCGCCTATGATAATGGTGCCAGAAGATCCTGCTATTGAAATAGAAGGTAATGGAAGAATTGTTAAATCAATAAACGATAAAACATTACAGCTATTTCCGTTAAAAGTGCCTGATGCTGTATTTGAATAAACTCCACTTGCAGTATAGGTAACGCCATCCCAAGTAAATGAATTACAAGCTATGACCACAGTATCAATATGAATTTTGGGTTCCAAACTTATCGAGAAAAGAGATGAGTCTATCATACTATTTGTTAAACTATCTATCAAATAAAGTGAATAATTGCCCGGATTTAAATTATCAAAATTCCCATTTGAATTGGTATCAGGTATTGTTCCACCTAATAAAATATAATTTGGTTTAGCAGGGAAAATAGGAAACAAAGGGGGCGTTGAACATTTTGGAATTGCAGTAACTGACCCACCGTTAATACTATTGCAGATAGCATTTCTTTTTAGCATCAATATACCTTGCGGCGAACTTGGTTCGAAAATAGTTGTTGCGCCATCTGTAAGCGTTGCAAGACTTATTGTATTATCACCATTCCATTGTCTACCAGAGAAATATCTACAAGGCAACGCACTTGATGAATCCCATACATAAACCAACCTATAAATATGTGTACCTACTGGTAAATTAAACTTATTCGATTCATAACCCACCCATTGATTATTGACAGGGAAAGGCCCAATTGCTAAATTGTTTGCAATAATGGCAATATCATTATTCAAATTAAACTTAATTTTTTTTCCGTCAATCTCAAAAGTATCCTTTTGGTAAGTATTGATTTCGGTTACATAAACTTGTTGAGGATAAGGAAAACCGGGAGGCAAATTCACTGCATTATAAAGTCGAAAATTTGTAATGGGAAATGGCGTATCATTTATAATTGTATCAATTGACGACCATGTTAAACTATGTAAACTACTTGGCAAATCGGGCGGACAACAAATACCATCTATAATTGAATAAAGTTTTGGACCCACTTTATGTTTGGGTCCACCAAATGTTTTAAATGGCAAACTGAAAGCAATGAATCCAAATACTAATATGAAATTAAATACACGCCTTCGATCATTATAAATCAAAAAGAAAACATATTTATTGATAAACTTAAACATTGAGTAAATTGGTCATTTATGTAAGTTATAATTAGATTTTCCATTTAAAAAAGTTGGAAAAATATTGGATTTAGTAATTAAAAAATTTAATTCTTTATACAAATTGCAATTTAAAATTACAGATTGTTTTTTAGATTTATGACAGAAAATTTTAGATAGATCTTATTTCAATTCATTTTTCTATTTTAATCAAGCTTCATTTTTCTCAGTTTTAGTACATAAATTTAGAGTTTAGAATAAGAATGATACGCATTTTATTTTTATGCTTGAATTTGATTATACTTACCAATTTATGTGTAGGTCAGTATCGTTTAGTTTCAAATTTTACAAATAAAGAAGGTCTCCCAAGTAATTGTGCTTACCGTTGTATAGAAGATGAAAAAGGTTTTTTATGGATAGCAACTGATCAAGGCATTGCTCGATTTGATGGTAGCCGTTTTCAAACATTTTCTACATTACAAGGCTTGTCTGATAATGATGCTTTAATTCCATTGCGAGAAAATAATGGACGAATTTGGGTGAAAGGTAGCAATGGCGAAGTGAGCTATTTTGATGCCAAACAAAATAAATTTATCAATTCAAAACAAGATAAAAATCTTCAACAATTAAAAAAGAAGTTTCTCACTCGACCTTTTACATTAACCGAAGGAGGTGTTTACTTTCCTTCTGTTGATACATCTTATCGTTTTTTAAACTCAATATGGAGCGCTTTCCCAGAAATTTATAAGAATAAAAAAAGTTTTATATGCGCCTTTAATCATGATGGTTCTGACATTCGCTTTGCAATAGATACATCATTACAAGGTTCATTTTATTTATCTCATACAAATAATCAACGGGTAGTTGAATCTATTTCACTTCAACCTAAAAATAAAGATGATAGATATTATGTTGATGAACAAAAGATTTTGTTAGTGAATAAAAATTCAAATCAAGTTATATTATTCTCCGAATTTAAAACCGCGCCGTTGAAGTGTAGACGAGACACCATTCGACTTATCAATAATTATTATTGGCACAATTTCACTAATAAGTACTTAGTCTTCATTTTTGAAAATGGACTCATTCATCTCTATAATAAGCGTACATTGGCTTTTGTTGATTCTATTCGATGCAACTATTTGCCTAATGGGGTATTAGATGACAAGCAAGGTAATATTTGGGTTGGTACCTATTTTAAAGGTTTATTTCTCTATCAAAACAGATCCATTCTTGATTATCCTTTAGCATCACCCTATGTCAATAAATCAATTCAAAGTATCGTAAGAAAAAAAGATGGTTCGTTGCTTCTTGGTAATTCATCGGGCGAAATCATTGAACATGGTCTTGAAAAGAATGTATTACACAAGAAGCCTAACGCAAAAAATACCGACATTGAACGACATATTATTTTATCGCAAAATAAAATTTTCACTTTTGGTGAAGGAGGCATATTTGTAAATTATACTAAGCCACTTCAAAAGGAGGTGAATGCATGTAAAACAGCACATGTATTGAACGACTCAATTATTCTCTGTGGTTTTAATAATGGTATTTCAATACTGAATACCATTTATGAAACAATTACAGAAATAAATAATTTAAATATACAGGTCACTAGCATTGCCCATATCAATCAAACGGAGTTTTACATTGGCTCAACAGACGGCCTCTATCTATATCGTTTTCAAGATCAAAAAATAGTTGAATTAAAGAGCTTATATCCTAAACTAAATGAACGAATAGCATCCATCACTTGTGCCGAGGATTCTCTAGTTTGGGTTGCAACAGCTACACAAGGTATCGTGGTATTAAAAAATAATCAGGTTGTAAAGAATTTAAGTGAACAAATTAAATTACCTTCTGACAACTGCTTAACCATTGCAACTGGAAGAAAAAACCAAATTTGGGTTGCCACTAATTTAGGGATCAGCATAATTCAATATTCAAATCAAAATCATCAAATACAAAATTTATCAGAGAGTGATGGACTCAATTCAAATTTTGTGAATCAATTTTATTTTTATCAAGATACGATGTATGCCGCCACTGAAAATGGTATTTCATCCATTCCGGCCAATATCTCAATTCCTAAATTTGATATTGGCATTGAGCTTACAGGCATTAAAATAAATACGCACGACACAATAATTAATCAACTCTATCATTTAAAATTTAATCAAAATAATATCCTACTTCAATTTGCCGGTATAGAGTTAACAGGCCATTTTAAAAATGCACAGTATTCGATAAATACGGGTAAAACATGGATTGATATTGATGGTCGAAGTTTGAACTTGCAATTAAGTAGCGGCGAACATGATATTTGGTTAAGAGCAATTGATGTAAATGGACATACGGGTTCAAAAGTTTTAAAAATCAAATTTGATATTGCATTTCCATATTATAAAACTTGGTGGTTTTGGTTGATGATTGCAGCAGTGTTATTTGGACTTTCAGTTTATTTGAATCGATTAATAGTAAAACAAAAACATCGACGTGAAATTGAAAGATTTTTAAATAAGCAAATGCTAGATGAATTTGAAATACAAGCATTGAAGGCTCAAATTAATCCTCATTTTGTATTCAATTGTCTTAACTCAATTAAAGGATTTATTTATGAAAAAGATTTTGAGAAAGCGGATTTATATCTTCAAAAATTTTCGAATTTACTAAGAAATACATTGAACTATTCGAGCAAACCTAGTATTAGTTTAAAGTCTGAATTGGAGTATGTAGATACTTATTTAACCATGGAGAAATTACGATTTGGAAATAAGTTTATCTATCAAATTAAATGTGATCATTCTATTCAACAAGATGATATCTCTATACCCGCCATGCTGTTGCAACCTTTTGTTGAAAATGCAATTAAACATGGTGTATGTAAGCTCATAAACAATTCAGGTTTGATTACTATCACTATTTCACAAGAAAATGAATATTTGAATATTTCAATTGATGATAATGGTGTTGGGCGAAATAATAAAGCAAATACTGATTCATTACAAAATCAAACACATGAAAGCAAAGGCACTCAATTAACACAACGACGAATAGAAATTTATCAAATTGGTTTGGAGATTATAGATAAAACTGATCCTCAAGGACTAGCAACTGGAACCAAAATTAATTTAAGAATTCCAATCCCATTAAAATAGAATAAAGAAGATATGAATAATAGTTTAGCTTGTATTTTAATTGATGATGAATTGAATAATATCAATTTATTGAGGAGAATGATACAAAAATTTTGTCCAAATGTCAATATCATTGGTGAAGAAACAGATCCTCTAAAAGCACAACAATTAATTCTTGATCTACAACCAGATTTAGTTTTTTTAGATATTGAAATGCCTAATATGAATGGGTTTCAGTTATTAAAGCAATTAGAACCGATTCAGTTTGAGGTTATATTTGTGACAGCCTATACTGAGTATGCTATTGAGGCTTTTGATCATCATGCCATCGGATATATTACCAAGCCTGTTGATACCGAAAAACTAATTAGTGCTGTTCATCATGTTGCGAATCGTATTCAGCACAAAATGTCGAACGAATCTATTATTCATTTATTAGAATCAAGATTTGCAAATAAACAAGAAATTAAAATTCCATTGAATACACTAAATGGAATGATTTTTATTAATGAAGAAGATATTATGTATTGCGAAAGTAGTGGAAGCTATACCCATTTCTTTTTAGTAGATGGAAGAAAAATTGTGGTGTCTAAGTCAATCGGTGAGTACGAAAAAATTTTACCTGAAACTAATTTTGTTCGTATTCATGACAAATACATTGTCAACCTAAAGTATATCATTGAATATATCAAAGGCAGAGGAGGTGAAATTATACTAACCAATGCCGTCACCTTGCCTGTAAGCGTAAATCGAAAAGAAATTTTAATGGCTCATTTCGATAAATGGTTAAAAAAATAATTGTCTTATTTGATACACACTTATTTTATTGATCGTATTAAAATACTCACTTTTTCAATTATTCAATTACATACTTATTGCTTAAATCAACACAGCTATCAATTGAAATGACATAGCTATCAATCGGTTGTTTAACGACTCTTTTATGCAATTTATCTTTACTGTAGAATTTATTCAGTTAACTGGGCGATGCCGAAAACCCAATTAGAGTAGGCTTTACACTAAAAACAAATTATTATGAAAACAAAAACACATTTCTTACAAAACAAGTTGAGGTTGTGGTATCAAGTAGTTTTTCATTTGATATTGGCAATGGTTGGTTTCAATTCAATTGCGCAAACAAATGTTATTATTGGTGCGGGTGCAAATAGTTTTACTTCATCAAATGGTGCCACTGGCGATTGTGGACCCATCTACCGATCAGCCGCTGCTTCTGCCTTTGATTATTCAATTCATCATCATCTATTTACAGCCGCCGAATTATCATCTATACCAAGTGGTTCAGTGATTACAAATATTGCATGGTTTTTAAATAATGGCGCTGCCACAACTGGTAATGCACAGAAATTTAATATTTATATGAATAATTCTGGTCTCACAAATTTACCTGCACCTCCCCAAACCTTAGCCACATTAACAGCGAGTTCAACTCTGGTTTATGCTTCTGCATCACAGGCCATTCCAGCCACAACAGGTTGGGTTGATATTCAGCTTGCAACACCTTTTACATATAACGGCGGTTCGCTAGAAGTGACAATGGATTGGGATATTTCAAATGTTGCAGGAAGCCCAACTACCAATGGTTTCGCATGGAAGAGTGATCCGTATACAGGTAAAGTATTATCTTATGTAAATTCAATAGCAGGCACTACTTTAAACAATGCTCGTACAGTAAGAGCTCAAACACGGTTTACTTATATTGGTGGCTCTCCATGTTCTGGTACGCCTAATCCAGGCAATACAATAGTAAGTTCTAATCCTGCTTGTCCTGGATCGTCTGTTACCTTTAGTTTACAAAATCCTATATCGGGTAGTGGTGTACTTTTTCAATGGTTCAATAATAACGGTCTAATACTTGGTGCTACCAATTCAAGCTATACACAAATAATGACTGTTGCAGATGATGTTTATTGCGAAGTAACTTGCCCAGGTAATCCTACTGCAAGCTCTAGCATTTTAAATGTTACAATGAATAGTTTTTTCAATTGCTATTGTATCCCTACTACAACCAATGGTTGTGCTTCAGGCGATCATATTACCAATGTAAGTTTTTTAGCTTTAGTTAATCCTATCAATAATAACACAGGAGCCTGCCTAACTGCTAGTTATTCTGATTATAAAACTCTATCGCCTACTGCAGTTGTGGCTGATGCTACCTCCGTTCCAATATCAGTTAGTGTAAATAATGGTGGGACAGAGTATGCAGGCGCATGGATAGATTATGATCAAAGTGGTTCATTTAGTGCTTCTGAATTTATTGCCCTAACCGATGCTGATGGCATTGCCCCTTGGGTTTATACGGGCACTGCTGTAATTCCATCAGGTATACCACTTGGAAATACCGTGTTAAGAGTTCGGTCGAGCTTTGCATCAACTATAGCAGCTACAAGTGCTTGTGATGTATACAGTTATGGCGAAACTGAAGACTATTTAATTAATGTGATTGCAAATACAGCTTGCACTGGTACACCAACACCGGGTAATACGTTAGCCAATGTAACAAGTGTTTGTCCAAATGGCACTGTAAATCTTTCATTACAAAATGCAACCTTGGGAAGTGGCGTCACTTATCAATGGTTCGAAAATAGTTTATCGCCTGTGTTAATTGCAGGTGCAACAAATTCAACTTATACAGCTACCATAACAATTCCAGCAGAATATTTCTGTGTAGTTACTTGTGGAAGCAATACAGGTTCATCAACACCAATAATTATTTCAGTTACACCTTTTTTAAATTGCTATTGTTCGTCTAGTGCAAGTTTTGCAGCTGATGAAGAAATTTTAAATGTTACCGTTGCATCAATGAGTAATAGCTCAACTTGTCTAACTACAGGTGGGCCGGGCTCAACTCTTAGTTTATATTCTGATTATACAACCTTGGTAAGTGCTCCTATTGTTTCGCAATTTCAAACAGTTCCTTTTTCAATTCAAGTAGGCACATGCGGAGGTAATTTTAGCAGTGGTTGTGCCATATTCATTGATTATAATCATGATGGAAGTTTTGATCCGAGCACTGAACGTGTGTTTAGTAGTACAGCTTTAATTAATGGACCTTATACTATTACAGATAATTTTATAGTGCCGGGAACCGCTTTAACAGGTATTACGCGAATGAGAGTTTTGAATATTGAACAAACCTTATTGCCAGTACCTTCGGCCTGTGGCACTTATGGATATGGTGAAACAGAAGATTATTTAATTGATATTATTCAAGCTGCACCATGTGCTGGAACACCAACACCAGGCAATACGTTAGCTAATGTGTCGAGTGTATGTTTAAATGGAACAGTCAATTTATCATTACAAAATCCGCCAACTGGCACAGGTATTACTTATCAATGGTTTACTGGCAACCCTCCTGGAACACCTATTCTTGGAGCAACTAATAGCACTTATACTTCAGGTAGTTTAACAGCAGCCGAAACATTTTATTGTGATGTAACTTGTGCTAGTTCAACGGCAAACTCAACTCCAATTACAATTACTATAAATCCTGCAATAGGATCTTCATTAACGAATCCAATTGTGGTTGGTCAAGTACCTTGTGTTAGTGCTTATACAAATACGCAAATCAATACAGCTACAAATTGTTTTGTCAATAATAATGTTTCTCCAACAAATCAATCTTCGCCTGATATCTATTATCAGTTTACATTAGCAAATGCAGCAACAGTCAATATCGGACACTGTGGTTCTGCTTTTGATACCTATATTCATTTATTAGACAATGCTGGTGTTGAATTAGCTTTTAATGATGATAACGGTCCACTTTGTGGTGGAACGCAATCCTCCATCATTCAATCATTACCTGCTGGAACATACTATGTTGTGAGTGAAGGTTTTTCAACAAATACTGGATCTATTATTACAAGTATCATTGCTGATCCAATTAATACTTCAAATACAACAACAGTAAATG
>ENA-UOWO01006878-UOWO01006878.1-activated-sludge-metagenome-genome-assembly--contig:-NODE-6878-length-11471-cov-5.432551_pt1 | contig 11471 bp, 9 predicted proteins | sample MGYA00238148_ERZ761564 | MGnify/ENA primary metagenome ERZ761564 (study PRJEB28885, sample SAMN05720194) | activated sludge metagenome | isolation source: Anaerobic digester | place: USA...
GCTTGTCAATCCCACCAGTTGGATCACCATTCCGGGATTGCCTCCGCCGGTTAAATTTTCTCCCTTTATGCTTGCTGACATTCCGATTGTTCTTCCCACCAGATTGGTCATGGAAATGGGGGTTGAAACCGTCAGATTGGTGTTGGTTGTCGTGCTGTTAAACAATAGTCCATTACCTGCAACGCCTGTTGTAACGGAGTAGTTCACCGCCAGCCCCCAAAGCGAAGTGATGGTTGACGTGTTTTCGAAATCTTCGTGAAAAACGACGCGGTTTATCTGGCAGAAACCCTGTAGTGAAAACAGAAGGGAAGCTACAAGAATCTGTACTTTAACTTGTTTGAAAAAAAATGGCATGGTGTTTAGTCCGATCCACTTTTCTGCTTGCCCTACTCAGTCACAGTTAAAGTTCCAGTCCATTTTTTATTATCCACCGGATTCTCCAAAAGGAAAAAATACAGGCCCACTTCAGGTAAATCTTCGCCTTTGCATAGTGTTTCTCCTACGCTGGTGCCCTTATACACTTCCTTGCCCCAGCGATTCAGGATGGTCACTTTTATGCCGGAATTGCCGCCTTTAATACTCCAGATATCATTTTTTCCGTCGCTGTTTGGGGTGAAAATATTGGGAATAAACAGTTCTGGTTTAACCATATCTAAAACCTTTACCTTCTGAGAGAACAGGTTGCTGCAACCACCTTTTATGAGGGTGTACGTAATGGCATATTCTCCCGGAGGAAGTACAGAAGGAATCCATTGTTTGCTCGTCGATACAACGCCATCTCCGGAGAAAGTTCCTCCCGATTCAATAGGAATCAAGGCTAAATTCGGACTGTCTGAATAAACCGAATCGGGTAAATCCTGGAAGCCGGCATCTGGTTTTGCCAATACCGTCACATTTTTACGGACCGTATCGGATCCGCAACCGGAAGTCGGACTTAACGCATATTGAATGACGTATGTACCGGCTGAAACCAAAGCTGGATTGAAGTCAGAACCGGAAACTCCTTCTCCCCAGAATGTACCGCCCTGGTTTTGTGGAACCAGTTTTACCGAAGAATCACCCTGGCAATAAGATGTGTCCAATCCGGTGAATTCAGAAGACAAACTGGGTACAATCTGAACGGATACAGATGTGGATTTCAAACAGTTGGAGCCAAAACCTGCCATTCCGGTTTCGTACGTTATGGTTTTCGTACCAAGGCCCGCTGATTGGGGATCAAATATTCCACCCGGAGAAACACCCGGTCCGGACCAGCTTTCACCTCCGGGGGCATTGGAAAGCATCTGAAATGGAGCCGATTGGAGGCAGATGGATGCACCTTCTGTGGGATTTGTGATGGTTAATGGGTTGACTAATGGATCACCTGTTCGTTTGATGATGACCTGAAATCTGGAATGTTCAGCTCGTTCATAGTAGTCGACCACCACATTTTTTGGTCCCGCCTCCATAAATACACCGCAACCGTCGTTGTGTAGTTTTCCGGTAAACTCATGGTCTCTCCACAAATTAATGAGCCAGGTTGTGCCGCCATCTAAACTGAGGCGAAAGCCATCGTCTCCTCCACCTCCGAAAACATAGTATCCAGCCTCAAAGTTGATTTTTCTGCGCATTCTAATCGAGTAGAAATTGGCATGACTTCCGCACACATTACTGGTGTCAAACTTGGTTCCGGGTGCTGACTCGACATCGAAGCCCCAGTTCATGTCAAATGAAAGATCCGCTTTTGTGACGTATCCCAAATAATTGCCCGGGTTGAAAATGTCCTGGGTGTTGGCATCTGTAATCATGGTTGGAACCGTTGGCTGCCATGTAAAGAAAGATCCTCTCCAATAGGTTTCCGGGTAAAAAGCAATGTCAGGCAGAGTTCCGATTTTGGCAATTTTGAATGGGTATGTATTGGGAGGACTGTACGACAAAGGACTTGAGCCTTTTATCCGGACCTGATAATTTATATTGGCCAGTAAACCGTTTGGTGGAAGTGGAAAACTCACATTGATGTTTTGATTGGTTGAATTGCCTGCCACTGCTCTTTGTCCAATTAAACTGATCACCGGGCCATTGACAAAATCCCCGTTTGGGGCGATCTCAACCGTGAAAATATTGTCAAACAAAAAGTTGAAGTGTTCGAACTTAAGTTGAATGTTGGATTTCTCACAGATCTCGACATTAGGAGAATTGTTGCCCGTCATTATTGGGACTGATATCACGCCTGCCCCTTTAGACTGTAAAATGCATGCGGAAAGGATTACAAGAAATGCAATTGATTTGCATAGAATAGTCTTCATTGTTCGGTCGATTTTTAGAGCGGTAGATGTTTGGTTAAAATCGGTATTCAAATTCCAAAACCTCTACTGGAAAGAATGAGGTTTCTAATCATTGGCCCGATACCATCGACTCTGTTTCATGTGGAAAAAAAGTGGATTTACTAATCAAAATTTGTGGAAATTTCTTCCAGAAATGCGTCCTGTCTATTCAGTTTGAAAAAACTGATTCTCACGTTTCTAATTGCCTTTCCTTCATATTCTTCCTTTGCACAGGCAACAGTCGCGGGATGTACAGGAGCAGGGAACGGGAGTTTACAACACTGAATAATTCCTTTCTGGTCCTGTCGTCGGTGCAACAGGGAGCCAGTATAACCGTTAGCATCAAAGCCAACAGCACAAAAACAACTGCCGATATTATTAGTGCTGGTTCATGGACTTCATTAATAATTTCTCTTTCAGGCGGTGCCGGCAGAAACATTTCCGGAAATGTGGCTGGCCACATGATAAACCTTCAGTGAGCTGATAATGTGACCATTAATGGATTGAATCCTGGTGGAAATTCTTTAACGATTACCAATTCCTCATCCGCAGCGAGGGTTAGTGCGATTCGGATAATTTAATGATGCCACTTTCAATTCAATAACCAACTGTTCCCTTCATGGAGCGACTTCAACTGCTACCAGCGGTGTGGTTTTTTTAGCACTGGAACCACGATGGAAGAAATACTATTTCACATTGGTGAGGTCTGGAGGGCGGACAATCGTATTATGAAATAACGATTAGGAACTTCATTGTAAGCACAATTCAAAACAGCAAGTCCGGATGTTTCTTGTGAACCTGCTCAAAACTGCAATAACAAAAGGTTATTAATCCAGTAAGGTCACCCCAACATTGGTTACAACAAATCCCCTTTGATTCGCTGGCAAGCCTGGTGGATATGTACTGCCGATAATGGGAAAACTGTTGGCATTATCCTGGAAAATCACATGATCGGGATATTTCAATGTGACACCAATCGCAGCTCCAAGCAAGCCGAATTTTACAGGTACTACCCCAGGCGTGCTGCAGTTAATATTCCATGATAAATATGTGATACTTCCAGCAGTCTGGCTGTATATGTACCCAGTGACATTGGCAATAATATTATCTGTTGTAAAATTAATTTCATTCCCATACTCTGTCCCGGATCCATTGGTCGCATAACCCCGTGCATAAATCTTTGTGTTGAAGGGTAACCCCGTAATGTTTACCGTAAACGTTCCGCTTCCTACTCCGGAAGCGGGCACCATGTGGTCGTATGTAGTAGGATTTGGCGTCGTAGCCCATGCAACGCCTGACCCCATGACAGCTGACGTCCCTTCGTTTGTAATTGTCACTTTCACTTTAGCAGAACTGGCTTCAACCTCCGAAGTGTCAATGGTTTGAAGAGTGGGGTTGGCCTTTACAGTGGCTGGACTTACGGAATTGTCTTTTTTACAGGAGAAAGAAAAAACGGATGCAAAAAGAATAAGGAGGGATAAGGAATATTTCATCTGATGATTTTTTTATTGGGCCAAAACTAAAGTGTAATTGTATGATTTGCAATACTGAGATTGTAAATTGATGGGTATTAATCAGGCAGTTATCGTTGTTTAATAGGCTATTATTCTGTTTTTACACAACGGTTCTTTGAAAAGTGTTGTGTAAATATTTGATCAGAATGAGAAAATCATAGAGCCGATTCGATTAGTGTTAAAAGTTAGACCAGAGATTCCAACGTTTTGAACGGAAACTTAAAGCTCTTCAACTGAAAAGAAATGCGGTTTTCTTAACATATGGCCCTGTTTCAAAATCCCTGACCTCTACCCATAGACCCGGTTTCTGCGATCAATTAATCAATAACTTGCTGAAATTCAACTTCCAACCACTAACCACTAACTACCAACTACTAACCACTAACCACAAATCACTAATCACTAACCATTACCCCCCTTCCGCTCTTTCACTCAATTCCAGCCAACGCATCGTTTTTTCATCAAGGTCGGCATTGATCTGAACCAGTTCCTGTCCATGGGAGTGCAGTTTCTGGTGGTCCGTAACCGAGCCGGAACTGAGCAGGCTTTCCAATTCTTTCTTCTTGGTTTCCAGTGATTCCAGCTGAAACTCCAGATTTTCGAGTTCCTGTCGCTCTTTGAAACTCAGTTTGGCTCCAGCCTTAGGTTTTTCTTCCGCCACGACAACCGGTTTGGCCGCTTCTCTTTTGGCCGCAGCTTGTTTTTCTTCCTGAAGTTTGGCAACCTTGTCTTCCTGGGCCCATTTCCATTGGGTGTAGTTGCCTGGGAAATCGCTGACGATTCCGTCGCCTTCGAAAACCAGCAGGTGATCCGAAAGTTTATCGAGGAGAAAACGATCGTGACTCACAATGAGAATCGTACCCGGATAATCCTGCAGAAATTCTTCGAGAACATGCAGTGTGTTGATGTCGAAATCGTTGCTGGGCTCATCCAGAATCAGAAAATTCGGATTTTTCAGCAGCGTCATCATCAACTGAACCCGTCGTTTTTCGCCTCCGCTCAGGTTCTCAATTTTCTGTTGCTGAGCCGGTGGCGGAAAGTGAAACTGATTCAGAAACTGGCTGGCGGTAATCTTGGAACCATTGGCCATTTCGATCACATCGGCCACTTCGCTCACCATTTCGATGATCTTTTTGCCTGGCTTCAGTTCGTCAAATTCCTGACTGTAATACCCGATCTGCGTATTTTCTCCCCGGTCAATGTCGCCCGTTGTTTGTTTGTTCTCACCCGTCAGTAAGCGGATAAAACTGGATTTTCCCACGCCGTTGGCGCCAATGATGCCGACCCGTTCGCCCGGCACAAAAAAGTAAGTGAAGTCTTTCAGAAGGTGCTTGTCGCCCAGATGGAAGTTTACTTTTTTGAGGTTGATTACCTTTCCGCCTTGTCGGGTTTGCTTCACCGAAAGCTGAAGACTGCTCTCCGCCGTTTTCTGGAAGGCCACTTCTTTCACATCTTCAAATGCATCCACTCTGTATTTCGCTTTGGTTCCACGGGCCTTTGGCTGCTTGCGGATCCATTCGAGTTCGCGACGGTACCGGTTCTGTGCTTTGTCGATTTCGGCGTTGCGGATTTCCTGATTTTCGGTTCGCTTTTCCAGATAGTACGAGTACCCTCCTTTGTAACGGACCAGATCGCCCTGCTGCAGTTCCACAATCTGGTTGCAGACACGGTCCATAAAATAGCGGTCGTGGGTCACCATTAAAATCGTGTGAAACTTCCGGGAAATCAGATCTTCGAGCCACTCGATGGCGTCCATGTCCAGATGGTTGGTGGGCTCATCGAGGATCAGAATTTCGGGCTCCATAAGAAGAACGCGGGCCATGGCGACCCGTTTTTTCTGTCCTCCGGAAAGTGTGCCGGCGATTTGCTGTTCGAGTCCCTGCAAGTGCAGTTTTCCCAGAATCTCGTTGATTTTCGCTTCAAAATCCCAGGCATCGAGTTGCGTCAGTTCTTCGGTGAGCTTCTGAATCCGCATCTCATCTTTCGCCGTGTGTTCTTTTTTGTCAAGAAGAAAATCGTATTCGAGAATCTTGCCTACAGTCGGGTGACTGGCGTGAAAGAGATTTTCAAAAACCGACAGATGGTCTTCGAGCTGACTCTGCTGATCCTGAAATCCCACTATGATGTCTTTTCGGGTCGACACAATGCCGGAATCGGGTTTGTCGCGACCCGCCAGAATTTTAAGAAGTGTCGATTTTCCGGTGCCGTTCGGACCCACCAGCGCTACTTTGTCGCCGTGGTTCAGTCCGAAGGTTACGTTGTTAAGAAGAAGTTTGTGATTGAGGGATTTGGTCAGATTTTCAGCTGAGAGGTAGTTCATGCTGCAAAGAAAAGGATAAGGAAGGGGATTTGAATCAAAGTTTGCGTTGAAGGCAAACCAAATCACGGACGGTATCGCACGGATCGCTTATTTCTCCAGCCATTTTTCAAAGCAGACACTGCTCGCCACACCTTCGTACTGTCCGTAATTGGGGATGGATTGGTACGCGTTTTTGGTGTACAACCGAATCGCCTCGGGTTGCCGGATGCCGGTTTCCAGAATGCAATGACGGAATCCCAGTTCGGTCGCCCATTTTTCGAGTTCCTTCAGAATCATCGTGGCCAGTCCTGCTGAGCGATGTTCTTCGGCTACGAACATCCGCTTCACTTCCATTGTTGCATCGCTGTACGGTTTGATGGCTCCGCAACCCACGACAATATCACCAACCAGAATCAACACCACATGCTGGATATTCACCAGCGTATTGTACTGAGCAAAAAATGCGTGTTCATCTCCATCGCGGATCGCCAGTTCACGGTCGAGGTCTTTGATTAGTTTCTGAAAATCCGGATCGGAAGATTGGGTGCGTTTGATGTGGATCATTAAAAAAAGTCGTAAACGTTAATCAATTAAGTGTATGCCGGTTGTTGTTTTTCCAGGCCTTGTACAAAACCACCCCCACCAAACCTGCAAGCCCCGTTCTTGTGAGCAGCCGGAATTCCGGACCAAACCAGAAGGAAAGCAGGACGCCGGCCAGAATCACTATAAGCACAAGATGATAAGGCCAGGTTTCTGCCCAAATCCTTTTTAGTTCTTTATAGGATTGGATCCCAAGAACCGGAAGCAGTTTATGGCGGTCGAAGTAGAGCAAATACAGATTCATGGCAAGGAAAACTGAATCAATCAGAGGTGTCCCCTGCCATTTCAGTGAAATCACCACGATGAGGATATTCAGGATCATGGGAAACAGCATCACGGCTCCCAGGGTACTGAACCGGCGAATCAGCAAAATGTAACCGATGATGATTTCGGCCAGAGCTACAAAAACGGCAAAAAGGAGCAGGCTGTAGGGTTTCAGTTCGGCAAACATCCAGCCAGGACCAATCAGTCCGGAGGTGCCGTAAAATTTTCCAATGCCGGAAGACAGAAACACAATTCCCAGAATAATCCGGAAGGTATCGTATGTGATTTTGCTAAAATCAGGTTTTGCCATTGCATTTGTTATTTGAGGAATAAATGAAATGAATGTTCTCAAAAACCATCCGTATTTTTTCTCTTTCAGGTTCTTGAATTTTGCCCAATTGGTTTTTCGGGACTTTATCTACACATGCGCCAGCATCAACGCATACAAAGCCGCGGTCTCCGTCCGTAATACCTGCGGTCTGAGACGAATGCTTTCTGCCTGATGCTGCTTCAGGTCTTCCAGTTCCTGTTGTGTGAAATCTCCTTCGGGTCCGATAAACAACAAGCAGCTTTCATTTGGATTCCGCTTCCAAACCGGATTTTGGGCCGTGAGATCAGCAGTAAGAATCCGGTCAAATTTTTCCCAGGGAATCTGGTTCCATTTCGGGGCCCAGATCATATCCGGAAGCCAGGCTTGTCCGGATTGTTTCATCGCTGAAAGCGCCACTTTCTGCAACCGTTCAAGATTCAGGTGGTCACGTTCAGTACGGGCGGTGCGTACAAACAGAAATCCGTCACACCCAATCTCCGTGGCTTTTTCCACCAGCCATTCCATCCGGTCCAGGTTTTTGGTGGGTGCCACCGCCAGCCAGACAATCCCTTCCCAGTCTTTGGATTTTTCAATCGGGTTCAGCAGTTCCAGTCCACACCGCTTCGGATTCGGATCGGTTATCCGGGCATCCGACATTTTTCCCTGTCCGTCGGTCACGCGGACGGTATCGCCCTTTCCTTTGCGCAGCACTTTGATGCAGTGCATCGATTCGGTTTCCGGCATCACCGGGTTTTGGAAGTCGGGAAGGAAAAACAGCATAGAAAATCAGTGGACACAAATGCCGGTGCAAAAAGCACAAAAAACAGAAAAGGCACCCGGTTAAGGTGCCTTTTCTGCTGAAAAACGCAGCTCTTGTTTATCTTAAAACAGGTTGGTAAAGAGCAAAATAACCAATGAGACGATCAGCGTGAGAAAATAGAAGAAGATCTCCACGTTGAGTGGGCTGTATGCCACTTTTTTTGTTGTTTTCTCTGTGTTCATGATGCACTATTAATATTGTTCAGGGATGATGTTTTCGTTGATTCAAAAGTGAAGGCTGCAAAACAAAGTTCCGGTGCGTGGCGGGTTGAAAAATTACGCCTGTTAATCATTTGGGTAAAAACTCCTAAAAGCGGAATTGTGGACCTGGAAATGGCCGCTTCAGGCATGGTAATTTATGTAAGATACGATCCCTCCCTAATCTTTGAAACGAATGTGGCCTTCAAAGTCCCATATCAGACAATCCCAATCTGATTATTTCGTAATTGACTGAATAGCTGTTTATTAGTGACTGATGTCGTGACTTTCTATGATAAATGTCACGCAGGATCCAGGATTCTGAGTGACACGTTTGGCTTATTCTTTCGTGTAAGCACTACCATCAGATTAGAACCAATTTTCCCATGCCAGAATTTGAGGTTTTTGTCCAAATAACGGTTTCGTCCCTTCGTCCGGCTTGGATTTTCTCCCGAATCCGGTTCTGACTCTTACAGCAGATGCATCGGAAAAGGCATAAAAAAACCGGCTATTCAACCGGTTTGATATTTGATTCGGGTGCTGTTACACCGTCATTATTTCTTTTTCTTTTTCAGCAATCATCTGATCCACTTTGATAATGTGGCTGTCGGTGAGGGCCTGCACTTTTTCTTCGGCTTTCTTGATGTCATCTTCTGAGGCACCGTCCTTCAGGAGTTTGCGGAGCTCTTCATTCGTTTCCTTCCGGATGGAGCGAATGCTCACTTTACCTGCCTCTCCTTCGTTTTTCACTTGTTTCACGAGGGCACGGCGTCTTTCTTCGTTTAATGGAGGAATGACCAGACGAACCACTTCGCCATCGCTTTGCGGACTCAGTCCGAGATCGGAATTGATGATGGCACGTTCAATGTCGTTGATCAGTTTCTTTTCAAATGGACGGATGATCAGAGTACGGGCATCGGTTGTGTTTACAGTCGCCGCCTGATTGAGAGGAGTTGGGACACCATAATAATCCACTGTGATTCCATCCACCATCGAAGGGGTTGCTTTTCCGGCTCTGATTTTGTTGAATTCAAGGCCGGTGTGTTTAATGGCCTTGTCCATTAGTTCGATGGCTTCATCCAGATACATTGAAATTTCTTCCATTGCTGTAAACGGTTTCTTTTTTCTAAGTGTTGTTTAAACGGTTACTAAAGTTCCGATTTCTTCGCCCTGAATCAGTTTCAGAAGATTGTCGGGTTTGTTCATATCAAAAACAATGATCGGCAGATCGTTTTCTTTGCAGAGTGTGAAGGCGGTCATGTCCATTACATTCAGACCCATCTCATACACCTGATCAAAGGAAATGCTTTTGAAGCGGGTTGCACTTGGGTCTTTCTCCGGATCAGCCGAGTAAATTCCATCCACACGGGTTCCTTTCAGAACCACATCGGCATCGATTTCGATTGCCCGGAGGCTGGCTGCTGAATCCGTCGTAAAAAACGGACGGCCAATTCCAGCTCCGAAAATGACGATCCGTCCTTTTTCCATGTGGCGGATGGCACGACGACGAATGAATGGTTCACAGACTTCGTCGATTTTCAGTGCCGACATCAACCGGGTGTACAATCCTTCGTTTTCGCAAGCACCCTGAATGGCCATGGCATTGATCAGCGTAGCCAGCATGCCCATATAATCGCCGGTTGCCCGTTCGATTCCGGCACCGGAGGCATCTTCACCACGGAAAATATTTCCTCCTCCAATCACCACAGAAACCTGAACGCCCATGTCGGCCACTTTTTTGATCTCTGACGCGTAGAGCTTGAGCATATTCGGATCAATTCCAAATCCTTTCTTGCCCAGAAGAGCTTCTCCGCTCAGTTTCAAAAGTATGCGTTTGTATTTCATAGATGGTGTTTTATGCCGGAAGGCGGCGCAAATATAGAGGTTTGCCTTAATCAGCGAAGGGTTCGACTCAAGGGGATTCAATTAATTTAGCAGAGGTCTGATGAATCCGATCATTGAAAATCTGTTCTGCCTGTTTCACGGAATTCAGTTTCGAAATGAATCGCATGCAGAGAACCTTACTTTTTCTCAGTAGGGGATGGGAGTGGTGCCGGAACCAGTCCCATGGCTTTGCTTGTAATTACATGAAGAGCTGGAAGAATGCTATTTTCTTTTTCCTGAATCACGTCCAGCAATACTCCCTTCGAAATTGGTTCTGCTTTTGAAATTTCGGAAGGCATCGGTAGGTACAGAACCAGGCTTTCTCCTGGAATGATGGATTTAATTTTGAATGGTTCTGTCTTCAGAAGTTTCCCATCCAGATACCACGACACCTTACCTTTCAGTCCCGAAAAATCGCGGAAACTGAAACGGTTTTTCAAACGGACGGAAACAAATTTCTCCGTCATCTGAGCTTCCATCTGAACCGGACTGTAACCGTTTTTTATGGCAGTTGCCTGCGGATTTCCTTCCCTGTCCGGGTTAACAACAGCATTTTCCAAAAGAACTGGTTGCTGTTTTGGGTCTTCCGTTTCGTACGTGAAAACCATTTCCCCGTTCCGGTACCGACGCATCCTTTGATCGGACCACAAATTCAAAAATCCACCTGCTAATGACGGGATGGAATCGATTTGTTTCCATTGTGCTTCAAACAATAAAACCGAATCTCCGGAGGCCTTTCCATAATGGGTCAGTAACACAGGCCGGCTGGTTTTTTCATTGCCTGTTTTCACCAGAGATCTTAGAGAAGGAAAATTGAGACATTGAAAATCGGTGCTTTGTTTTGGACCTGCCATTTCAAACAGGACAGGCCGGGTTGGATCAAAAAGTTTCACCAGTGAATAGTCGGATTCAAAATTTTGACCATCTCCCGGTCCGTTTCCAAGTCCCCAGATCAGAATGCTTGGCTGATTTTTATCGCGGTCCACCATTCGCATCATTCGTTGAATAAATGCCTTTTTCCATTCACCCCGATTGCTGATCGTCAATCCTTCGATCAATTCCACATTGGGATCGCAGTCAATATTCGGTTCATCCACCACATACAATCCGTATTCGTTGCATAGTTCGTACCAGCGGGGATGATTCGGGTAGAAGGTTCGGACGGCGTTGATATTCAGTTCCTTCATTCGTAGAATGTCCTTTCGCATCGAGGCTTCCGAAACCACATGGCCTTCGTCCGGATCATGTTCGTGCCGGTTCACGCCTTTAAATTTGATGGG
>ENA-UOWO01006879-UOWO01006879.1-activated-sludge-metagenome-genome-assembly--contig:-NODE-6879-length-11469-cov-5.415718_pt1 | contig 11469 bp, 9 predicted proteins | sample MGYA00238148_ERZ761564 | MGnify/ENA primary metagenome ERZ761564 (study PRJEB28885, sample SAMN05720194) | activated sludge metagenome | isolation source: Anaerobic digester | place: USA...
ACTTGCCTGTAAGTCAGGTAAAATGGCATTAAAATGTTCAATATTTTTGCTCCATTCAAGGTCTTTAACTAAAATTTGTCCTGAATGTGCAGCTTTAATACCTTTAAATCCATCTTCATAGCTTTCGATTGGACCTACAACAAAATCTATATTATTTTCTTTCATATCCATCCAAGCTAGATCACTCGCAAGATAATCATCGGTACGGAATGCTTCAGCTCTTAATTTCAGATAATTTTTAAATCCCTCATCTTCCGCCAACTCAGCAGCTTCTTCCAATAATATTGCAGCTCTTTCAATTTCTGCTGCATATTCTTCATGATACCATACACATTTTAAATTACCTTCTTCGTCGCGACGAATCAGAGTGTACCAACTCATTTTATCAGGATTGTTAAAAGCATCAAATTCCTCAGATGTAATGTCCTGTGGATAGTAATTTGCTCCCAAAGGTTTTTCTCCAAAGCTTTCGATGAAAGGTATATTTCCATTAAGTCTATCCCAAGCACCATAATTTATCATTGCGTATTTTTTTGTATCTTCATCTTCAATTGAAGCAAAAAATGACTCTCTATCACCAATAGCATCTCTCCAAAACAGCTCGTCCATAATATCGGCAACCTCAATAAGTTTTATTATCATCATCTTCTCATTTTGAGTAAGATGACTTAAGTCGGCTGTTAGTTCCACTTCAGCATAGTCTTTTACAAGTTTTTGCATTTCAGTAAGTTCTTCAGGTTTTTTCTCTTCTTTATTCTTAGTTTGATTATTACAAGAGGCAAAAAGCATTACTAATGACATGATAATCAAAATGTTAAGTTTGTTTGTTTTCATTATTAAAAATTTAGTATTATAATTTATATTCTTTACAATGTATATTAATTTAAAAAAAGGGGATTTGAAATCACAATTCCCCTTTTCATACAATAATCTATTTTGATCCGAAATACACCAAAGCTACAATAGCACCTGCAATTACTAGTATTAACAGAGCAATTTTCCACCAGCACCAAGGTCTTTCGCCCTGTACTTTACCTGTTCGTCCGTTCACAATAAATCTGTAAACTTTGTTTTTAAACCTATAGGCACTAATCCAAATCGGCAATAATACATGTTTGAAAGTTATATTTGAAAAAGTTGTTTGTATCCATGTGATTTTTTGACGATCACCACCAATTTGGCGATTTATTGCTTGACGAATTTTTGGATCCATCTTTGTTTTTGCTACATCGAAACATTCCTTTAAGCCTAATCCATAACTTTCCGATCTAAAACCCGAAAGGAATTTTTCATCAAAAGGAACAAGATTCTCTAAATCCCAAGGCTCTAATTTATCAGTTTTGTTTTGAGGTAAAGATTTACTTGCTATAACCAATACATCATCAAAAAATAATTTAACACTACCTGATACATTTGTCCATCTGGTTTTTGTAACAGTACGTGTCTGAGATTTACCACTGCTGTCAGTATATGATTCAGTTGTAGTGTAATCATCTCCACGCTGACCTTTATAATTCGTATATGTGTCTGAATCATAAGTCCAATATGGAAGATACATTCCCGCTACTTTCTCTGCCTGAGATGCAAACTTCTTTAATCCGGGAGGTGCAAACCACAATTTCTTCAGCCACTTTTTAAACGATTCCAAAGCCTCTTTACTACTTATTTTAAATGGTAACAACGACTTAGGTTTTATTTGTTTACTTGTGCTTTCGTTTTTAACAATGAGTTTATTACCGCAAAAAGGACATTCGCTGGAAACTACATTTGGGTCAAGACTTGTAACAGCTCCGCAAGCTTCACAGGCTACAGTTGATATTTCCTGAATGTCATTGCCTTTTTCGGCATCTTTTAAATATTGTTCAAAATCTAGTTCGTCAATTGACTCTTGTCTGATTTCTATCTCATTGATAGTTCCACAATAAGGACATGCAAGCGATGTCGTCCCCGGTTCAAAAACCAGTTTTGCAGCACAGTTCTTACAAACTATGTCACTCTGATTGGTGTTAGCTAATTTCGGATCAAAAACCTGTTCTTCCATAAATATAAATTTACGTTAATTAATAATTATTAACTTGGTAAAATTATAAAATTTAATTTGAGTTATTTAATATGATATAAATTTTTTTGTTTTTTTCTTAAGATATTAATGCGAAAATGTTTTTGTTTTCAACATACTAAAGGGATTTTTTGATGATTATCAATAGTTTGAGCTTTGTTAATAAATAAAAAATATAAGATTTATGAAAAAATATTCAAAAAAGTTTTGCTATTAAAATAAAAATAACGAAATTTGCAGTCCTTAAAAATAAAGATGAATTATTATGGCAAGAGCTTGTCAAATTACGGGAAAAACTGCAATGGTGGGCAACAATGTTTCTCACTCAAAACGCAGAACAAAAAGAACTTTTGATGTTAATTTAACTAATAAGCGTTTTTTTGATGAAGAAACAAAAAAATGGATAACACTTAAAGTTTCTACATCTGGGATAAAAACTATCTCAAAAAAGGGGTTAAACGAGGCTTTAAAAGAAGCAAGAGAAAAAGGATATATTAAATAATAGTAGTCAGGAGGAAAACAAATGGCAAAGAAAGCTAAAGGAAATCGTATTCAGGTTATTTTGGAATGTACCGAACATAAGGAATCAGGACTACCTGGTACTTCAAGATACATAACTGTTAAGAACAGGAAAAATACTCCTGACAGAATGGAATTGAAAAAGTATAATCCCATTCTAAAAAAAGTAACTGTACATAAAGAAATCAAGTAAAAAATTAAATTATGGCAAAGAAAGTAGTTGCAACTCTGAAAAAATCAGGTGGACAAAACGTAGCAAAATGCATTAAAATGATTAAAAATCCTGAAACAGGTAATTATCAGTTTAAAGAAGTTATTATTGATAAAGATTTTGCAAAAGAATATTTCAGCAAGAAATAAATGATAATAATATTTGGTTTTAGCACCTTTCCTTCTGGTCAGGTGCTTTTTTATTTGTAATCAACTTATAATTAGTATATTTGTAAAAAATTCAGATATGGCTTTTTTTGGGTTATTTGGGAAAGAGAAAAAAGAAAAACTGGATCAGGGTTTAGAGAAAACCAGAACAACAGTCTTTGACAAGTTAAGTCGTTTGGTATTCAGCAAATCGAAAGTAGATGACGAAGTACTTGATGAACTTGAAGAGGTGCTTCTCACCTCAGACGTTGGTGTAGAAACCACGATGAGAATAATTGAAAGGATTGAAAAAAGAGTTAAAGAGGAAAAATATGTAGGAACTGAAGAACTTAACGAGCTTCTTCGCGACACTATAGCATCATTGCTGGAAGAAAACAATTCTGATACATTGCAAGACGAAACCGTTTTGGAGAAAAGTAAACCTTATGTAATTATGGTTGTTGGTGTTAATGGCGTTGGTAAAACCACAACTATCGGAAAACTTGCAAATAAGTTTAAAAATGCAGGCAAATCAGTTTATATTGGAGCAGCAGATACATTTCGTGCAGCAGCAATAGATCAGCTACAAATTTGGGCTGACCGTGTAGGTGTTCCGATGATAAGACAAAATATGGGTTCAGACCCTGCGTCTGTTGCTTATGACACAGTCAATTCTGCCAAAACTGCTGGTGCAGACGTAGTAATTATTGACACAGCAGGACGTTTGCACAATAAAATAAATTTAATGAATGAACTCTCAAAAATAAAGAGAGTCATGCAAAAAGTTATTCCTGACGCTCCACATGAAGTATTGCTAATAATTGACGGTTCAACAGGACAAAATGCTTATGAACAAGCTAAACAATTTACACTTGCTACGGAAGTTACAGCTTTGGCGGTAACGAAGCTTGACGGGACAGCTAAAGGAGGTGTAGTTATAGGAGTATCTGATCAATTTAAAATTCCTGTTAAATATATTGGTATAGGAGAGGGAATCGAAGACCTACAAGTATTCAATAAAAGAGAATTTGTGGATTCGCTGTTTAAAAAGTAAGATATTTGCCACAAAGACACTAAGACACTAAGAATATTTACGCAGAAAAAGAACCACAAAGCGATACACTGAAAGAAGTCGAAGTGACACAAAGGACACGAAGTTTTACAAAAGTTTTATTTTGATTTTTGAATTCTATCAAATTATACCCTGCTCAATTTAATCATATTTGTTCGATCTTTGGCAGCTATTGGCGTACTTGCAATATGAATTACCAAATCGCCTTTTTGCACAAGACCTTTCTCTAACAGATAATTGACAGAATATTCAATAGCTTTATCAATGGAATCAAAAATGGGAAAATAAAAAGTTGAAACTCCCCATAGTAGTGGCAAACGTCTTAGCAAGTGTTTATTTGCAGTAAATGTATAAATCTCTGCTTTTGGTCTGTGGCTAGACAATCTAATAGCAGTATTTCCGGAAAAAGTAAATGGAATAATTGCTTTTGCATTTGTTTGTTGTGCCATTAAGCATGCAGTATAGCAGATAGAATCGGGTAAATATGAAACACTTTCAGTGTCGGGCTGATGATTTTTGTAATAAATATCCCTGCTATTTTCGGTGTAATCAATTATACTTTGCATAGCTTTTATAGTTTCTACAGGGAATTGTCCTACCGAAGTTTCACCACTCAACATTAAAGCATCAGCACCATCAAGAACAGCATTTGCCACATCTGTTGCTTCTGCTCTCGTTGGTCGAAAATTGCTTATCATGCTTTCCATCATTTGAGTAGCAATAATTACAGGTTTTGAAGCTAAAATACATTTCTCAACTATCATTTTTTGTATTACAGGAACTCTGTCAAAATTGACTTCAACACCTAAATCTCCACGTGCGACCATTATCCCGTCTGCCAATTCTATGATCTCATCAATGTTATTAATAGCTTCAGGCTTTTCAATTTTTGCTATAATATTAATCTTTTTGCGAAATGTTGAAATATATTCTCTTAAATCCTCAATGTCAGATGGGTTTCGAACAAAAGAAAGAGCAATCCAATCAACATCATTATTAAGTGCAAACAGCAAATCTTCCTTGTCTTTCTCGGTTAGACATGGTAAACTGGTTTTTGTATCAGGCAAATTTACACCCTTCTTCGAATACAATGGACCTCCATAAATTACCCGAGCACTAACAACAGATTTGTTGTCCGATTTTAAGACTTCAAGCTTTATTTTGCCATCATCAATTAATACTATATCTCCCGATTTTACATCTTTCGCAAATTCAGTGTAGGTCATATAAAATGTATCTTTATTTGCCAGATTTTTATCCGTACAAAAACTTATTATATCACCTTCTTTTAACAATTTTGGTTCATCTTCAACAACTCCAATTCTTAGTTTTGGACCTTGCAGATCAATCAGTATCGCAACATTAACCTTTAATTCTGATTCAAGTTCACGAATTGTTCTTATTATTCCAGCTTTCTCTTCGTGAGCACCATGCGAGAAATTCAGTCTGAACACATCTAGACCCGATTTTATCATTTGTTTTAAAACCTCTTTGTCGTTTGTTGCAGGACCAAGTGTTGCAATAATTTTTGTTTTTGAACCTATATTCATAGTTGAAAAATTTGATATACAAATTTAATAAACTTTTGAAAAAAATATGATAAAATTTTAATAGCTATTTTGTTTCCCAAATTAGCAAGTCTTAAAATGATTATTGAAAACGTATAATTCAAAAAAGATTTCTCAAAATTCCTTCGTCAGTCTTCTCGAACTGTATTAAAAATCTGTTGAGATATTGACAATTCTTTTTTTATGATATTTTACTTAAGTTAATGTATATTTGATTTGCATTATTCCAACAATTAAAAATTCTTTAATATAATATTTAGATAATAATGCTACCTTTGTCCGATTGGATCAGTCTATTTATTAGATTTACAAATAAATTATCATGAATATGAAATACTTAAATCTTTTCCTATTATTGAGCCTTACGGTTTTGATATCTTTTTCGCAAAATGTTTCCCGTGATTATGCAATTCAGACAGGTGTTAATTTTTACAAATATCATGCTGCCAAATTTGATATAAATAAATCCAATGTTGAAATAGAAAATGAAGTTCTACTACAATCCCCATCAGGTCAGGAATGTATATACGCGTTATCTTTTAAAGATGGTGGTTATGTTCTGGTAAGTGCTGATAATCGTACATTTCCTGTATTGGCATATTCTTTTTGTGATGATTTCAGTATGGATAATATTTCCCCGGCAAATAGATTATGGATAGACAAATATCTTGAACAATATGATCTGATTGAATCAAACTCTATTGAATCTACAACTATTATTAAAAATGTTTGGAATTTATATTATAATAACGATGTTGTTAATGACAAAAGCACCAAAGGAGTTTCAGAAATGTTGACTACGAAATGGAATCAGAATTATCCTTACAATTATTATTGTCCTTTTCACCCTCTGGGACCAGGTGAAAGAGTTTATGCAGGCTGTGTTGCAACAGCAATGGCTCAGATAATGAAATTCTGGAATTATCCCGAAACAGGGAGAGGCACACATGACTATTTTTGGGGAGACTATTATACTATTGATTTCGGAGCAACAACATATCACTGGGATTCTATGACTAATTCAATAAATACTTTAAGTAGAAATTCTATTGCCGAACTAATTTTTCATTGTGCTGTATCCGTTGATATGGATTTTAGTCCTGATGGTTCAGGGTCATCTATTACAAATGCTTTCTTTGCATTAAAACAAAACTTCAGATATCGTGCCGGAGTGTATGAATTAGATAAATCTGATGTTGAAGATGATGTATGGAAGTTTACTTTAAGAGAAGATTTGGATAAAGGACATCCGATTTTATATCGTGGGACTGATGATAATGGTAGCGGACATGCATTCGTTTGCGATGGTTATCAGGACACTTCGTTTTTCCATTTTAACTGGGGATGGAGTGGTGCAGGCAACGGTTACTATTATCTGGATGACATTAATCCTCAGATGGATTTCTATTGGGGACAAGGAGCATTAATCAATCTTACTCCAAATTATGCAAATTATTGTAACAGTATGGTATATGATCAGCCTGAATGGACTTTTGATGATGGTAGTGGACCCAATCTCTATTTCAATAATACAGACTGTGATTGGTTGATTGATTTGACAAATCACGAATATGATTTTCTAAGAATATATTTTTCAAAATATGAACTTTTGGAAAACGATATCTTGAAAATATATGAAGGCAATAGCTCCGAAGGTATTTTGATTGCAACATTCACGGCAGGAGTTGTCCCAACAGACATAATTAGTTATTCAGACGAAATATATGTTTCTTTTACTTCTGATGCTCAAGGACAAGCAGAAGGTTGGGAACTAAATTATGAAACTGTTGTCTTAGGAGTGAACAATAGCAATTCCAATTCTGATGTAACTATTTATCCTAATCCCACATCTGAAACAATTTTTATATACGGACTTCAAAAATCTACAACAATTTACATTATTGATATGTCCGGAAGAATAGTTAAAACAATTGCTGATTATTATGATGGAACTATCAATATTTCTGATATTGCTTCAGGGATTTATTATTTGAAAAATGCTTCTGATAATACTATTTTAGGAAAAGTAATAAAACAGTAGTGTATCAATCTATAAGAAATTTATCTTCTGTTTCTTCTACAAGATTTTTCTTCCATTCTTCCGAATAACCCGGAAACGTAGGTGATTTTGGATATCCCCAAGGATTACGGATAAACTCTTCATTATCTTCTTGTTTGACATTTCCATCCAAAAATTTTACTAATAAGAAATTACCTAGTTCCTGCCAATAATCAACTACCCAGTTAGCCATATTGCAGGAATAATCAGTCAGAAATTCAGCCGCAAGCTCGGGATTCTGCTTGTGCAATTCTAATGCAGCAGTATCAATCAGAGGTTGATACTCAGCAAACTTATTCTCAATTTTCGACTGATGTACGGCAATTTCAGGCATAACTCTATCGTAGAACAAATATTTAAAATGCGCGACTCTGTTAAAAACCCAAAAAGCAGCATCTTCTTTATATGTTAAAATATCACCATAACCTTCTGCCCATTTTTCTGCAGGTCTTGTTATTCCGCAATAAAAAGGTACATAAACGCATGATCCTGCATCATCAACTCCAAACCAGAATACACCTCCAATCGGGTCGGGAAGCCATGAACGCATCTGTGCAACAAATGAAAAACCGGTTTGTTGGGTAACTGTTACTCTTTCGTTGAAATACTCTTTACCATCAACTTCAAATGTTAAGGGTCTCCAGCGATAGGGTAAGCCAAAAGGTTCTGCACCTGCATCTTTGCTCATATCTAAATCTGTCCCCTGAAGATAGTTGCGTTTGAAAGAAAACAAATCCTGAGGGGTAAGCTTTCTGTTTGGTTTTACGTACAAAGGCATTCTGATCGTCATATCTTTGCCACATACGTGATCCCAGTATTTTTGCATATCATCCGAAATCCCATTAAAAAAAGCCCATACCCTTAATTCACAAAACCTTGCCCCATCAAATGTTATCGGATTATATGCATCTGCAAACGAAAAATCTGAATCTTGACCCGAAAAATATCCTTTCGTCTTCGCAAAACTAACTACTTCATCCGCATAAATAATCTCAAGTTCCGGCAGAAATATTTTATCAATCTCTTTACTGCTTATTGAAGTTTTACCGTCACTAAGTTTAAAGTTTGTAATTCTTGATTGATTTGCATGTGCAGAAACATATCCGTCAGGAATTTTAATTGCTACCCAGACTGCACCTTTGTTTTTATTAATGTATTTCTTTTGTTTTTTATCATATACCAATTCTGTTCCTTTGCCAACTATTTCCAATATCCATACTTCATTCGGGTCTGCAATAGAAAAGGATTCTCCGCTACTGCAATAACCGTATTCATTTACCAATTCAATTATTACTTTGATAGCTTCACGAGCATTTTTTGAACGTTGTAATGCCAAAAACATCAAACTGCCATAATCAATTATTCCTGTTGTATCAACCAATTCATTTCTGCCCCCGAAAGTAGTTTCTCCAATAGAAACCTGATATTCGTTCATAAAACCTACCACTTTATATGTTTTTCTAACTTGTGGTATTTGCCCTAATGGTTGTGCTGTTCCACGATCATACAATGTGACCATAGTACCTTCAGGATATTCTGCAGCAGGTCGCCAATACAGTTCTCCATAACGAATATGGGAATCTGCAGCGTAACTGATCATAGTTGAACCATCAGCAGAAGCACCTTTTGTTACTAAATAATTTGTACATGAAAACCCTTTGAGAAAACTCAAAATCAAAATCGCAAAACTAAGAAGGAATACTCTCATAATAGTTTTTAATTAAAATATGACTGCTAAGATATGCAAAATCTATAAAACAAAAAAACTGCCTTTCTAGGGGCAGTTTTCCTGTAACATTAAAATATGATTACATTTTGTTTAATTTAATACTAACGGATTTCTCATCTCCTATAAGTTGGACAAAATACATTCCTTCTGCAAATGAAGATATGTCAATTGTCATTCTAAGTGATGTAATTTTTTGATCAAAAATTATTTTGCCATCTATTCCCACAATTCTTAAATCAGTATAATCTTCAACTTCACCAATTACTAAATCAAAATAATCATTTGCAGGATTAGGATACAAACTTACACCTTCGACTATTTCATTATTCAAATCACTTACAAATTGGAATTCTGCATTAATCGTGTGGTCAGTTAAAATATTGCTGAAGTAATAAGCTGAAACAGCTCCCTGATCAACATCATCAACATACACTGCTGTAATTATATAATTCTCCTCAGGAGTAATCATATAAATTTGATTAGCATGACAACTAAAATCAGAAACGCCTGAAGGACTTATACTGCCTCCTGTTCCTGCACTGGCAGTAATTGAGAAATTGCCTGCTTCAAATGTTGCCTCTATTAAAATATCAGAAAGAACATTATTGAATGTATAATCACCCGAAGTTAAAGCAAGAGGATTACCATTTACAGTCACAGAAACGGCTTCATAACATTCGTCGGGAGTAACAGTAAAATTATAATCATCGCCACAGTTAACACTTGCACTTCCTATAGTAATACTACCACCTGAACCTGCATTAGTCGTAACATTAAATGAGAGCTGATTAAATGTAGCTGCAATTGTAATATCCTCATGAATGTCATTAATTGTATAACTATTACCAGTCAGACTTACAGGTGTCCCGTTTACTGTTACAGAAGCAATTTCATAGCATTCTTCGTTATTAACTGTAAATGTAATATCATCACCGCAATTAACACTTGTTCCGGCACCTGAAATTGTTCCTCCTGTGCCTGCGTTAGCATCAACAGAATATGATATTTCATTAAATGATGCAACAATTTCTAAATCAGATGATAAATTATTTATTGTATAAGCATTTCCTACTAAAGTTACAGGAGTTCCATTAACCGTAACAGAAGTAATTTCATAACATTCTTCTACACTTACAGTAAAACTTACTGAAGAACCGCAAATTGCAGTGCTTCCAATTCCTGAAATAGATCCTCCGACACCTGCATCAGTTGAAATTGTATAGACAATTTGATTGAAACTTGCTGAAATAGTGTGATCATCCATTACATTTGTAAATGTATAAGATGTAACAGCACCAACACTTGATCCGTCAACCAATACGTCAGAGACTTCGTAACATGTCGCAGGGGTTATGGTATAGGATTGATTTGCTCCTTCATTTACAGTTGTTGTTCCTGAAGGACTTATTGAACCATTACTTCCTGCTGAAGCTGTTATAGTATATGTAGTTCCTGTTCCACCAATAGTTTCACATATCTGTGGAGAAATACAAGCATCATCATAAACGGCTTCAATACAATATTCATGATATAAATCGTCCGTTTCATTATTTGTAAATGTTGTTAAATCTGTTGTTCCAAGATAAATGTCATCGCAATAAACATTATATCCCGTTAAATTTGCACCCGGCATAGTTCCATCACCAATGTATATATCATCCACACAGAAATAATACATATCATTTGAATTACAATTGATAGCAACATATTTTGCATTTGCTGGAATTGTGTATGAATATTCTGTCCAAGCAAAAGGAGCAGAAGCTACCGTTGCAACAGTATTTGTGAAACTTGCCTGAGCATTTGTAGTTGTTGAATACGCAACTTTGAATGCTTCTGGAAATGTGCTCTTATGTCCGCTTCTTGCAAAAAATGAAAACTCAAATGGAGCAGTAAAATTTAATTGTGGACTAACAATCCAATCATTTGTTTGAACGCTTCCCGAATTGAAAGTTGCAAAAAACTGGTCTCCAGAATGAGCAGTAAACGGAGTACCATCTGTGGTTTCAGTCAAAGGTGTGCTATTCGTTGTATTTAGAACTAGGTTTGGGTCAAAAACAATTGTTGCCATTGCTTATGATTTTGATGGAACCTTAGCCCCGGGAT
>ENA-UOWO01006883-UOWO01006883.1-activated-sludge-metagenome-genome-assembly--contig:-NODE-6883-length-11462-cov-25.185062_pt1 | contig 11462 bp, 9 predicted proteins | sample MGYA00238148_ERZ761564 | MGnify/ENA primary metagenome ERZ761564 (study PRJEB28885, sample SAMN05720194) | activated sludge metagenome | isolation source: Anaerobic digester | place: USA...
TTTGTAAAATCTATAAAGATAAATACGGTCTATTATTGACATGAAAATCTATGTTCAAAACATCCTAAAACTTCTTCCGCTATTAAAAGTTCAAGAATGTGTTTCTCGATACTTGTGCTTGTTGTACTTATTTTTGCCATGTGCCAAAGCTCGTATTTTTTTTCCAGCGCATCAAATTATGATTTTGCCTCTTTATGCGTCTTTTTTGCTGCAAATCGTTAGATTTTTCGACATAGGATAAACTATGTCTGCAAAATCTGCCTCGTTTCGCTAAAAAATCCATCATATATCTTATGTAACATAAAATCAAAACAGTTTCTAATGAAAAGTTTGGTGTCTTTATAACAGGGATCCGATTTATTGAAGATCATGGAAGCAGGCAAAGCAAAAAAAACTATATTTGCCCAAATTTTCCTGATGGCCGGCAAACTCAGATATTCCATACTGTTTTTGATTTATAAGAATCTGCAGCTAAAATATAAACACTCGGCATTAGGATTTTTATGGAGCGTGCTGCATCCTTTTTTCTACCTTCTTATTTTCCTGATAATCTTTTCTACGGCGTTTCCCTACATCGAGAATTATCCGCTTTATGTCCTGAGCGGATTGGTGTTCTGGATATTTTTTACGGGAGGTACAAGTCAGATATGTATTGTTTTTATTAAAAATGCTCATATCATCAAGTCGCTGAACCTGCCCAAAACCATTTTTCCCCTGACAGAACTGGGGAGTGAACTAATAAGTTTCTTATTGGCGCTTATTCCCTTCATGGTAATCATGTACTTTTTGGGATTGGACTTCAGCTGGAATATGTTTTATCTTGTTCCTGTGATAGTTCTGTTTTCGGTTTTCATTTTTTCTGTGGGTTTGATACTGGGTTCACTCAATGTGTTTTTCAGGGATGTCGGTATCTTGTGGAATACGATAAACCCTGCATTGTTTTATTTTTCGCCTATAGCATACTCTTATGAAATCATACCTGAAAAATACCATTTCCTGGTAAAGTATAATCCTATATATCATTTTCTGGAAATAATCAGAGATGTGTTATATGACGGCCGGGCGCCCTCGCTGCATTATACTGTAAACTGTCTTATTATCACCGGGGCTTTTGCTTTACTGGCTGTTTTTATTTACCGGAAAACCCGTAATGGTTTCATCTCAAACATATAAAGCTATGGATCATCCGGATTACGTTGTAAAACTTAATAATGTATCAGTTAGCTACATGCAAAACCGGAAGGGTGTCCATTCCATAAAGGATTTTTTTGTGAAGGCAGCATTTTTGAGCCCCTTTCAGAAGCGCCGCGTATTGCATCACATTGATTTTGAAATATATAAAGGCGATTCTATCGGTGTGTTAGGCCCTAACGGCAGCGGTAAAAGCACCTTGTTGCGCACTATTGCCGGAATACTGAAACCGGATGATGGCTGGGTACATTCGCGAATACCAATTTCCCCTCTGCTTACATTGGGTGCCGGTATAGAACTTGAACTTACCGGGTATGAGAATATTCGCCTGACCATGGCGCTGACAGGTAATTACGACAAATCTGCAAGGAACGAGTTAATAGGTAAAGTAGCCGATTTTGCTGAGCTCACAGATGAGCAACTACGTATGCCGGCCAAGATGTATTCGTCGGGTATGCTTGCCCGTCTTGCCTTCAGCAGCGTAATGACATCACAGCCGGAACTGCTGATGATCGACGAGGTACTTGCCGTGGGTGATAAGGGCTTCCAGAAAAAATGCATGGACAGGATACATGAGATACTTGATCACGGAGCTACCCTCTTGTTTATCTCGCATAGTCCCGGCGAAGTGAAAGAATTATGTAAAAGAGGTTTGTGCCTCAAAGATGGCCGGATGATCTATAGTGGCAGCTCTGAAGGCGCTGTGGATGCATACGAAGACTTATTCAGCACAAAAGTATAATTCTCATACCTCCGGTCGTGCTTTTCAGATAATCCAAATTTCATAACTTTGCAGCGGATAAGGCAGGAAAACATAGCAAAAAGCAGCCATGGGTGTTAATAAAGAGAGAATTGCAGAAGACAACGACAATGAACAGTTGTATGTATTCCCGGAACCAGAGGATGACGACAAAGATCAAAACTGGGAGGTTAAATACAAAGGAGCAAGAAAGGAGATTTCCGAACTTAACAAACAGCTTGCCCTGGCGTTGCGGAGCATGGACAAACTCATCAAGCAGTTAGCTGAACTCGAGAACAGCAAACTGGTCAAATTCCGTAAGTACTATTATTATTATATAAACCGGCTCAGGTCGAATGTCAGGAAGGACAAAGAGCGCAGTTTCTTTTCGGTATTATATAATTATATCTTTAAGCGGGGTGGGAGAGTGCTCCGGATACTCCTGACCAAAATTTTCAGAGCGCTTTATCTTATCTTTGAAACACGCAAAGTGGTGATCATCGAGGTGACCAGCAATTACTTAGCCAATACCAGCCAGTATTCGCAATACCTGTTGCGAAAAAAGCTCAACAAGGAAAAAATTAAATTATACAAAAGGAATACTAAAAGTTTTGAACATAAACCTTTGTTCAGCATTATCATGCCGGTTTATAATCCCCGGATAGACCTGTTCACCCAGGCGCTTGATTCGGTCATAGGGCAGATTTATGAGTTCTGGGAGTTATGTATCGCCAACGATAGTTCTACCGATCCTGAAGTAAGGGAAATACTCGAAAAATACATCAAGGCAGATGACCGGATCCGGGTGGTTTACCGCACTCAGAACGGCCATATATCGCGGGCCTCCAATTCAGCCCTGGAGCTGGCCACCGGCGAATATGCGGTACTGATGGATCATGACGACATGCTTCGCGAAGATGCCCTGTATGAAATGGCCAAAGCCATCAATCTGAAAGGCGGTTGCGACCTGATTTATTCTGATGAGGACAAGATCGATGAATGGGGTTTGCATTCTGAGCCGCATTTCAAGCCCGACTGGTGTCCTGATAATCTGCTTTCGCGCAATTATCTTGGCCATGTCTGCGCGTTTAAAACTGCCCAGATCCGTGATGCCGGGGCCTGGCGTGCCGGTTTTGAAGGTAGTCAGGATTATGACCTTGTGCTGAGATATACTGAAATGTTCAATGATGTATATCACATTCCCGAGGTGCTTTATCACTGGCGGGTGCACAGCGAAAGCGCCGCCATGAGCGAAGCGGTAAAACCCTATGCTTACCGGGCCGCACAGCGTGCTCTTGCCGAAGCTATGGACCGGCGGGGGATGGAAGCAAACGTAGATTTTTTAGACAGTTTCAGAGGTTATTCCATCAGGTTTACCCTGCAAAACAAAAATGCACTGGTCAGTATTATCATTCCTTCGAAAAATAAAGCCGACCTGCTCCGGAAATGCATAAGGTCTATTGAACGTAAATCCAGCTACACGAATTATGAGATCATTGTCATCGACAACAACAGCGATGAGAAAGATTTCTTTGCCCTCATGAAACAGTATACCCGGCAAAATAAGATCAGGTTCAAGTGTGTGGAAGATAAAAAAGAGTTCAATTTTTCGCGTCTGATAAACCTGGGAAGACAACATGCCAGCGGCGAATACCTTTTGCTGCTGAACAACGATACGGAAGTGATCACACCCGACTGGATGGAAGCACTGATGGAGCATGTTCAGCGTAAGGAGGTCGGCGTGGCGGGCGCTAAATTGCTCTACGACAATGATACGATACAACATGCAGGCGTCATCATTGGCTTGGGTGGTGTGGCAGGGCATGTGCTTGTGGGTGAGGATCGGGATGGTCCCGGATATTTTAATTATGTCAACATGCTGAATACATATTCGGCCCTCACCGGTGCCTGTTTTATGGTGCGCACCTCAGTCTTTGATGAGGCTGGCGGTTTTGACGAAAACTTCGGTACGGAATATAACGATGTTGATTTCTGTCTGAAACTGGTTGAAGCAGGTTACCATAACCTGTATGTCCCTCATTGCGAGCTATACCATTATGAATCCCTTTCCAGGGGACACCCGCACAGCACCAGCGAATCATACAAGAAGCATGTGAGAGAAGTGAACCTGTTCAGGAAAAAATGGAAGAAATATGTGGAACACGATCCGTGTTATAATCCGAACCTTTCGCTGGGTGTTCATAATTTCGGAATGAAATAGAAATACGGGAAATATTCCCAACATAAACTAATGATTATCAACTTTCTATATTGCATTGATTATCCTGCTGGTTCGGAAAAACCTGATAAAGCCGATAGCATTGACGGATGGTTGCTGTGCTCTCGACCGTTAAAGAAAATAACCCTAGCGGAGGATGAAAGTGCAGGCCACACTTTTGAATACGGTTTGTCAAGGCCTGATGTTGCGCAGATTTTCAAAAACTTTCCGGGGAACGTTTTGTGTGGTTTTACCATTCATAAGGGGCAGCTTGCCATTGATATGAAAAAAAAACTGTTGTTGGATGCGGAAATCCTGACAGCTGAAGGAAAGATAAATAAAACAGGAATTGCATTGGATTTAAAGGCTCCTGTAATAAGGGATATAGAAATTGATAGCAGGCAGATATGTTCTGAATGGAAATTTCACAGAACGGAAAAGAAGTACTTTAAAGCACTAAAAAAGCATCCCTGGATTACCATCCGTATGGATATCACCAATAAATGCAACCTGAGGTGCATCATGTGCCATTACAAAGAAAAGGAAATCTATTCCAGACCGGCACAAAACATCACTCCCGGTGAACTGAAGAAACAACTACATGATATTTCGCCTTTTGTAAAGCATATCATGCTTTCGTGCGGTTACGAGCCGCTGATGTCGAAGTATTTTTCAGATATTTTGAAAATGATATATGAAAATTATCCGCATATGGAGATGGCGATGTGTACCAATGGCATGTTGCTCGATTCGCGGGCACGTAAAGCTATCATTGAGAACAAAGTAGCCAGTGTCTTGTTTTCGCTCGATGGCGCTACGAAAAATACAGTCGAAAAAATCAGGGTGGGGGTGAACTATGAAAAAGTAATCGGCAATATCATGGCTTTGCGCGATCTGAAACGTAAATACAACAGGATATACCCCTTGATGAACATGGATTTTGTGCTAATGAATTCCAATATTCATGAGGCGCCGGCCTTTGTGGAACTGTGCAGTCAGCTGGGTATGGAGCTGATTGACTTCCGGCATCTTGTGGGTAATGTTTTTTTTAGTGAACACGATGAGATGCTGAACCACAATAAAGAAAAATACAACTTTTACAGGCAACGGATCATTGATGAAGCAAAAAAATTCAATATCCATGTAAGGCTTCCGGAGCCTTTTGATGTTTCCGGCCGCTTTGAACAGGAAACTGCGCCGGTTGTCGCCCTTAGCGATTTTATGAATGTAAAGCCGGATGTGCAAACCGAAGATATTATCGATACGGGGGATTTTGTTCCCTCAAAGGGCGATGATGCTGATTTTGAATTTCTTAACGGTGCAGATTGCCTGAGGCCTTTCAATGAAATAATGATCGTGGATCAGAAAAAGATCCTTCCCTGTTCGTATTACAGCGATGCTATGGCGATGCTTGATGATGAAAAGACAAGTCTGGCCACTGTTTTTTTTAATGAGAATTATAAAGAAGTTCGCCGAAAAAAGATCTTATCCCGTTTTGATCACAATTGTATCAACTGCCCCATAAAATCAAATTTGTTACCTACCGATATTGTCAGGTAAAAATAGTGATGCTTTATAGATGGTATGGCTTTTCTTCAGTTTCTGTGCTTTGCCTGTATTGGCATCAAACACCCATGCACTGATCACCAGAGTATCGGCAGGAATGTTATTTATTGAAAAGGTTTTTTTCCAGTTTATACTGTCGTTGTTGTACAATGTAAAAGCCACGGATTGCCCTTTTTTATTGTCATAACTCAGTATTATGGCATCAGCCGGTCCGTCTGTTCCCGGCAATCGGGCACAACCTGAAGCGATATAAGAGGTGTCATTTAATCTTATAAGTGTATCAAAAGATCCAAAATCAAAACCCTGGTTTTCTGAACTTTCAATATGCTGCATAATGTTGCTTTTTATCAATCCGGGCCGGAGCAAATTAAGGGAATCAAGGGTTGAAGCTCTTTTTTTAAACTTTTCAAATTCAAATGGGTAGACCTTGTTTTCATAATCTTCCGGGCTGATATAGTTAATGAATAGCAATCCGGCTTTTCCGTGTTGTATCATAGCATGAAATGCCTTGAGGTCGGTCACGGAATCGGGGTATTTATCGGCCCTGTTCCAGAGTAGCAGGCCGATGAGTATTGCAAGAGCTGATTTTTGCAATAGTTTCAGAGGTTTTTTGCCTGCCCTGTGCCTGATAATAATGGCAGACAGGAAGAGTATGGACACGATCAGATACAGCGAAAAAGTGGTATAGCGAGGTGTGAGTGATTGCACCAGGCCGAAACCGAGTCTGCCTGCAGTGATCAGCGCGGTAGTGCCGAGGGAATATAATCCCAAAACGATCCACACCAGCGTATCACGTATCAATGATTTATCCTTGTAATGCCATGCCACATAGAGCAGCAGAATGAAATATACAGACAAAAGCACGGCGCCGACAATGATAATGGTATTCAGTGAATGAATGACCCTGAGCGGGTTTCCCAGTACACCGCAGAAATATTTCAGGGCTTCTGCCGGGTAGGTGAATAATAAAGTGGTACTGGGATGATTTACCGGGTTTTTGTAGTTGATAAAATACAGGCATAATGTGATCAGAGTTCCTGTTGCCCAGGCATATATTACCGGCCATTTCCGGAAGAAGACCCTGTTTGGTTCAGAAACATAAAACAGCGGGAATAGTAAAAACCAGCTGATTATTCCGTTGGCTGCAGAGAATGTGCTGATGGTGGAGAGGATCATGCCAGCAAACAGTTTCAGGCGAACGTTGGCCTTCGAATATATCACCACCATGCCGGAAGTTATGCAGAGCAAAGGCAGAAAATATTCGATCTGGACGCCAAAAAGCCAGTTCTCATATTGGAACGGTCCAAAAATAAAAAGGTTGGCGAGGAAAAACACCAGCCACTTCTGCCATTTTGCACTACTGACGGTATAGGAAGCCAGGCGGAACACAGTATATGAAATAAGACAGGCCATAATAAATATCACCACCATTTCGTACCTGACATTCCAATGGGTAAGAGAACCCAGGCCGACAAATATCAGGTTGGGAAACAGTTGCCTGTATTCACCCTGAAGTTTGAACAGCTCATTAAAGGTCAGTGTGCCTTTTGCCAGATGATCAAAAAAACTTACGTATTCCCACTGATCCATGTAAGGGACATCAACGCCGTAGCGAAGAATAGAATAAAGTATGAAACCCGCATATATGGCCGAAAGGCATATAACAATGACTGGCACATATTTTAATACTCTTCTGATATTCATGATAAGGGTCAGAAAACACTTTTGTGTACCTGCAAAAGTACGGTTTTTCGGCTATCGATTAACCCTCACCGGATTTCACCGTGAAGAATAATGTAGCGGAGACGAAACCTTAACCGTTTTTTTTGCCAGCACTAATACCGACAAACCAAAAGGAAGTGAAAAATGTTTTAATAATGAATTTTCTAATAGCATGATTGATAAAAAGATGCGGTTAACAAAGGGCGAGGGAAGCCTGACTTCATTATGTTCAGTATCACGGGCACTGAATATTTTATCGAACAGCCGTTTTATCAATGCCACGGGAAACAACAGACAAACACAATATGAAATTTTTACGACTTCAAAACCGTTGTTTTCCATTAAATGCCGGACCTGTTTTCTTGTATATCTTTTCCGCGCATGTACCACCTCATCATGCCTGCTGAACAGGAATGAATAGGCCGGTACCGTCAAAAGAAGATGGCCGTTTTTTTTAAGACAGGTATGAAAATTTTTAACCGCCAGTTCATCATTGACCTCCCGGTGATAAATTACATCAAAACTTGTTATAAGATCGAATGAAGATTTTTCAAAAGCATAAGTATTTATATCTCCGCAGACGAGGTTGAGCGGCACCGGACGCGATTTGGCATAATCCAGGGCTATTTCGTGATTGTCAATGCCGGTTTCAATGATGTTATACGATTTTTTCAGGAGATGAAGCCAACCACCTGTGCCACAGCCGGCATCCAGAAGCCTTAAACTATTTTTCAAAATATTCTTTGACCGGAGAATGTTGATAAAGATTTCACGGTTGCCAACGTACCACCAATGATGGTCTTCAGCTTCAAACATATATTGATATTGTTGAGACTTCATTGTGTTTATCTTGCAAAATCGCTTATGAATTTTGAATTACGAACAATCGAAAATTTCTAATCGCAAATAACTATTTTTTTTGTTTCAGCAATTTTATCATCAACAATTATCTTAAAAACGTACAATCCGCTACTGAGTTTATTTTTGTTAAAAAGTATTTTGCTGCAATCGGCATATCTGCTTTTAGATATAAGCTGACCCTGAATGTTATATACTTCAATTCCAATGCTGTTATGGGTTTGGCCAAAGGATATCTTTGTTGAAAGGCTAAAAGGGTTGGGAGAAACCGAAATATTTGATATTCTATTTAAATCATCAATTCCATTAACTTCAGGCTGTTTCATCTTTGCTATAAAAATATCCAACATATGCGAAATCCCAACATAATGATTCGTCAGAGTAATATTGTTAAAAGTGAGTGTAGGACTTCTGAAACCTCCTGTTACATATAAATTGGCTGCGGCATCCACAGCAACAGAGTTTGCTCCATCATGTTGAGTTCCTCCTTCATTTATTGCCCAGAGAGCATTGCCATCGGTATCGTATTTAACTATATAAATATCATCATAAGTTAAAGATGAGTTATCCAATGTTAAAGAACCAAAGGTTATACTATCACTTTTGAAACTACCTACAAAATAGGAAGACCCAAAAGCATCCACGGCAACAGATAATCCAAAATCAAAGCCATACCCTCCGGCGCTTTTTGCCCAATGCACATTGCCATCCATATCTGTTTTTATAAAAAAAACATCATTAGAAGCAGGATAATAATTTGTTAGAATTATGGAATCAACATATAAGCTGTACCCATCATAATAACCTGTTACATAAGGGTTGCCTGCATTGTCCACAGCAACGCAGGCTCCTATACCCCACCCCGTTCCAATAAAGTTTTTTGCCCATATTACGTTCCCATTGGTATCATATTTTACGAGAAAAACACCTGTATTTTCAAATGTAACCGAATCAAACGAAATAGAGGGACTAGTATCATAACCTGTTATATAGACATTGTTTAAATTATCTATCGCAATAGAAAGCGCATTATCATTATTTATTCCTCCGGCACTTTTTGCCCAAAGTATGTTCCCATTAGTATCTAATTTTGCAAGAAAAATATCATGATACCATGCTTGAGGATGAGCATTTACTAAGGTGATATATCCGAAAATGAGCGAATCACTTCTGAAATTCCCTGTCATATAAGCATTCCCTGAATGATCAAGTGCAATAGAAGCCCAATCTCCGTATCCCTTCATGGATTTAGCCCAAATTAAATTACCATTGGCATCGTATTTTAAAATAAATAATGCATTTGCAATGGTAACTGAGCCAACAGTAAATTGACCTCTCCCATATCCGACAGCATAAACGTTTCCCAATATATCAACTTTCAAAGAAGTAACAATTCCTGACATAATACATTTTCCATTTTTAGTCCATAATACATTTCCAATTGAATCGTATTTTACAATAAACCAATCCGTATTACCAGACATCCCATTATAAGGATCTGTCAAAGTATCAGAACCAAGTATTATAGATGGGCTTCTGAAATAGCCTGCAATATATACATTTCCGGAAGCATCGGTTGTTACAATATTTGGGACATCTTCTAAGGTGCCTCCCGAACTTTTTGCCCAAAGCCAGTTGGGGGTTTGTCCAAATGATAAATTAGTTAGCCAATTTACTATTAGTACAAGAAAAATTGTATTTTTCATTTTACCAGTTATATCATCTGTAAAAATTAAAACATAGGTAACTATTCACCCCATTGAAAATATCATAATGAAATTCTATAAGACTTGATATACTTGTTATTAAGAATGATTTTTGTCACGCGCATTAATAGGAGATTCCTCGCTTTGCTCGGAATGACAATTCAGTTTTGGAGGGTATAGGGAGGAGGAAAGCAGCGGGGCGCTTTGCGCCCCGCTGCTTTCCTCCTCCCAAATAACAAACCCTAATGTCATTCCGAATGGAGTACCGATGGCCATCGGTACGAAATGAGGAATCTCTTTGTTTTCAAGTACTTCAACGGGGTGAATAGTCACAAACATAGTTCTATAAATTATAAATACTCCTTTCTTATGGTGTACTGAGGTTGTTTGTTCTGTGAGATGAAAATTCTGCCGATGTATTCACCGATCATTCCAAGAGACATCAATTGTATACCCGAAAAAATGAAGATCACGGTAATGGTTTCGGTAAATCCGGGAGGCAGGCCGGGAACCATGAAGCGTTCTACCACCGATAATATGCCAAACACAAAACCCGTGATTGCAAAAAACAACCCGACAAAAATAGAGATACGCAGTGGAAGCACCGAAAAACTGGTAACCATGTTTGACCATAATTTAATCAGTTTGAAAACGGAGTAACCGGATTTTCCCGAATGCCTTTTCTGATGATGAACCAGTAAGGTGCCGATATTAGCTGTGGATCTGAGGATCAACCCATCAATATAGGGGTAGGGCTTGTCATATTTTATTATCTCGTTGACCAGAAATCTGTTCAGACATTTAAAACTTGAAAGATACAGTTTGTCGGGTTTTTTTAGAAGAACGTCTGCGACCCGGTTATTTATGAGGCTGCCCAGATTACGCCATACTTTGTGCATTTTTTCATCATAATAAGTATAAACAACATCAAAATCGTTGTTTACAGCGAAATCGATCACTCTGACAGCTTCTGTCACCGGATTCTGAAAGTCATCATCCATGATCACTGTGAAATCGCCGGTCACCTTATTTAATCCGGCCATTACGGCGTTGTGTTCGCCGAAATTTCTGGCCAGCGATAAATACTTTACCTTGCCTTTGTGATCATTATATAGTTTAAGACATTCACTGTGAGAATCATCGGAAGAATAATCATTCACCAGGATGATTTCCGGATCATAGCGGCATGAAATCTCAGCGATCAACTGATTGACGAGTTCACCAATGGTTTCATGCGCATTAAAGACCGGAATTACGATGGAGACTTTTGTATCAGACATAAAGGTTCATATTGGATGTAACACTATTCATTTCAAAGGCGGTGTTTTTTCATGATCTCATGTATGGCATCTGTTATATACCTTTGTTTTTCGAACGACAACGACGGGTATACCGGAAGCGAGAATACCTGTTCAGCTGTTTTTTCGCTTACCGGCAGATCGCCTTTATGGTAGTTCAGGTA
>ENA-UOWO01006884-UOWO01006884.1-activated-sludge-metagenome-genome-assembly--contig:-NODE-6884-length-11460-cov-6.529680_pt1 | contig 11460 bp, 10 predicted proteins | sample MGYA00238148_ERZ761564 | MGnify/ENA primary metagenome ERZ761564 (study PRJEB28885, sample SAMN05720194) | activated sludge metagenome | isolation source: Anaerobic digester | place: USA...
AAAGGCTCCCTCTTCCGCCCGGCGGGGCGGGAGAGGGCGGGGGGAGTGAGTGGGGACTACAGAGTGAGTGGGGACTACAACAAGGGATAATCCAGCAATGCAATCCACCAGGCGAATCCCATTCACCAAAATGCAGGGTGCGGGCAACGATTTCGTCGTGCTCGACGAAACCCGCGGCCGCCTGGGCCTCACCGCTGATCAGTACCGCTTTCTCGGCGACCGCCATTTCGGCGTGGGTGCCGACCAGATCCTGACCGTGCGCCCGTCCCCTGCGCCGGGCATCGATTTCTCTTACGTGATTCACAACGCCGACGGCAACGAGGTGGAGCACTGCGGCAACGGTGCGCGCTGTTTCCTCAGCTATGTACGCCAGCGGGGGTTGACCAGTAAAGACGTGGTGAAAGTGCAAACCATGAACCGCGTGCTGGCGCTGCAATGGCAAGCCGATGGCCGGGTGACGGTGGACATGGAGGCGCCGGTGTTCGATCTGGCCGCCGCACCGTTTGACCCCGCCGGTTTGACGCCGGAACCCGCTGGGGGGTGGCAAAAATGGCCTCTAGCCCTTGCCGGCTATGCGCCACCAGCTATTGTTTATGTAGCAATTGTCTCCATGGGAAACCCGCATGCCGTGATGCTGGTGGACGATGTGGACACTGCACCGGTGCTGGTGCAGGGCCCGCAGGTTCAACAACTGCCCGCCTTCCCGCGCGGTGTGAACGTGGGCTTCATGCAGGTGGTGGACCGCTCGCAGATCCGCCTGCGCGTGTATGAGCGCGGCGCGGGCGAGACGCTGGCTTGCGGCACCGGGGCGTGCGCGGCCGTGGTGGCCGGCATCCGCTGGGGGCTGCTGGATTCAACCGTGGACGTGCACACCCATGGCGGCGTGCTCACCATTTCCTGGGCAGGCGGTGACGACGCACCCGTGATGATGACGGGCCCGGCCACCACCGTTTTTCAAGGCGAGATCGACATTCCCGAGTGACCCACAACAAAAAACCATGAACCATTCACTGAACAACCCCATCACCGAAGACGACATCGCCAACTACCTGGCCAACACGCCCGATTTTTTCGAGCGCCACGCCGAGCTGCTGGCCGCCGTGCACCTCACCAGCCCGCACAGCAAGCGCGCGGTGAGCCTGCAGGAGCGTCAGGCGGAAATGCTGCGCGACAAGATCAAGATGCTGGAACACCGCACCATGGACATGTTCCGTCATGGCAACGAAAACACGCTGCTGTCGGACCGGCTGCTGCATTGGGCGTCGTCGCTGTTTCTGAAGACCGATGCCATTGCGCTGCCCGGGCAGATTGCCGATGAAATCCGCACGCAATTTGCTGTGCCGCAGGTGGGCATCAAGGTGTGGGACGTGGCCCCGGCCTTCGCCCACGCCGATTTTGCGCAGGGCGTGAGTGACGATGCCAAGGTGTTTGCATCGTCGCTGATGGAGCCGTTTTGCGGCGTGAACACCGGTTTTGAAGCCGTGCGCTGGCTTGAAGATTCGCAGGCCGCCGTGTCGTTGGCCCTGCTGCCCCTGCGTGTCGGCCCGGTGGGCAACGTGGCCCCCGCGTTTGGCCTGCTGGTGCTGGCCTCGCCCGACGCGCAGCGTTTCAACAGCGGCATGGGCACCGATTTTCTGCAACACATCGCCGAGCTGGCCAGCGCCGCGCTCTCCAGATTGCGGTAAGCATTCGGGGTCAGATCCCGATTCAGGACGACCATGCCTCCGGAATTAAGTGGTGCGAAACGAAATCGGGCTCTGACCCCGAATGCGCTGACCCCAAATGCGCCTCCCCACGCGCTCGTCGAGCGCTACCTCGAATACGTTCGCGTCGAAAAGCGCCTCGCAACCCGCACCGTCGAGCTGTATTCCCTGGACCTGCAAAAGCTCGCCGAATTCGCAGCGGCGGCGAATATCGACTTGCTGCAGGTTCAAAACACCCACATCCGTCGCTGGGTCGCGCAGATGCACAGCGGTGGGCGCAGCGGTCGCGGCATCGCACTGATTCTCTCCGGCTGGCGGGGGTTTTACCTCTGGCTGGGCCGCGAAGGCAAGGTCACCAGCAACCCGGTGCAGGACGTGCGCACGCCCAAACTGGCCAAACCGCTGCCCAAAGCCCTGAGCGTGGACGACTCGGTGCAGCTGGCCAGCTTTCACAGCGGCGACAACGACCCCTGGCTGGAAGCGCGTGACGCGGCCATGACCGAGCTGCTGTACAGCAGCGGTCTGCGTGTGGGTGAGCTGACCGGGCTGGACGCGGTGGCCAGCCGGGACGCGCGTGGCTGGGTCGACATGGATGCGGCCGAGGCTCATGTGCTGGGCAAAGGCTCGAAACGCCGCACGGTGCCGGTGGGCCGCCAGGCGATTGCCGCGCTGCAGGCCTGGCTGGTGGTGCGCGCGCAGGGTTTGCCAGCAGCAGCCGGACAGGGTGCTGAAAAGCCGGAGGACGCGCTCTTCATCGGCCGTTACGGCACCCGCCTCACGCCGCAATCCATCTGGCAGCGGCTGCGCCGTCGCAGCCTGCAGGCCGGGCTGGCCGTGCCGGTACATCCGCACATGCTGCGCCACTCCTTCGCCAGCCACGTGTTGCAGTCCAGCAGCGACCTGCGGGCCGTGCAGGAGCTGCTGGGTCACGCCAACATCACGACCACGCAGGTCTACACCCGGCTGGACTTCCAGCATCTGGCCAAGGCGTATGACGCGGCGCATCCGCGTGCGCGTTTGCCCAAAAGCAAAACCCCGCCCAAGCCTTGACGCCGAACCGCGGGCTGACCCGCGACAATAGGCACATGAAAACCATTCGCCTGCGGGAAGGCAAAGAGCGCTCACTGCTGCGCCGTCACCCCTGGATATTTGAATCTGCCATTGCCAAAGGCAGCGCCGACGCGGGCGAAACCGTGCGCGTGGAGTCTCACGACGGCAAGTTCCTGGCCTGGGCAGCCTTCAGCCCGGCTTCCAAAATTCGTGCCCGGGTCTGGAGTTTTGACGAGGCGCAGCGCATAGACGCTCCTTTTTTCATAGCTGCTTGCGCATATTCTGTAAGGGCTAGAGGTCGATTTGATATCCAAAGTGACGGGTTTCGACTGGTTCACGGCGAATCGGACGGTTTGCCGGGGCTGATCGTGGATCGTTATGGCGACACGCTGGTCGCGCAGTTCACGTCGGCCGGGGTCGAACGCTGGAAACCTGTGCTGGCAGACGCCTTGCTGGCAGCAACGGGGCTTACCAAGCTCTACGAGCGGTCGGATGCCAGCGGGCGAGCGCTGGAGGGGCTGCCGGAGGTGAAGGGCTGGCTGCGCGGGGATGGCCCCGTCGAAATGGAGCTGCGCGAACACGACTGGCGGCTGGCGCTGAACATCGCCGAAGGCCACAAAACCGGCTTTTACCTCGACCAGCGCGACAGCCGCAAGCGGTTTGTCGACTACACGCGCCGTTTGAACTTCCAGCGTGTGCTGAACTGTTATTGCTACACCGGCGGTTTCACCGTGGCTGCCCTCGCAGGGATGCAAGCTGGCGGTTTTTCGGGTGGCGCGGGGCACGTTACATCCATCGATTCGTCTGGCCCGGCGCTTGAAAAAGCGGCTGCCAACGTGGCTCTGAATGGCTTCGATCTGGCGAAAACCACCTTCATGGACGCCGACGTAAATGCTTCCTTGCGCCAGTTTGGTGCCGAGGGGCGGACCTTTGATGCCATTGTTCTTGACCCACCCAAGTTTGCGCCCACTGTCACGCATGCCGAGCGTGCGGCGCGTGCCTACAAGGACATCAACCGGCTGGCTTTCAAGATTCTGGAGCCGGGCGGTGTGTTGTTCACTTATTCCTGCTCGGGCGGCATCAGCGCCGACCTGTTTCACAAGATCGTGGCCTCGGCCGGGTCGGACGCAGGGGTGGATGGCTATATTTCCGAGCGCATGGGCGGTGCGCCGGACCACCCGATGACGATTTCCTTCCCGGAAGGGGAATACCTCAAGGGGCTGGTGGTCATCCGCAAATAAGCGCCAAATAGTCGCCAAATAGCCACGTATCCAGGCGGTCTTGAAGACGTCGCTAAACTCCCCACCTTTGTGTGTATTGCCCAGCTTTACCTTTACTGATTGAAGACCCATCATGAGCCTCATTCCTGCCACCATCCTCACCGGTTTCCTGGGCTCTGGCAAAACCACGCTGCTCAAGCGCGTGTTGTCCGAGGCGCACGGCCAGAAAATCGCCGTGATCGAGAATGAATTCGGTGAAGAAAACATCGACAGCGACATTCTGGTGTCTGAAACCAAGGAGCAGATCATCCAGATGAGCAACGGTTGCATCTGCTGCACCATCCGGGAGGACCTGCGCGGTGCATTGCGTGACCTGGCCGAGAAAAAGCGCAAGGGCGAGCTGGACTTTGACCGCGTGGTGATCGAAACCACGGGCCTGGCCGACCCCGGCCCGGTGGCGCAGACCTTCTTCATGGATGACGAAATAGCCGAGAGCTACCTGCTGGACTCAATTTTGACGCTGGTGGATGCCAAACACGCCGCTACCCAGCTCAACGACCGGCAGGAAGCCCGTCGTCAGGTGGGATTTGCGGACCAGATCTTCATCAGCAAGACCGATCTGGTGGCGAAGGACGAGACGGATGCGCTGATGCACCGCCTCAAGCACATGAACCCGCGCGCGCCGCAAAAAGCCGTGCATTTCGGCGAGGTGGCGCTCTCGGAGGTGTTTGACCTGCGGGGTTTCAACCTGAATGCCAAGCTGGATATCGACCCCGATTTTCTGAAGGACGATGATCACGACCATGACCATGCGCACGACCATGCACATGAAGGCCACGATCACGAACACGGCGAGCATTGCGATCACCCCTCTCATGCGCACGATCACGCTGGGCACGGCCACCACCATCACCATGATGACGACGTGAAAAGCTTCGTTTTCAAGTCGGAAAAGCCCTTCGACGCGGCCAAGCTGGAAGACTTTCTGGGCGCTATCGTCAACATCTATGGCCCGCGCATGTTGCGATACAAGGGCGTTCTCAACATGAAGGGTACTGACCGCAAGGTGATCTTTCAGGGTGTACACCAGCTGATGGGCAGCGATTTGGGCCCGGCCTGGGCGGCGGGTGAGCAGCGGGTCAGCAAAATGGTGTTTATTGGCATCGATCTGCCCAAAGACATCTTTTTGCAGGGCATGGAGCAGTGTCTGGTCTGAAGCCCATGTTTGTCTCGCTTTTGCAACTAATGGGGTTCCCGGCGGGGAAGGCTGTACACTCGCGCGCCGGTGAAAACTCTGATGGCAAGTCTGAGAGGGCCAGCCAACGCGGTATAACAGTGGGTAATTCAGTGGGTGCCAGCAATCGGGCCGAAAACGCCCGACCCCAGTCCGTCAGCGAAGTGCATGCGCAGGCCAGTTCTGCGAGGAGACAAGAAGTGAAAGCTAAACCTGGAAAGGCCAAAGTGCCTTCCAAAGCACCAGCCAAAGCAAATAAAGTTGCGGTGAGCGTCAAGTCCGCAAAGAAGCCCGCTGCCAGGCCGGCCGGTAAAGCTGCGCCCAAGGCGGTTGCCAAACCGGCCCCCAAAGCAAAACCGATAGCCAAACCAGTGGCCAAATCTGCGGCCAAGCCGGTTGCCAAGCCCGCAGCGAAAGCCAAACCTCAAAAGCCGGTGGCCAAAACGGTTGCAAAACCCGTTGCCAAGCCAGCGGCCAAGCCTGCCAAATCGGTGCCAGCCAAACCCGTGAAGCCCGTCAAAGTGGCCAAGGCGGTCGTTGTTGCCGCCAAACCAACCCAAGAAAAAGAACCGAAAGGGAATGTGAAAGAGTCCGCCGTAAAAGTTAAACCGGTTGCCGCCGCCGTTGCCGCGCCAACCCCTGTGCCTGCCGCCAGCGCTGTGGTGCCGCCGAAAGCGGGGCGTCCGTCGTCACGTCTGGCCTCCCTGACCGTGCCGTCCATGGCGCAATCGGTGGCATCCACCGCAGCCAAAGCCAGTTATACCCAGACCGTGTCTTCCCCGCTGATCGTTCCGCCGCTGCCGTCTGCTGTCAAAAAAGACCCCAAGCTGGCCAACAACTGGAAAACAAAGCCTGCAAACCAGTTGACTGATGCCGAGCTCATGGCCATGCCGGATTCGGAGTACATGAATGACGTGCAAATGGCTGCTTTCAGGCAAAAACTGGTTGTGCTGAAGCAGGACATCCTGAGCAGCGCCGGTGAAACCACCGAGCATCTGCGTGAAGACACCGTGGTGGTGCCAGATCCAGCCGACCGCGCGACGATCGAGGAAGAGCACGCCCTGGAGCTGCGCACCCGCGACCGTGAACGCAAGCTGCTGAAGAAAATCGAGCAGTCGATTGGCCGCATCGATGCGGGCGACTATGGCTACTGCGACGAAACAGGTGAGCCCATCGGTGTGGGCCGTCTGCTGGCCCGCCCTACGGCAACGCTGTCTCTGGAAGCGCAGCAGCGTCGCGAACTCAAACAGAAAATGTTTGGGGATTGAGGTAACCTTCAGGCTTGTTGATTCCTTTCCAACTTCCAATCCATGGCCACCAAAGACAATAGCCCCGGTTTGCTGTCCAAAGTGGCGATGTTCGTCCGAAATCCGACAACCAACTGGTCGGATCTGGACCAGATGGATGCGGGGGCTGCCGACAGCGCTTTCAGCAAACAGGCGCTCAAGGAAATGATTGAGCGCAAGCGGCAAAATGACTTTGTCCGCAAGCGCGAATTTGACCAGTTGCGCAAGTTGCGCAAGCGTGGCGCAGCCGATCTGGCCGCCGAAGTGGGGCGTCCCTCGTTCTTTCACAGCAGCTTGTCGTCATCAACTGACGACCGCGCCAGTACGCTGAAAAAGATCGACGAGATCGAAGCCCACATGTCCAAACAGTGGTGGAAGGGCAAGCAGGAAGACGAGACACCCACGCCGCGTGGCGCCGTGCCGATTCCGCCGCCCGCTGCCAGGCGGCAAACGCCCGATTCGGAAAGCGCACCGGAAACCGTTGCGCCCGAGCCCAGAGGCAGCAGCTATGCTGCTACGGAAGCGGCGAGCTTGGAAGCACGGCCCCATATGCAAAGCGCGCGGGCGTTCTCGGACACGCACCCCGGCACCGGCCTGCCATCGCAAGACATGCGCTCGTCCCTGCATTCGCGTCCTGCGGATTCACGCCAGGGCCCCGCAAGTGTCATCAGACCGCCGGGCAACGACATGGGTGGTGCCGGATTTTCGACTTCCAAGCTGTATGCCGACAAGGCCGATGATGCCGGCACGGACCCTGAGCTTGAAGAAGCCGCCATCCGGTTTGCAAATGGCGACGATGCAGGCGCCGAATCGGGTTTGATGGGGGCCCTGCGCGGCGGCACGGTGAACCGCGAGTCGGCCGACTTGTGGACGGGTGCACTATTTGATCTGTATCGTGCAACCGGTCAGCAGGCCAAGTTTGATGGCGTGGCCGTCGAATTTGCCGAACGATTTGGCCGTTCGGCGCCGGCCTGGTTTTCCATGCAGGACGCACTAGGCCGTCCGGCCAAGCTGGACCATACTTCAGAACTGGACCCGGTTCTCGACGCGGTAACCTGGAAGTCGCCGTCCGCATTGACGCCGGCGTCTGTCGATGAACTGCGCCTGACACTGGCCAATGAACCATCACCGTGGCACTTTGACTGGGCGCAGCTTGCGTTCATCCAGCCTGAGGCCATGGCACCGCTGGGTCGATTGTTCGCCGCCTGGTGCAATCAGCCGGTCGAATTGCGCTTTTCGGGTGCGGAGGCTCTGGAAAGGGTGCTGCGACCGCTGACGGTGTCGGGTGACCGGGCGTGTGACCCGTCCTGGTGGCGGTTGAGGCTGGATGCCTTGCGCGTCATGCGGCGACAGGATGAGTTTGAACTGGTTGCGCTGGATTTTTGCGTAACCTACGAGGTCTCGCCACCCGCGTGGCAGGTACCCCGATGTGAATATGTGGAAAACAACCTGGTCGGGGTCGGTGACGCCGGCTCGCCGGGCGAGAGCGGTTTGCGTCCGGGTGGTCCGAAGTCTGACAGTGGTTATGAAATGACGCTGCGTGCTGGTCTTGATGGCCTGCCCATTCCTGAGTCGGTTGTCGTGGAACTGGTGGGCGAGTTGCGTGGGGACGCGGCGGAGGCGCTGGAAAAACTGGAGCAAAGCCGGCATGGCTCACAACGGCTGGTTGTGTCCTGCTCCAGGCTGATTCGGGTTGATTTTGCGGCAGCAGGAACCATCCTGAATTGGGTGGCAACCCTTGAAGGTGACGGTTGCCAGGTGCAGTTCAGGGACATGCATCGCCTGGTGGCCACATTCTTCAATGTTATTGGTATTCATGAACACGCCAGCGTGATCCGGCGCATGACCTGATGCCTTTCCTGCGGCCGTTCTTGTAACGAGCCGCGATTTGAAAACACATGGAACAATTTCACGGCACGACCATCATCAGCGTGCGTCGCAAAACGCCCGATGGGTATCAGGTTGCCATTGGCGGCGATGGCCAGGTCACCCTGGGCAACATCGTTGTCAAAGGCACGGCACGCAAGGTGCGCAAGCTGTACCACGGCAAAGTGCTGGCTGGTTTTGCTGGCGCCACTGCAGATGCCTTCACGCTGTTTGAACGCTTTGAGGCCAAGCTGGAAAAGCACCAGGGGCATCTGGTTCGTGCGGCCATTGAGCTTACCCGCGATTGGCGCACGGATCGGGTGTTACGTCGGCTGGAGGCCATGCTGGCGGTGGCTGACAGGGAAGCTTCACTCATCATCACCGGTAACGGAGATGTGCTGGAGCCCGAAAACGGCGTTGTGACGATTGGCTCGGGCGGTGCGTATGCGCAGGCTTCGGCGATTGCGCTGCTCAACCACACTGAACTGTCAGCACGGGAGATCGTGAAGAAGTCGCTGGAAATTGCCGGCGAGTTGTGCATCTATACCAACATGAATCACACGATAGAAACGCTGGACTGACCCATGTCATCCATGACTCCTCAGAAAATTGTTGCCGAGCTGGACAGGCATATTGTGGGACAGCATCAGGCCAAACGCGCGGTGGCCATTGCCTTGCGAAACCGCTGGCGCCGACAACAGGTGGAGCCTGGCCTGCGTGGCGAGATCACACCTAAAAATATCCTGATGATTGGCCCTACGGGCGTCGGCAAGACCGAGATTGCGCGGCGACTGGCGCGTCTCGCTGATGCACCGTTCATTAAGGTGGAGGCGACCAAGTTCACGGAAGTGGGTTATGTCGGCAAGGATGTTGACGCAATCATCCGTGATCTAGCCGATATTGCAGTCAAGCAGACCCGCGTCGCAGCTATGAAGAAGATGCGCGCACGCGCAGAAGACGCAGCAGAAGACCGTATTCTGGACATTCTGGTCCCGCCACCGCGGGGTGACGCCGGGGTGTTTTTGTCCGGTGAACAGGTCGAGAGCACGGCTCGGCAAACGTTTCGCAAGAAGCTGCGGGAAGGTCAATTGGCAGACCGGGAAATTGAAATCGATCTGGCACAAGCTGCGCCGCAGCTGGAAATCATGGGCCCGGCCGGTATGGAAGAAATGGCCGAACAATTACGGGGCATGTTTGGGCAGATTGGCCAACAGAAGAAACAGGCACGCAAACTCAAAGTGGGCGAGGCGCTGAAACTGCTGATTGATGAAGAAGCGGGCAAGCTGGTTAATGAGGAAGAAATCAAGACACAGGCATTGCATATGCTCGAGCAAAATGGCATCGTTTTCGTTGACGAAATTGACAAGGTGACCTCGCGCAGTGAAGGCAGTGGCGCCGAGGTGTCTCGTCAGGGCGTACAGCGGGATTTATTGCCATTGGTCGAGGGAACAACCGTGTCCACCAAATATGGCATGGTCAAGACAGACCACATCCTGTTCATCGCATCCGGTGCCTTTCACCTGAGCAAGCCGAGCGATCTGATTCCTGAGTTGCAGGGCAGGTTTCCCATTCGGGTGGAGCTTCAGTCGTTGTCGGCGGAAGACTTCGTCGCGATCCTGACGCAGACCCATGCTTCACTTGTCCGGCAATACCAGGCCTTGCTGGCAACCGAGAATGTGACACTGACGTTCGCCAAAGAGGGCATCACGCGCCTGGCTCACATTGCCTTTGATGTGAACGAGCGAACGGAGAACATTGGTGCACGGCGTCTGTCTACGGTCATGGAGCGTCTGCTTGACGAGGTGAGTTTCGACGCAGCCAGGCTGGCCGGGCAGGAGGTTAAGATTGATGCGGCCTACGTTGATGCCCGATTGGGCGAGTTGAGTCAGGACGACGACCTGTCGCGTTACATCTTGTAACGTTGAATCGTTGCTGGGTACTGAGCTACCCACCGACCGGGATCGCTTTTAAGGCATTACATTCAGATGATCTTGTAAGTGCTTAATTTAGAACGATTTTCAAACGATCAAACTTGCAAAATCGCTTCTAAGTCATTGATTTCATTGTAAAAAATCTTGTAAACAGTTTTGTGCGGCACCGAATTGCTGATACAGTGGAAAAATGTGCAAATAAGTGGTAATTCCACTTCGATTTGCAGCTTTTCTGCTCAAGTATCAACCAAGGGTTTGTCGTCGTGTTTCAAGGAGCCTCGTCTCTCAGTCTGGATGCCAAAGGTCGGCTGTCTGTACCGACGCGGCATCGTGACGTCCTGAGCGCAACCGCGACGGGGCAGCTCACCATTACCAAACACCCGCACGGTTGCCTGATGGTATTTCCACGCCCGGAGTGGGAAAAATTCCGCGAGCGCATTGCGGCACTGCCGATGGCTGCCCAGTGGTGGAAGCGGATTTTTCTGGGTAATGCCATGGACGTGGAAATGGATGCAACTGGCCGGGTGCTGGTTTCGCCCGAACTGCGGGAGGCGGCGGGCATTTCCAAAGACGCAGTTTTGTTGGGGATGGGAAACCATTTCGAGCTGTGGGACAAGTCCACCTACGACGCGTTGGAGGCCAAAGCCATGCAAGGCGAGATGCCGGACGTGTTCAAGGATTTCTCCTTCTGAAAGGCGATGGTGGACGCCCCATGGAATCACACCACCGTCTTGTTGAACGAAGCTGCAGATGCCTTGTTCAACGATCCGGACGCGAGCGCGTCTGGCATGGACCCACTCGCACAAACCTACGTCGATGCAACTTTTGGGCGCGGCGGGCACTCGCGGCTCATTCTCTCGCGATTGAAGCCGCAAGGGCGGCTGATTGCATTCGACAAGGACCCCGAAGCCGTGGCGCACGCCTCCACCCTGTCCGATTCACGGTTCAACATTCGTCACGAGGGTTTTCGCCATTTGGGCGAACTCCCCAAGAGCAGTGCGGCTGGCATCTTGATGGACTTGGGCGTGAGTTCGCCTCAGATCGATACGCCCGGACGGGGTTTCAGTTTCAGGTTCGATGGCCCCTTGGACATGCGCATGGACACCACGCGGGGGATGAGTGTGGCCCAGTGGCTGGCAACAGCAGAAGTCGACAAAATTGCGGAGGTGA
>ENA-UOWO01006885-UOWO01006885.1-activated-sludge-metagenome-genome-assembly--contig:-NODE-6885-length-11458-cov-4.339735_pt1 | contig 11458 bp, 9 predicted proteins | sample MGYA00238148_ERZ761564 | MGnify/ENA primary metagenome ERZ761564 (study PRJEB28885, sample SAMN05720194) | activated sludge metagenome | isolation source: Anaerobic digester | place: USA...
GCTGCAAGAATCAGCGCGTGTTCTAGTCTATACATCATCTATTATGGCGATTGGTGCTTATGTAGGGCTATTGTGGATGCTTTATGAATTTGGCTTCTCGTTGAGAAAAAAAGACATCGAAACGCCCGAAGCCGAAAGACGCTTTAATCGTGCAATACATATTGTGGTTGTCGCCACTTTATTCCCGCCGTTGACGTATTATTTGTTACACATATGCGTTTGAAACCATCACACAATAAGCTCCAAAAAAAAACCAACTGGAAGTAAAGCCAGTTGGTTTTTTTTACTATGGATGTAATAAATACACTTTCGTTTCAATCCGCATCCCGAATGGGATGAGTTTTCAATCGGGTCGGAGAATCAAGACAAACAATTGAACGTTCGGCAAATTGCTTCGCTTCAATGGGGCCGACCCGACTGAAAACAAAACCAATCTACTCACGTTTGCCTGATTTGCAAGCGAAAACTATCGAAGCGGTGTTGTTGTCGGCTTCGGAATTTTAAGAATCCAGAACGGTTTAGAGAACTTGAAAATCGATGCCAAAATGAAAATCTTTGGAGTTGTCCGGAGCATGAGGATTGCAAGTTCTCGGCCCTTGGCGCTGAAGAGGGAACCGGGCCACCAATGAGCTGTACCGTTTGTTGCGGGGTCTCGTGGAGTCATGTAAATACGTCTCACCTTGCCAGACGTGTGGTAAACACAAGCGACAAATTTCGGCAGGAACTCGGCGCGAACGAAATCGCTCGGAGGAATGAGGTAATTTTCTTCGAGGGATGAGGAAGTGGAAAGTCCGGAGCTTGAGCTTGAGCTTGAAGTCTTACGGAATTTGGTCTTTCCGAAGTGATCGGCGGTCATCTTCGCACATTCTTCCGAGAACGCCTGAAATGCGATCCGGTTGCGAAGATTTCCGAGCACAGGTGCGGCCTTTTCTTTCCCTCCAAGGGGGGGGATGAGCGAAGGTTGTCCTTGTGTGGCGATGATCGTTGTTGCCATCGCTTCGCGCAGGATTTCCACATCCTGATCTTGTTTGGAAATCGAACGCTGTCCTTCGTCCCGCCAATTTACCAGCATGTTCAGAGTTGACCGCTGTTTCTTCGTCAAGTCGAACCGCGAACGACAATGCTGATAAAAAAACAAATTCAGGAATGTGTTCACATACAGGCGCTCTGTTTTCAAATTCTGAGGCATGGCTACGAGGAATACTTTGCCTTTGTCCATGCTGGTGATTTGGTCGGTGGTATCTCTGCAAAACACTTCCGCTATGTCATCGGCAATAAAAAACGATAACGCGGTTTCGATCGTACCTTTGATTCCCGATAATTCCTCAGACGCCTTCACCCAATAGTTTTTCATGAAGTAGGCGCTGTCTTTTCGTGCGACCTCAAAAGGAGAGTCAGAGCGTTCAGTTGTTATCGCTGCGAAATTCGCAACATCGTCTCCGGCATACGCGACCACTTCATTTCGGAAAAACTCGGTGAAGTATTCCTTTCGGGTAAGTAGTAGAATTATCCTGTCCATCGCGGGATAAACGCATTTGGACTCGGGAACGCCTTTCGCGAGTTGGAGTTTTCGTGTTGCCCTGCAAAGGGAAATCGCCCTTGCCATTCCGATCTGAGCTTGAGACATAAAATAGTGTGAGTTTCCGCCACCAGCAGATGAACCCATTTGTTGAGCGACCTGAGTTGTTGTGTCGATGATGAGAGCAGCATATGTCTCTGCGGGGATGTAGTCGTATGAGAGAAGATTTAGTCTTCGCTGTGGCTTCCAGTTTGTGAGTTCGGCCTCTTCTGCGGTTCGGGTTTTGAGCAAAATCAAATCATTCGGCCTGTCCCAGAATTTGAAAATATCGACGACGACTTCCCAGAATGATCCTTTTTCATCGAGCATAACTCCGCCCCACGGATAGATTTTGTAACTTCCGTCAGGGTTTTTTTCGCCGCGTTGAGCATCGCAAAACTGGTGCATGAGCGTGACAATTCCAACTGTCTTGCCTGTTCCAGTAGTACCCGTGATGAGCCACCCGCGACACGCATCATTTATGTCCCATGTCAAGTCGGCGATTTTTAGCGCATGTTTGGGGCGTAACGAACTTGGAGATGGCGGCGTCCAATAACAGGTGGCTTTGACTAAAAGAATTCCCAATGCGCCGAGAAACGCAATGCTCGGGAACCCATAATTTAAGGTTTCCGAAAACCATCCGGTCGAGTTGTAAATAAGAATTGACATGTATTCGATAATACTGAGCCGTTGGGCCAGATCGGTCAGAACGAAAGCAAGAACCGGAATCCCTAGCCAATACAGGCCGCGATTTACGAGCGTGAATGATTTCATTGTTTTGGTTTTTTTTTCGAAAATGCGAAAATTATTGACAAATAAGGTCTAAGGCAAGCAATATCAGGGCAATGGGGCTAAGGATCAAAGATGTTGAGAAGCGGTTTGACGAAAGACTTCAGGAACGAATCGAACCGGAGACTCCGGCGCGTTTATGCCGGAGGATGTTTTATTCCCGCGAAAAGGAGATTCTCACGCTTTTCGCCGAAAAAGGAAGTTTTGCCCCAATCAGAAAATACATTGAAGCTGACAGCGGAATAAAAGTAGCGGCTGGCGTGTTTTACAGACAACTATGGCACTGGTTGGCATCGAATAAACTGCCGTGCAACAAGTCAGAGTTGTTCCAATTCTTGCGGTCTAACGGGGTTGGTCTCTCAATTCCCAATACTCAGCCGATTGTAGATGTGAAGCCTGTTGTAAATGGTGATTACAAAAAAGCGCCAACACAAACCCATAAGAAGACAATCCGCGAACCACAACATGTATCCCAAAACAGTGTCGATGCTGACCGGAGAGCGGATTTATTGAGACGGTTGAAGATGCCTTCGGCACAGGAGGCTATTAGAAAGAAAATGATTGAAGATAATGAAAAAGCTGACTCTTAAACATTGGGCACCAACGAAATTCCCAAACTGCAAACGCCGCATCCTTTTGGCTATTACCGAAAAAGGCGGTGTTGGAAAAAGTTTCACATGTCGAGTTGTATCCGACTGGCTGAAATGTCACCCGATTGGGCTTAATGTATGCGGCGTAGACATGGATAATTTCATCAACGAGGCAGGACTGAAAGCGGTCTTTGAGGATGATCCCAAATTTGTCCGTGTTAATTGGGATGATGACGTGGAGAAAGACAAAACTCTGACCCGTTTCCTCAATGACGACAGCAACGATGTGCTCATTGTTGACGGACGCGCTTCTATGGCGCGTCAGGCGATTAAGAATTGGATGGACGACATTGACCTGCTAAGTGTTGCGAATGACATTGGTTTAGGTGTGACTTTTCTGTTTCCGTTTTTCGACGAAATTGCCTCAATGGGTGATTTAGACAGGACGCTTGATTTGTACGGTGATCTAGCGGATATTGTGATTATTCGCAATGACGCCAAGTTGACGAATTGGGATAATTGGCTGGATTATCCGTTTGGCGGGAAAGCCGAGAAAACCCGCGAAAAAGCAGCACGGATGGGGTGTAGAGAAATTGTATTACCTGCATTCGTTGGAAATGTAGGGAAAAACATAAACAATCTGGCGAACATCAAAGGCGTTCCCTTTTCCAAAATTGATGAAAATAACATTTGGGAGTTCAACCGAATTCAAAAATACCTGATGCGCGTGAGTTGGTTTGGGTTGAATCCTGTGGAGGAATTACTGATCCCCGATTGCAAGTTTTCGGCAAAACCGGAGGACATGGAGCATCCGTGGGAGGTGGGGCGTGCTGACGGAACGGTTCGAACCGCGCTTCAGACAGAAATCGAATCGATGAGACTGTCTCCGGATATGCTGCGTGAGCTTAAAAAAATCAAACTGCCTTGAGTCCTCGAACCCATACAAACCATGAAGCCAAGTCTTGACAAAAACGGGAGCGAGCTTGCTCCGGATTTCGAAGCGGAAGCTGCTGCTGCCGCTCAACACGGCGAATCGCGTTATCACGACTACGAGGATAGAGGCAAGTCTCCACGTTCCGCGCCGTCGAGCAGCCGTCCAATGGGACGTAGAAATGTTCCATTCGACCCGAGAGGGCGCGAGTATGCTGGTTCGGACGACGACGACAGGCCGGAATTCACTGCTGCTGATTTTTCCGAAATGGATCGATCCGCGATTTCTTGGCCTGATGCGATTTCCGAAACCCAGAAACGAGCGAATGCAGCGTATGACAGATTGATGACACGATTCCGCGACTCAAATGTCGTGCATCAACTCGAAAAGACTCTTTCGCTGCGCGGGTATTTGCCGGATGACCCGTTCTTCGTCGTGGTCGAATTACTCGCTCTTGTGGATTCCAGAATGATCGCAGCGACTGAACTGTACGGCGAAATCGCGAAAGCCAATCAAGAGATGTCGGTCTTTGTGATCGACGAAATCGCACAACTGCATCCGCTCTTGAAAGTCGTCGAACGGGACTTGCGAAAAATGCAGGATTTTTCGAAGTATATTCGTCTTCACAGCGAGACGTTGGCGGACTTCAAAAATGTGGCACCGAAACTTCTCGGCGAAATGGAAGAAGTGGTCAAGGAGTCACAGGAGCGGAACATTATCTCGTTCCTGTTCCAAACGATGGGCGCTGCGCTCGCTGCTGCCTTGGGCGTGTTGATCGGTGTTCATGCGGGAGGAGGCAAGTTTTGGGGCATTTCAGTCGTGGGAATGTTCTCGATGATCGCCCTGTCTGCGGTGACGTTTTTTGGAGGCTGGTTTTTCCGTGGGAAGAAACTCAACCGCTGATTTCAGGTTGTAAGCTTTGCTTTTTTGATTGACAGGGGGTTGCGGTAATTGCCATGTTAATTCTCGAATGAACAAGCAATTACAGGTTCGCCGTAAGCACCTGAAAAAAGCTGAGGCTGAGGCGTTAGGGTGGTATGGCCGCGCAGTGTTGGCGAAGATGAACCTTATGCCGTCTCCAGCTAACGATAAACCTAAAGGAACCGTATGGGCGGGATTCAAAGCCTATCCAGTGTATGATCCTGCCGAGTGTATCCCGCTGGTGAGGTCTCGACTCACGAAAAAACCTCGTCAAAAGATCAACCTCGAAGAACAGTTTCGGCGTTACGACGAATGGCTTTGGAGCAAGTGGAAGGACGAAGATCGTCCGGCCTGTATTGTGACCGCGAAAAAGTGGTTCGAGGATGCGGTCTTTTTGGACACGGAAACGACTGGACTCGACGAGGATTCGGAAATCGTTGAGATCGCTGCGATCGATCGGAACGGAGTCTTGATGAATGAGCTTGTATGTCCGGTATTGTCTATGAGGGATGAGGCGTTTGCCATACATGGAATTTCAAGCGAAATGTTAGTCTCCGCTCGGACGTGGGATGCTGTGCAACCCGATCTGGTTCGGGCAATTGGCGGTCGGCCAGTGGTTGCATACAACGCAGCGTTTGACTCGCGAATGGTTGCGCAGAGCGCCAAAAAACGGAATATCAAAGTGCCAACATTAACATGGATGTGTGCTATGGAGTTGTTTGGGGTGTGGGTGGGAAGCGAGCAGTGGATTTCTCTGCGGGAAGCTGCTCGGATATGCGAAATTGAAGTATTACGCTCGCACCGAGCAATCGATGATTGTTTCACAACCCGCCAAATTCTAGGACAAATCGCAAACTCGCTATGAATAAGGAAGAACTCTACTCAAATATCAAAGTAATCTACGCCGCGAATGGCGGGAATGCCGCCGCAATAGCTAAGGCGTTGAAGCATGATTTTGGACTCGACGCTGTTGAAATCGCCAAGGCTTTGTATTGCAAGGAGGGCCTGAACGTCTCCGATTCGAAAGTTGCCAAGGTGTTATATCAATTCGACGGTTGCGATTTGGATGTGATGCAGACCGCAAGAGCTTTGCATAAGGGCCTTGATCTCAAGCTGCATGAAGTGGCTGCGGTTATGTTTGAGACATTGTTAATTACTGAAGGTCAGGTCGCTTTGGCGCTGCATTCAGGGCTTGGGCTTGATGTTGAGGAAACCGCCAAGGCGCTGTACAGGGGTTGCAGCATTGATGGCATTGGTCTGGCAAAAGCGTTAGGCGATGGGCTTGGTCTAACGACCGAAGAGATTGTGAAGACGCTTCAATCTCACGGTTGCAGCGTCGAATACATCGCGAATGCACTGTATTCTCGGGAGGGGCTTGGGTTGCCGATAAAAGATGTTGCGAAATTCGTGATGAATGGGAATGAGAAGTATCCCGAGACATTTGTGTCATTGGTGAGAGTTTTGAGCGACAAAAAGGATGGGCCAAACTTGTCTCTCTCGGCAATAGTCAAGGTGCTTCGGAATCTTTCCCTTTCTCTGGACGCCATCACAAAGGTCATAGCGGCAACGATTGAGCCGCGAGCCGATAAAATCGCCCAAGCGTTGTTGTCGGAGAATTTTGCTTTTGCGGGTGAAATCGCCCAAGCGTTGTTATCGCCAACGGGATTGAATTTACCTATGCCGTATGTCGCGAGAGCGTTACATTCACGGCACGGTTGCGACATGAAACCCGATGCGATCGGACGGACATTGCTGGTTGGCTGTATGCAGTCGGCAGATCGCGTTGCATGGGCGTTGCAAGTGGGATGCAACCTTGGAGCGAATCAAATTGTTAAGGTTTTGTTCCGACTAGACTGTGGAGTCGATGACATTGCCAAGGCGTTGCGGGATGGCTGCAAATTGGAGTTGCCGGAGATTGCGAAAGCGTTGTCCCGACAATTCGGCGTTGAGGATGTTGCGAAAAAATTAGCTTTAGGAGGTCATACAATTGGAGCAACGATTCGAGCTTTGCATTCACCGAAGGGTTGCGGAATGTCGGTTGAGGAACTTGTTGAAGTGATGCGTCATGGCTTGGGAGTGGAGTGGAATGAGGTGAAGGAATGCCTGAATGATGCGGGAATCGATTTCAGTCCAGAGCAATGTCAATCCTACGCTGATAAAGTCATTTCAGAGCTTCAAAATGACAGTGAATCACTGAATCAAGGAATTAAATGAACGAAAAACCAGCTATTGAGCCGCTGAATATCAGGGGCGATTGCATTGCTTCTGAATTATCGGAAGCCGACCGGAATAGGCTTACGAGAGTTGAAGGCGAACTCGACGCCAGCAATACCACAGGGCTGACGCTTCCCGCGCTGAAAAGTTGCGTCACCCTCGACGCCGAAGACTCAACCGGACTGAACATTCCCTTGCTCACGAGCGTTAGCGGCAACCTCTTTGCCGGAAATACCACCGACCTGTCACTTCCGGCGCTTGAGAAATGCGGCAACCTCGACGCCGGATACACCACCGCCCTGACCCTTCCGGCGCTGGAGAGTGTTGAAGGCAAACTCAACGCCCTCAACGCCACCGGACTTATAATTCCCGCCGCGATTGCCAGTGAGCATAGCATTCCTGCTGAATGCTTGGCTGCGGTGCCAGAGCAGTCCCACGTCGAGAAAGCCCTCTCAGAGCTTCAAAATGCCAATGAATCGTTGAATCAGGGTATCAAATGAAAAACGAGGAACTTTTCGAGAAAGCCAAGGAAATCCACACCGCAAATGGCGGGAATACTGAGGAAACCGCCAAGGCGTTGTATTCCAATGAAGGGTTTGGATTCGAAGCTGTGGATGTTGCAAGGGCGTTAAATGGGGGACTGAAGCTCTCCGATGCGAAAGTAGCAAGCGTGTTGTATTCGCCGTTTGGCTGTCATCTCTCCGCTGCGGCGACCGCAAGTGTTTTGCATTCGCCTGATGGACTGTATCTCAACGCTGCGAAAACTGCCAAATTACTGTATTCATGGGATGTCTGCAACCTCTCCGCAATGGATGTCGCTTGTGTTTTGCGTTCCAAAAATGGTCTTGGCCTCGACTCTACGGAAGTTGCAAGGGCGTTGTATTCCAATGAAGGGCTTGGGCTTGACGCTGCGAAAGTTGCGCATGTTCTGTATCCTCCGGATGGGTCAATATTTACCTATGCGGAAATTGTTCAGAGCTTGAGGAGATGGCTGAACCTCTCCGCTGAGGAAATCGCGAGGACGTTGAAGGATTTTGGACTTAACAAAAAACAAGCAATTGATATTCTAAAGATTGCAGGAATTAAACCAGAGCAGTCCCACGCCGAGAAAGCTATTTCAGAGCTTCAAAACAACAATGAATCACCGAATCAAGGAATCAAATGATTGCCGAAACTGAAATCGAAACTGGAATGTTCCCGAGTTTTTTTGGAGCGGGAATGCTTGTGCGTTTCGCAGTTGAAAACGCAAAGGTTGTCGGGCCAGACGGGATAAAAGTGGGAGTTTCTATCAAGGCGAAGTTTCTTGAAGAACATGAGTCGCGATTGGTCGAAGATGCTTTGAATCTGAAATTCGATTCGGATGGGGTGGTCTCGTCGGCCTTCTTTCACAAAATCCAACAGGAGTTAGCACAGTATGCCAGCTTACAGCCTTAACGACTTGCGATCGATTCGCGATCGGAAACCAACTGAAAACGCGATTCTTGCTTTTGCATCTGAGCACGGCCTTAATCCGGCAACGATCTCAATGGATAGCTTCGGCGACCAGATGTTAGCGTGGTCGCAGGACTTGTTTCTCATTAGGTGGGCAGACGATTGGGGAACGCCGATAGAAGGATGGTCAATTCCGAGCGATCTTCCGAATCCGGACGGGAATGAAGTCAACGACCGGATTATCTGTGAGTGGGGATTTTCGATCGGGATGGACGAGAATCAGAGCAGGTTCGTTGTTCAGGCGGATCGCGATATGTTCATCGACGAAATTGTGTCGTGGTGGGGTAAGGCGTGGACAGAATTGCAGTCGATCAACGATTCCAAGGTTCTCGTTGGTGGAAAAGACTCGCAACCGGAGACGGCTGTTAAGCCGGATGATGAACCGTTCGTGTATCAGAATTTCACCTACACTGCCGAAGACGAATTCGAGGTAACAGGGCTGATTTCCCGCGCCGCCGCAAACATCGAAGCGATTAAGCTGGTGAAGCTTCTTGAGTCGGAAAACCGCGAAGCCACGGATGAGGAAAAACGGGTATTAGCGAGGTACTGCGGTTTCGGGAGCATAAAGCGGCTCTTCGATACCAGAGCAGCGAGCACCGATCATAGATTCGAGTGGTCGAGTTGGAAAAATAGCAATGACTCGACTGAGCGGAGGCTTTGGGAACTCAATCAGGAACTCCAGAGCCTCGTCTCCAAGACCGAATATCAACGACTCTATATGAGCATGTCGAATGCTCACTACACGCCTCAACAGCTTTGTCATTCAATGTGGTTGGCTGCTCAAAAAATGGGCTTCAAGGGCGGGAAAGTCTTTGATATGGGTTTTGGGACGGGCCGGATTGAGGGCGCGATTCCAAAGGAATTGCAGACTGCCAAAATTGGGCTTTTTGGCGTGGAGCTTGACCCGACAACGGCCAAGATTTCGCAATACCTCTTCCCTCAAGCGACCATTCTCAACGAGAATATCGCTGGAAATTCGGTTCAAGACGGCATTTTTGATTTGGTCATTTCAAATCCGCCATATTCAAAAAACTCATTGGGCGACGGCTTTAATTTGCACAACTATTGCATAAACGAAGGCGCGAAGAAGCTCAAAGCGGGTGGAATTATGGTCGTGCTGACCAGCGTTTCGACGATGGAAAATAACATCGAACAACGGAAGCGGCTTGCTGAAATGCTAGACCTCGAACTCGCTATTCGATTGCCGAACAACGCAATGATGAAATCGGCGAATACCGAGGTAATTGCGGATTTGCTGGTGTTGAGGAAACGCAATCCGCAAGAAATTTCTCAGTCGGAACCGTGGACAAACAGTATCATCGTTGATGTTTCAGCGGGGACGGAAAATCGCCAATTCAAAGGGCGCGACATAAATGGGAACGCGGTTTACGATCCCGCACTGTGCCCGATAAATGAGTATTTTGCCAATCATCCCGATCATGTGCTTGGACAAAGCTCGCTTGACGGGATGCTCTATGGCGGCGCGGAGCATCATTCTGCGAAGGGAGGTCAGTACACTGTTAAGCCGACTCTTGAGCCATCTCAACTATGGGAGAGAGTTCGCGAGATTGTTTCCACACACAAATATGAGACGAAGACCGCCGAAGTCGTCTATGAGCCGCCGCCTGTGACGGAAGCTTCGATTTTTGCCAATGAGCTTTTGCAGGAAGGCGAAATGGACTTCGGGCCGGATGGAAGGGCAATGGTTTGCAGGGTCGGGTTCCAAGATGGTGTGAAATGCAAAATCCTGCTCGATCCGGAATGGAAAACAGGGGAGGTGAGTCTTCCGCGAGGACTGAATCTCGATACTGCGGAAGAGCTTGCTCGGGATTTCATCTCGCTCAAAATCGCATACAACACACTTGTGAGGCATGATTTGTCTTCCAAAATGGATGCTCCGGAGTTGCGCGACGCATTGAACAGTCAGTATGACTCATTTGCTTCACGTTGGAGTTCGTTGTTTGCTGTAAAAACACAACTGGAGCGGATTGCTTCATCCGATGCTCAGTTGCCAATTATTCAGTCTCTTGAGGTTCCATTACGTCAAAACGGCAGGTTTGTCGGCGTTGGAAAATCGGCGATATTTTCTCAACGGACGGTGAATACCGAACCGGAAGCAAAATGCGAAACTGTTGTCGATGGTATCATGTTATCGTTCGATAAGGTTGGATACGCCGATTCGGGATTTATTTCAGAGGTATTAGGCCGCGCTGTGAGTGAGCCGGATTTGGTTGAAACCGGATTGGTGTTTCGTGATCCGGATTCAAGAAAGCTTGTCAATGCCACGAGTTATCTGTCTGGGGATGTAGTATCGAAGTTGGCGCGAGCGCAAATTGCGTCCTCCGTGGAACCGGAATTTGAGACAAACGTTACCGCGCTGAACGCCGTTCAGCCAGCCAGAATCCCAATTGGCGATGTGGGTTTCGCTCTTTCTTCGCCGTGGATTCCGGATTCGGTTTTTGAAGAGTTTGTCCGGTCGGAAGGGTTTCGATGTTATTCATTGAAGGTCATCCGGCAGCGCAATGGTAGCGTTTTTCTCTCTGATTCAGGAGGGAATCCCGATCCGCTAGTGGCACCGCATTCGGTGGAGGAAAAATATGGAGTCTATGGCACGAGATTCAAAGCTGTGAATGCTTTTGAACATGCCATCCTTGGTAAAACGGCGAACATCACATCAGACAAAAAGACGGACATAGAGGCTACCGCTGAGGCGAATTCCAAAATCGAACAACTCAAGGCTTCGTTCCGGTCATTTGTGCTTTCAAACCCGAACATATGCAATGTTTTGGAGGAAGCTTTCAATTCGAGTCAAAACCGGATTGTCGAACCTGTGTATAACGGCAATTACTTGTCATTTCCTTTGCTTCGAAGGGGTGAAGGCGCTTTGATCCCGAGACCACACCAGCGGGATGTTGTGGCTCGTAAGCTCGAAGAGATGTGCGGGATGATTCCGCACAAAGTCGG
>ENA-UOWO01006886-UOWO01006886.1-activated-sludge-metagenome-genome-assembly--contig:-NODE-6886-length-11455-cov-14.046316_pt1 | contig 11455 bp, 8 predicted proteins | sample MGYA00238148_ERZ761564 | MGnify/ENA primary metagenome ERZ761564 (study PRJEB28885, sample SAMN05720194) | activated sludge metagenome | isolation source: Anaerobic digester | place: USA...
ATTTTTCCGCTAACGTTCGCCGCGCACGATTAACAAAATCCACACACTGGAGATAGATAGTGAAAACAATGAAGAGGGGCCTCGCCAATCAATCGATTCGAGGCGTGATGTTCGGCAGTGGTCTTCTGACCAGCCTCCTATTGAGCCTTCCGGCATTTGCAGCGAAGACCACCGATGACCACGGTAATGTGGGCTACGACACCGCAGCAGAATGCGATGCGGCAGTGGCTAATGGCAGCGCAAAGTTTTACCAACCGTTCACCCAACACCCACCGCTTCAACGTGACGGTGAAGCCAGCGTAAAGCAGCAAAAAATCTCTGATCTCGTCTCCGCTACAGCCGCAGCGAGCGCGCTTGGCTATCAAGCCTCTGCTTACGCGAGCGGCGCGTGTGACTTGGGCGTAGGTCGTTCTGGCGAGCGTGATGGTGTCAGCCGCAAGCTCATCGGCAAATACGTGCCCTACAGCCCGGACATGCCCATCAACGTGTACTTCGCCGCCAACGGCAACGCGGTGCGCGCCACCATGCAGTTGTGCGACAACCACTTCGGCAAGAATCTGCCACGCCCAGTAGGTCTGTCGACACCGATGATCTCTGGTGCATCGAGTGAGTGTTTCGCAACTGTGGCTACGCCAGCGCGCTACGAAACCAAAACTGAGCAAGTGGTTAAGGTCGGCGCGACAAAACGTTTTGAAGTCATCCCAGCCACGTTCAAAACTGTGACCGAACAAGTGCTGGTCAGCCCTGAATACAAGCGCTACGCTACGGTTCCAGCGACGTACAAGACGGTAACTGAGCAAGTGCTCGTAAGCCCTGAGTACAAGCGTTACCAGACCGTTCCGGCAACCTACAAAACGGTGACTGAGCAAGTGCTCGTGAGCCCTGAATACAAGCGCCCGATCGCTATCCCTGCGACGTACAAAACCGTGACCGAGCAAGTCCTCGTAAGTCCGGAGTACAAGCGCCAGATCGCTATTCCAGCGACCTACAAGACGCTCACTGAAACGGTCATCACCAAGGCCGCTGGTTTCCGCGAAGAGCCGATTCCCGCAACGTACAAAGCGGTCAGCGAGCGCGTTCTGGTTAAGCCTGAAGGCAAGCGTCTTGAAGTCATTCCAGCAACGTACAAAAACGTAACCGAGCAAATCGAAGTTCGCGCGGCGAGCAAGCGCTTGGAAGTAATTCCAGCAACGTACAAGGCCGTGACTGAGCAAGTGGAATCGCGTCCGGCTTCGAAGCGCATCGAAGTGGTTCCTGCGACTTACCAAACGGTGAGCGAGCAGGTTTTGGCAAAGCCAGAATCAATTCGCCTCGAAGCCATGCAGATCCCTTACAAGACCATCACCGAGCAAGTGGAAACACGCGCCGCTGGTTCGCGTCTTGAAGTGGCTCCAGGCACCTTCAAAGAGGTGGAAGAGCGCGTAATCGTTCGCGCGGCAAGCAAGCGCATCGAAGTGGTGCCAGCCGTCTACGAAACCGTCACGGAACAAGTCAAGATTTCTGACGAAACCACCGAGTGGAAACGCGGTCGCGTCTGGCTTGCACAGGCGACGGCTGTTAGCAGCGTCGCTGACTACAACAAAGCCGTTGCGGCGGGCAAGGCTGTTCGAGGTAAAGCGGTGCGTCAGACCGGCGGCAAAACCGAGGTTGTGGGCGGCGACGTGATCGTTGACACCAGCAATTTCGTTCCTGGCTCCGTCGGCGTGGGCGGTCGCGCGATGACCGATAGCGACGACGTGATGTGCCAAGTCGTCGTGCCAGCGCAATACCGGACGATCAGCAAAACCGTTCTGAAAACGCCAGCATCACAACGCGAAGTTGAGATTCCTGCGGAATACGCAATGGTGAAGCGGCAAGTGGTCAACACGCAAGCAGCAGCGCGTGAAATTGGTATCCCGGCACAGTACAGCACGACCACGCGACAAGTCATCGACTTCGAAGCGATTCTGGCTAAAGGCTTCAAGCTTTCGCCCGATAGCCGCACGCTGATCGCTGCCAATGGTGACGTTTGGACGCCGGTGTTTGGCCGCGTTGCTGCTGGAGCCGCAGGCGCTTCAGGCGCGAACGCCGCCGCTGGTTCTGCTGGCGGCGCGGGCGCAAATGCAGCCGCGCTCTCCGCTGATCCACGCGTTGCAGGATCGAACGTTGCGGGCTACACCCGTGAAATTCGCATTCCGGCTGAATACCGCACGGTGACCCGCGAAGTGATCGACCAAGCGCCAAGCACGCGTGAAGTTGTGATCCCTGCTGAGTTCAAGAGCGTAACGCGTCAAGTCGTGGCTACACCAGCTGCAACGCGCGAAATCGCGATCCCAGCGGAATACAAAACTGTTACGCGTCAAGTCGTTGACACCCCAGCATCGACGCGCGAAATCGCGATCCCTGCTGAGTACGCAACGATCGAGCGCCGTGTGGTTGATAAGCCTGCGTCAACGCGCCGCATCGACATCCCTGCCGTCACCGAAAACGTGCAACGTCGCGTGATCGACACGCCGGCATCCGTTCGCGAAGAGGTGGTTCCCGCTGTCTACAAGACCGTTGCTCGCCAAGTAGTCGACACGCCGGCTTCGACGCGTGACGAGTTGGTTCCAGCCGTTTACAAAACCGAAGCGCGCCAAGTGGTGGACAAGCCTGCATCGACGACCGAAATCGTTGTGCCAGCCGTCTACAAAACCGAAACGCGCCAAGTGGTAGACAAGCCTGCATCGACGACCGAAATCGTCGTGCCAGCGGTGTACAAAACGGAAGCCCGCCAAGTCGTGGACCAGCCCGCAAGCACCCGGGCGATTGACGTTCCTGCTGTGATGGACACGATCAGCTATCAAGTGAAAGTGGCCGACGCTACGTCCGCTCGCCGCCAGATCCTGTGCGAATCCAACGCCACTGCAACCAAGATCACGCAGATCAAGGAAGCGCTCAAAAAGGCAGGTTTCGAGCCAGGCAAAATGGACGGCGTGATTCGTGCCGACATGATGAGCGCGGTTAATCGTTATCAGCAATCCAAAAACCTCCCAGTGGACGGTTTTGGCTACCTGAACATCGAAACCGTCAAGTCTTTGGGCGTATCGCCTAACTAAGACCCGGCGAATGAGTCGCGCACCGCGAGGCAATTACTGCTCGCGCTGCGCCGCTCTCCGCGAAGACGCCGCCACTGTGCGGCGTTTTTATTTGTGCCGCACCGATGTACAGCCTGAGTTACAGCTTTATGGCTGGAACGACAGCTGCGTGGCGCTTACGGCAGAAAAAATTCATAAGTCGATAAGTGATAAAACATGGCGAAAACTCATACAGATAAGCCGCTTAGGCCTTAAAGCTAATAGCAGTGAACCCCTACGCTGCTGCAGCGTCGTATTAGCATGACGCCTATGAAATCTTTCACGCTTTTCACGTTGGCCGTGCGCACGGTTGCGTATCGTTCGTTTGCCGCTTCGGCGCTGCTGCTCAGCGCATTGTTGGCGGGAGAAATGAGCGCCACCACGCTTCAGCTATCCTCAGTCGGTGCGCGTAGCAGCGCGCAGTTCATGGTCGACGGCACGCGGATCGACGCGCGGGTCGGCCACTTCACGGATGAAGGGTTGCTACTCGAAAAAGTCGTCGACGACACCGCTGTCTTTCGCTACAACGGGTTGCCGCAGCGAATGCGTGTGGGCGAAACCATCGTGGTTGACTCGCAGACTCAGGGCTTCGTCAGCCACCAAATCAAAGCCGATCAAAAGAACCTTTACAAGACCGCGGCTCTCGTTAACGGCGGCAATCTGCAAGCCGAAATTGATCGCAACGTCGACATCATCGTGATTCCCGTTGCCGATGCGGACCGACTCAACCTTCCGTACAAAGACAAAAAATCGCAGTTACACCGCGCCCCTCGACAAACAACGATTGAGATGAAAGAGGGAAAAGAAATCAAAACGGTGATCGATCCGAAAGACAAGGACGGCAAGCCGTTGATGTACAAAACCTACTCGCTTCCGCTCAATTCTGTACGCGTCGGCCCGATTGACGTGTACGGCCTCAACGCAATCGTTAGCGAAAAACCCGGGCTCACGACGACCGTCATCGGACGCGAATTTTTGAAGCGTCTTGCTCCGAACTGGTCGAACCGCACACTCACGTTAGTTCGCCGTTAAGGAAACGCTGGTTTAATCGCCCCGAATTTTCTCTGCGTCGCGCACCGTCGCGCGGCCGCATTCTTCCTTAGACTCCCGTTCCGATCGCGGACTTGGAGCACCCACGACACCTCGCGTTAACGCTCATGGCCATCCTAAAAAACGACCTTTTCCTCCGCGCATTCACCGACGCTCGCCTGCCGCGCCCGCCGATTTGGCTCATGCGGCAAGCCGGTCGTTATCTTCCGGAATATCGCGCCACGCGTGCCAAGGCCGGCAGCTTTTTAGAGCTTTGCCATTCGCCCTCGTTTTGCGCCGAAGTGCTTCTACAACCCTTGGAGCGCTACCAGCTTGATGCTGCCATCTTGTTTTCGGACATTCTCACCGTGCCCGATGCGATGGGCCTCGGCCTCTCGTTTGGCGTCGGCGAGGGCCCACGATTCTCGCGCCCGCTGCGCGACGAAACTGCGGTCAACGCGTTGGCGGTGCCGGACATGGCGAAACTGCAATACGTGTTTGACGCTGTCGCTGAGTGCAAGCGCGCTCTGACCAACGGCGGGGAGCAATCGGTGCCGCTCATCGGCTTCTCGGGAAGCCCATTCACGCTCGCTTGCTACATGATCGAAGGCGGCGGCTCCGGCGACGCTTTTCCGCTCACGCGTCGAATGATGCTGCAACGCCCAGAGCTGTTTCGGCGCGTACTTGACGTCAACGTGGCAGCCGTTACCGAGTACCTCGCGGGCCAAGCGCGGGCGGGTGCTGATGCGCTCATGGTGTTTGACACCTGGGGCGGCGTCTTGGCTCCGCGCCTGTACCGCGAGTTCTCGCTGGCACCTATGCAGCGCATAGTTGCTGCGCTACGCGCGCAATTCCCGGCCGTGCCCATCATGCTCTTTAGTCGCGGCGCGGCGCACAGCGTTGACGTCATGGCCGCAACGGGTGCCGATGGCTTGGGCGTGGATTGGCAGAGTGATCTGGTGCAAGCGCGTGCAGCCGCAGGGCCAAATGTCACGCTGCAAGGCAATTTTGATCCGTTGCTACTGACGACCGACGAAGCCACCATCACGCGCGAGCTCGAACGTTCGCTCGCGGGGTTCGACGCGCATCATCGCTTTGTCGCCAATTTGGGCCACGGCATCACGCCAGACGCCGACCCAGCGCTGGTTGGATTCTTGGTCGAAAGCCTCAAAAAAATATAGTGCAAAGACATAAGCAAATACAGGCCATCAACGCTTGACAAGCGCTGAATTTGCTACACGATATTGGCAGTTATGCACAAAAATAAATTTTTTTCGATAGGTGAGTACGTGCCCCCGCTGAAACCCTTGGAAAATAGCGTAACTCATTGAATTTGCTGATATTTATTTGCGCGCCACAGAATCTAGCAACACACCAACAACCGCATTCAGATGGGACTTTGCGCGTGTCAAGTCGGTTTAGTTCACATATTTATCCACAGGCGTTGGGGACAGCACTTTGACCGGCGACGAGCCTTCGGTTTCTAGCCAGTCCAACAGTGAGCAAGCGCTCACAAAAGTGACGGTAGAGGTGCCTTTGGCGATCGGTCGCGCGCTGGATTACCTACTTCCTCCCGGTGTGCATGCGCCTCTGTTTTCCGCCGTTGAGATCAGCGTCGGCGTCAGACCCTACGCTGGCGTAGTCACTGCGTCCGAAACGATTGACTCAGACGCCGCGGCAAAGCTCAAATCCGTTCGACGTGTGCTATGCACCCCTTTACCAGAGCCGCTCTTTGAGCTGGCACGCTTCGTGGCCGAGTATTACCAAGTCTCGCTCGGCATGGCCTGTGGGCTCATCACGCCTGCCGAAGCAGCGCCGCCACCCGAGGCTGTCGAATGGCGGCTCACGGCGCTCGGCAGCGCCCACGCCGGCACCATCCCGTCGCGCAACAAAGCCCAACGCGCCTTGGCCGACGCATTCCAGCCAACGCTCGCCACGCAAACCCGTCAAGCGTTCTCTGCCGCTCAGAGGCGCACGTTGAATGATTGGGTCGCGATGGCTTTCGCCGAACCCGTGTTCGCACTCGCAAAAACAAGCGAACACATCACGCCGAACCTACCGCGGTTCACGACGCCGCAGCAAGCTGCCGCAAAAACGCTGCACGAAACGCGTGATGTGTTTGCCGTGTCGCTGCTGCACGGTGTCACCGGCAGCGGAAAAACCGAGGTCTATCTTGATCTCGTCGCGGCGGTGCTCAATGCGGGCAAACAGGTTCTGCTGCTCGTGCCCGAGATCAACCTCACGCCGCAACTCATCGACCGTGTGCTCGCTGCGTTGCCCGGTGTGGTGACGGCGGTATTGCACTCAAAGCTCGCGGCGGGCGAACGCAACCGCGAGTGGCATCGCGTGCACTCGGGCGCCGCAAGGCTCATCATCGGTACCCGGCTCGCCGTCTTCGCGCCCGCTGCCGATCTTGGCCTCATCGTGATCGACGAAGAACACGACGGCTCTTACAAACAAAACGAATCGCCGCGGTACCACGCGCGCGACGTCGCCATCGTTCGCGCCAAGCAAGCCAATATTCCCGTCGTGCTCGCAAGCGCGACACCGAGCCTTGAGACGTGGCGCAACGTTCGCCACGCACGCAACGCAGCGTACCGCCACATCGTTCTGAACGAGCGGGCAACCGCGGCCGCGCCTTCGTCGTTGCGGCTCGTTCCATCGCGTGGCCGCCGCGTGAAATCCGGCTTGTCGCAAGCGCTCGCCGAAGGCATTGCCGAGCGTCTCAAGCGCGGCGAACAAAGCCTCGTGCTCGTGAACCGTCGCGGCTTCGCGCCCGCGCTTTACTGCGGGCATTGCGGCTGGAGCGCGCCGTGCACCCGCTGTGATGCGAAGCTCACGTTGCACCAAACATCGCGCTCGCTCCGATGTCATCACTGCGGATTGCAAACGAATGTGCCGACACGTTGCCCCGCATGCGGTCACCCCGAACTTGTCGGCGCGGGCGTGGGTACGCAAAAGCTCGAAGCCGCGCTCATCGAAACTTTCCCCGACGCGCGCATCGCCCGCGCCGACACCGACTCGTTGTCCGGCAAACACGCGTGGCGTGAGCTGTACGAGCGCATCCTCGCGCGCGAGGTCGACATCGTCGTGGGCACGCAGATGCTCGCCAAAGGGCACGACTTTCCGGCGCTTACGTTGGTCGGGGTGATTGATGCGGATCGCGCGCTGTTCTCTACCGATTTTCGCGCGCAAGAAGATTTGTTTGCGCTACTCACGCAAGTCGCGGGGCGCGCGGGGCGACACGCATTGCCCGGCGAGGTGATGATCCAAACCGAATTTCCCGATCATCCGGTGTTTCACGCCTTGCTTGCGAACGACTACGCAGGATTTGCCGACACCACACTAGCCAACCGTGAAGCGTTCGGTTTGCCGCCCGCTGCGCGCATGGCGCTCGTGCGCGCCGAAGCTAAAGACGCGCAAGCCGTGGCGGACTTTTTCACGTGTGCGCACGCCGTGCTGCGCGAGGCGCTCACCGAAACCCACGGCGAAGTCTTCGCTCCGCAACCCGCGCCACTCGCGCGCAAAGCCGATTTCACGCGCTGGACGATGACCGCGATTGCACCGAAAGTGCGTCCACTCGCCGACGCGCTCGCCACGCTGCGTGAAGCGATGCAAACCGAGCGACCGAAAGTCCGCTGGGCGGTCGACGTGGATCCGTACGATTTCGGGTAGCGGCAGGGATTTTGTGGGGCCAGCCCGCGCCCACACGCGGCGAAGCCGTCAGGCGATGTCGCCGCCGCATCGCAACATCTCGTTACAAACGAAGTAGCGAATTCACCGCTTGTTTTCCCGCGAGCGCAGTCCATATAGCAAGCTCAAGAAAAAGTGTTTCCTCTTCCTCATCCCTTACGGAGCCTTGCTATGAAAAATTATTCCCGTTTTGCCAAGTCCGCTGTTATCGCGTCCACCCTGATTGCCGCTGGCGTTGCCATTGCGCAGGGCCACAGCCCAATGGGCGAGGGCCACGGTCCCGGCATGCGCCATCAGCCGGTCGACATCGCAAAACTGTTGAACCTCGACGCCGCGCGCACTGAGAAAGTCAACGCCATCCTCGCTGAGGAGCACGCCGCGCGTAAGGCAATGTGGGAAGCGAACAAAGGCGCTGCGCACGACGACAGCACGCGCGCCTCGATGCGCACCGCGATGCAAGCGCTGCGCGAAAGCACCAAGGGCAAACTCACAGCGGTGCTGACTGCCGACGAACTGCAAAAACTGCGCGAGAGCCTGCCTGCCGCTGGCATGCGTGGCGGTCACGGCGCGCATGGCGCGAAAGCGGGCTAAGTCGTCGGAGCACCGCTACGCCGAAAGCGGCGCAGCAATCCAGATAAACGCCGTCACATGACGGCGTTTTGCTTTTCGTGCTTCCAGTGAGCTGAGTCTGAAGTAGCGATCGAGCTGAAACGACCGCCGCACAACGACTACAAGGCAGCTGGAATGCCACTCCAACGCGCGGTTTGGCGGTCGCATTCGGCCAAAAGCTGTAGTTACTTTACATCGTCCGCTCGTCACAACAGACTCGATATACGTCAAACTAAGGAACCAACGGCAACCGCAGCCGCGCAATTGTGCCGCCGCCGCTGCGGGGCAGCAGGTCAAAATTGCCGCCGTGCCACTGCGCTAGGCGCTCTACCAGTGCCAGCCCGAGGCCTGCACCCATCGCGCCGCCACGCGCCTGATCGCCACGCACGAACGGCTGCTTCAGGCGCTCAACGTCTTCCGGTGCAACGCCAGCGCCCGCGTCGAGCACGTCAATTTCGGCCATCACGCCGTCGCGCCGCAGCTGCAATTCGACGGGTGGCTTGCCGTAGCGATGTGCGTTTTCGATGAGGTTCATGAGCATGCGCTCGAACGCCGCTGGGTAGGTATTCACAAAGACTGCTTGTTCACCCGACGACCACAGCACCGGAACTGAGCGACTCGCGGCTTTCTGCTCGATGGCGGCGAGTGCTTCACGCAAATCGATGCGGGTGGGCGCTTCTTTCGGGTTGCCACGCGCGAAGTCGAGAAATTGCGTGACGATGCGATCAATCTCGTCGATGTCCGCCGCCATTTCGTCGCGACTTTGCGCATCGCTCACGGCCATCTCGCTGGCGAGCCGCAGGCGCGTCAGCGGCGTGCGAATGTCGTGCGAAATGCCCGCGAGCATTGTGCCTCGGTCGCGTTCGAGGCGCTCCAAGTTGGCGGCCATGCGGTTCACGTTCTGCGCCACGCGCGCAATTTCCGTGGGGCCGTTTTCGGGCAACGGGTCGGGCCGTTTGCCGACCGCGACTTTGTCGACCGCATCCGCAAGGTCGGCCAGCGGCCGCGATAAACGTCGGGCAAACCAGTAGGTTGCCGCCAACAGCGCCACCAAAATGATGCCAAGCGTGACCAGCAATCGCGTGGGCACTTCACCGGCCTCCACGTTGCGAATCGGGATGCCCGCCCACACGCTACGCGCGCCGTCCTCGCCCACTTTCATACGAATCCAGACGACGGGTTGATCGACCCGCATGCCCAGCCGAATCTCCGTGTCGGCCCCTAAGTGCTCTTGCAGCTTCTCAACGAGTGGCGCCAGCGCGGGGCCACGCGGCACTTGGCCGATCTCGGGCCGGCGGTCGGTTGGAATGAGCATGATGCCGTATTCTCGACCGAGCTTTTGCAACGGAAACATCCGGCCGCCTGGGCGGTCCGTGCGATCTGCGCGCTCTTCCAACGGCATTTTGGCCAACGTACTGCGCAGCGAATCAATCTGCTCTAACTTCGCATCGGTAAAGTGTTTTGCGATAAGCGATGCACGGTCTTGCCGAAAGAGCAGCACCATTGCGAGAACCGCAACCGCCAGCGCGATCAGCAACAGCGACGTGAGCCGCCAGAACAGAGTTTTTGGCATCGCGCTAAAGGTCATTCGGCAGCTATCGAGGCTCGGACTCAGCTTGATCCGGCACGAAAACGTAACCACGTCCCCATACGGTTTGGATGTAACGGGGTTTTCCAGCGTCGGCTTCTACCAACTTACGTAAGCGCGACACCTGCACGTCAATTGCGCGGTCGAATACCTCGTGCTCTTTGCCTCGCGCAAGCATCGACAGGCGCTCGCGCGTGAGCGGTTCGTGTGGATGCGTGACGAACACTTTGAGCATGGCGAACTCGCTCGTCGTTAAGTCTTGAGCCACGCCAGCGCGCGTGAGCACGCGGGTCGCGAAATTGACTTCACAATCGCCGAACGCAACCGGCTGATCGACGGGCATCGGCGCCCCCGGAGAAATCTCTGCCGCGCGGCGCAGCACCGCATGCATGCGAGCGACCAGTTCGCGCGGGCTAAATGGTTTAGCGAGGTAATCGTCTGCGCCCGCGTCGAGGCCGTCGATGCGCTCGTCCTCTTCGCCCTTGGCGGTGAGCATGATGACGGGGGTTCGGTCGCCCGATGCACGAAGGCGTTTGCAGACCGCCAACCCGTCTTCATGCGGCATCATCCAGTCGAGCACGATGAGATGCGGCGGATCGCGCTCAAGTCGGCGCGAAAGGTCGCGCGCGTCCGGCAACGCGGTCACGCGAAAGCCTTGTTCGGTCAAAAATCGTTGCAGCAATTCGCGCAGCCGTTGGTCGTCGTCGACCACCAAAATGTGGTGTGAAGCAGTCATCATGCAAACATAACAGAGCCGAGCGCCGTCGGTGCACCCGCTTTACAAGCGCTTACAAATCAACGACGGCTCGCGCGCTGCGAATCGGCGAAAATTGGAAGATTCGAAAAAAAGCAGTTCACCGGAGACCGAAATGAAGATTCTGCTGCACCGCACACAACAACTTTTGTTACTGGCCGCGCTTGCAATGGCTGCCGGGCTGGCCCAAGCTGCGCCGCCCCCCGGCATGCCCGACATCGGCTTGCCCTTCGGCAACTATTTCGCGGTCATGAAAGCCAAACTCAATCTGACCGCGGAGCAGGACGCGCAATACACGATTGCGTCGCGCGCAACGCAAGTGGCGATGGAAGCTGCGCGCAAGGCGCGTACCGCATCGGCCGTCGCGGCGAAGGCGGAACTCATGAAGGCCGATCCCGATTTTGCCAAGCTGTTGGCGCTACGTGATGACACCGTAAACGCGTCCAGTGCCGAGCGCAAGCTTGCCAACGCCGAATGGATTAAGTTCACGCAACTACTTTCTACGGAACAAAAGGCGCTGATCAAGGGTCAACTACTTGATCGCGTCTCTCGCGCAGAAAACATGCGCGAGAAGTTTCGTCAGCGCCACGGCGGGTAGCTCCCCCTTTAGCCAAAGCGCAAGCGATTTTGTCGCGGTAGAGACGAATGCTCATACCTTACAACCCGGCTCCGGCCGGGTTTTTTCTG
>ENA-UOWO01006892-UOWO01006892.1-activated-sludge-metagenome-genome-assembly--contig:-NODE-6892-length-11449-cov-11.250395_pt1 | contig 11449 bp, 6 predicted proteins | sample MGYA00238148_ERZ761564 | MGnify/ENA primary metagenome ERZ761564 (study PRJEB28885, sample SAMN05720194) | activated sludge metagenome | isolation source: Anaerobic digester | place: USA...
TTTTTTGAAAAATACGGCAAAGTGATCTTATGCACTGATGACGGAAGCTGCGGAATACAGGGCTATCCACATCAGGCACTTGAAAAATTGCTGAATAATGAAAAAAAACCTGATCTGATATGCACCTGCGGACCGGAGATCATGATGGAGAGCGTTCACAAAACTGCTTCAGTTCATAAAGAGATAAAAATTTATCATTCACTCGAAGCAAGAATGGGCTGCGGAATCGGCGCCTGTCTTGGCTGCAGAGTTGAAACAAAAGGGGGAAATTATCTTGTCTGTAAAGACGGACCGGTGTTTAACGGATACGATATTTTTTAATCTATGACAAATAAGAAAAAAAGATTTTCACTCACAAATCAGATATTTTTTGCTCTTATCGCCGGAGCACTTACAGGGGTCATTCTCAACATTGTTTCGGCAGGTCAACATAGCGGATTTATTAATAATTGGCTTGTTTCAGGTCTTTTTGAAATTGTCGGAAAAATGTTCATTTCAGCAATTCGGATGCTTGTTGTTCCACTTGTTCTGACGAGCTTAATCTGCGGAGCGGCAGGGATAAATGACATAAAAAAACTTGGCCGGGTCGGTGGAAAAACCCTCGTATTTTATCTTTCCACAACTGCAATTGCCGTTACCATTGCTTTGATCGTTTCATATATCATCGACCCCGGAATCGGCTTTCAAACAGAGATTCAGGTGGCAGAAAAGATTGAAACACCGGTTCTTTCAATTGCCCAGACGATATATTCAATTGTTCCTGTCAACCCTTTTGCCGCTTTTTCAGAAGGGAACATGCTTCAGGTGATATTTTTCGCTCTTGTTTTCGGTTTTTCGATGGCGGCTCTGGGTGAAAAAGTTCAGAATGTGAGAACTCTGATCGAGCAGTTAAATGAGATAGTTATGAAAATGATCATGGTCGTGATGGCAACTGCCCCTTTCGGAGTTTTCGCCCTTGTCGCCAATGTTTTTGCAAAGGAGGGCTTTTCAGCATTTGTTCCGCTGATTAAATATATAATCTGTGTGACTGTGGCACTTTTGATCCAGTTTTCAGTTACTTACGGACTTGCATTGAAAATATTCGCCCGTCTTTCACTAATTACTTTTATAAAAAAATTCTATTCCACAATGCTTGTCGCTTTTTCAACTGCTTCAAGCAACGCAACCCTTCCTGTCACAATGGAAACTGCTGAAAAGGAAATGGGAGTTTCAAATAAGATCGCATCATTCACTCTGCCGCTTGGAGCAACTGTCAATATGGATGGAACTGCGATAATGCAGGGTTGTGCCGTTGTTTTCATTTCTCAGGTTTACGGCATTGATCTTTCTTTGACGGCACTTTTAACTGTTGTCCTTACTGCAACGATCGCAAGCATCGGGACAGCGGGCGTTCCGAGTGTCGGACTGATAACGCTCTCGATGGTACTCACTCAGGCGGGACTGCCGGTTGAAGGAATCGCCCTCATAATGGGAATCGACAGAATACTCGACATGATGAGAACCGCCGTAAACATCTCAGGTGACACCGTCGTAACGCTCATCGTCGCCAAAAGCGAAGGGGAACTCGACGAATCGGTCTTTAATCAGTAAAACAGCTGAATCCCGCAAAAAGTGTCGGATTTTAACACTTTTATCATGTAAAAAGTGCTGGATTTTACATTTTTATCTTGCAAAAAGTGTAGTTTTGACACATTATTTACATGCAAAAAGTGTAAAAGAGGTTAAAAATGAAAAGATTTATTTTACAGAAACTGATCGAATGGAAAGAGCGGAACGGAAGAAAACCGCTGTTGCTAAGAGGCGCCAGACAGGTTGGGAAAACATGGATATTGCAACATTTCGGTGAAAATTATTTTCCCGGAGTTCATTACCTGAACTTTGAAAAAGATAAAAACCTCAACTCACTTTTTTCTAATTCGCTTGATCCTGAAACGATTTTAAATAATTATGAGCTGGTTTACAACACATCTGTAAACGAGAATGATCTGATAATTTTTGATGAAGTTCAGGAATCACCGAATGCCCTCACTTCTTTAAAATATTTTGCTGAACTTAAACCTAGCCAGCCCGTTTGCGCCGCCGGATCAAATATCGGGATTGTCTCTTCAACGGCAGGATTTCCTGTTGGAAAAGTTGAAGATATCATTATGTATCCCATGAATTTTTCTGAGTTTCTGCAAGCCATACAACCTGAGCTTGCTCAATTCATAAAAGAAAAAAAGGATTTTTTGCCAATTCCTGAAATTCTTCACAAAAAACTTATTGATCTTTTTCTTCATTTTTATGTAACAGGAGGACTTCCTGAAGCTGTATCAGAGTTTGTCAACAACAGGGAAAACACAAAAACCGCATTTGAAAAGACCCGTATGATCCATGAACGGCTCATTTTTAATTTCGTGTCTGATTTTGCTAAACATGCAGGGGCAGTAAATGCAGGTCACATCCATTCTGTTTTTGATCATGTTCCGCAGTATTTAAGCACCGCTGTTGATAATTCCATTCAGCGGTTCAAGTTCAAGGATGTCATTCCGGGAAAATCGAGATACGCAGATCTTGAAGGCCCGATTGACTGGCTTATAAATTCAGGTCTTCTGTACCGGATCAATATTGTCGAAAAATCGGAGACACCTCTTATAAGCTACCGCAAACACAACATATTTAAGCTCGCATTGTTTGACGCAGGACTTCTTCACACAATGCTGAATATTTCGTTTTCACAGATCATTCAGCAGAATTATGGCTCTTTTAAAGGATATATCGCTGAGAATTTTGTCGCCGGCTCACTTGTTTCAAACCGTTTCTCACCACTTTTCTCATGGCAGCGCCGCCAGTCTGAAATTGAATTTCTAATTCAGCATGAAGGGAATATCATTCCGGTTGAAGTTAAGTCCGGCTCAAGAACAAAAGCAAAAAGCTTGTCAGTTTATTCAGAAATGTATTCACCGGAAATTAAAGTGATCGTAAGTTTAAAAAACATCGAACTTACTAACGGAAAAACCCTTCACATTCCACTTTATCTCATTGATAACCTCAGGGATTATCTAAGGGTAACTAGCTGACATCACAAATCTTTAAGAAATTCGTGTGCCTGAATCATTCTGACATCTTCTTTCATTTTGTTCATTTTGAGATTATGGACGATCTGATATTTTTTTACTGATTCATCAAAGAACGAGCCGAAGTGAAATAGATTTTTTGAAAAATTGTCGTCACTGAGCTTGACTTCTATCATCTGCAAAACTGATCCGTCAACCACTGTGAGAAAGTCAACTTCCCGTTTTTCCTTGTCTTTTATGAAATGAAGAGAGGTTTTACACCCCTGTGTGTCTTCAAGAAAATGAAGTTTTTTAATGAGAGCACAAGCAACAGCGTTTTCAAGAACGGCCGCTTCACCGTTTTCGACTGAACCGGTGTCATAAAAATAATACTTCGGCTCTTTGAGAATGGCTCTGGCAATATTTTTATGATAAGGTCGCACAGGAAAAATGACAAACAGTTTTTCAAGGATCTCAAGCCAGAATTTCACTGTCGGAACAGAAACCTGGAGATCGCCTGCAAGAGAACTGTATGAAACAGTTGAACCCACCTGATTTTTCAAAAGTTCGACCATTATCTCAATCCCTTTTATTTCACGCACTTTTTCAAGATCGAGCAGATCCTGTCTGATTATCACATCTGTGTGCTGACGGCGCCACCTTTTTGCAAAACTTTCACTCCCTTTTAAAAATGGTTCAGGAAATCCGCCGAGTTTCATTATGTTCTCAAGCGCCTCTTTTGAATCCATGAATAACGATGCCTCTGAAACATCAACCGGATGAAGGCGGTAATAAAAATGTCTTCCGGCAAGTGACTCCCCCCCTTTTTTGAAAGTGTCCATCCTTGCTGAACCGGTAACAAGAAGAGCTGGATTCACCCCTTCCTTGTCATAAACCCCCTTTATCCAGGATTTCCAGTTCTTCATTTTGTGAAGCTCATCAAAAATAACAAGCTCGCAATCTCTGTCCCACTCTTTTTTTAAGATAATTTTCCTGTCTTCTGAAACATCAAAGTTTAAATAGGCGAAGTTTGTGCCAAGTTGTTTTGAAAGTGTCGTTTTGCCTACCTGTCTCGGCCCTGACAGAAGAACAACTTTTGATTTAAGATCTTTTAAAACAAAGGGTTCAAGGTATCTTTTCATTTTTTTCTCCACCACAAAAACACCTGACTATTTTAAAGCACACTTTAAATTAGTCAAGACTTTTTTAAACTTCACTTTAAAATAGTCGGATAAAACCGCTTCTTGACAACAAATCCTGAATATGTGAATACTCGGCGATCATCTTTAAAAATTCTCTGTTCTTGATATTTCATCAACTCTTTATATAATCCTTTTTCAGCAGTGTGTGTTTTTACATATTTTTTCCGGAGGACATAATGAAAAAGCTTTTAATTCTTCTTGCTGTATCGGTTTCATTTGTTTTATTTTCTTCCTGTACTGTTGAAGATGACGAAGGAACAGATAACGAAAATGTTGTAGGTGATGAAAACAACTCAAAAGATGACAGCAATACAAAAAACGATTCAGACACAGTTGATAACAAAGATGATTCCGCGACTGAATCCGACAATGAAAAAACCGATGAAGGGGGAATGTATATTGAATGCACTCCCGGAGAAACAAGAGAGTGTTACGAAGGACCAAGCGGCTCAAAAGGGGTCGGAGCATGCAAGGCAGGGCTGTCAACCTGTGTCGTTGACGGAACTGACTGGAGCGAATGTGTCGGTCAGGTAACTCCGGGACCAGAAATATGCGGAGACGGAATAGATCAGGACTGCGACGGAAGTGACATGACAGCGGAAACCGCCATTGATATTGACGGTGACGGCTACACATATTGTGATGGCGACTGCTGTGAAACTTCATGGGACTGCAGAGGTGAACCGGACAAGATAAACCCGGGATCTTATGAATTTGATGACAATATGATCGATGACAACTGCAACGGCGAAGTTGACGAGAAAACAATATGTGATGAAGGACTTGCGCTCGCAGTTAATGATTACCCAGGAAACGCCGAAAAGCTTGCAAAAGGAATGGGGGTATGTACAGGGCTTATTTCTGCTGAACTTTCGCTTGCAGGAGATCCTGTTCCGGAACTGATAGCAGATGAGCAGTGCGGAGGCAACGACGGAACAAGCTATACAAAAGCAAATCGGGAAAGTCTCACAATGCCTTATTATGACAACAAATATAAGACATTCGCAGTTGAGCCGGTATTCGGAACAGCTATGACACCGCTTGAAGGATCAGCACTTTCAATCCTTTCAACTGCTGACTGGGATCAGCCGACGCAGGATGCGGCATGTGCAACCCTTGATGCCGGTGACATGAAAACTTCAAGTAAAATACCTGAAGACTGGATAAATATGATGCCGGGATGCGAAATTCCCAAAGCACCTTCATGCGGAGGACAGCCGCCTCAGAGTGGACTCACCAATCAGTGTCAGGGGAAATCGATTCCTTCTGTCCAGGATCCGATAATGCTGACACTTAAACTGAAAGTGCCTTCAAATGCAAGAGCTTTTGAATTCAACCTTTTCTTTATGTCGATCGAATATCCGACAACGGTATGCAGCTCGGAAAATTACAATGATTTCTTTATCGCCCTTATAGATTCAACATATAATTCAAAAAACCCGGATGCTGAGTTTCAAAACCCTTATGACAAAAACCTTGCAAAGGATGAACTCGGAAATCCTGTCGGAGTTGACCTTGCGCCTGCCGGTCTTTTCAAGGCCTGTCACCCAAGTTGCGGCGGAGCACTTTCAAACACGAACCCCTACGGATTCTGTGAAGGTGACCAGATACTTGCAGGAACCGGTTTTGAAGCAAAAACCGTTATGGGAATGTGTAGTGGAAGCGGTGGAACCGGCTGGCTCAAAACAACCGGAAATGTTGAACCGAATGAAGAAATAACTCTCCGCCTTGCACTCTGGGAACAGGGAAGTGTCGCATACGGGCCGGATCACTCTTGGGATTCAACAGTTGTTCTTGACGGATTCAAATGGCTTCCATTACCCGGCAAACCGGGAACTCAGGAAAAGTAATTCGTGAACTAGTCGTGAACTGTGAGTCGTGAACAGATGACGGGTGAAAAGAGAACCGATCAATCTGAAGTCATTTGAAATTCTATTCTGTCAATAATAAAATAACCTGACTTTTTCTCTTTAATGTTCCGGGGCTGAATTTTTATTATGTTCATCCCCTTTTCAAAATCCATTTCAAATTCTGTTTCTGATAATGTATTCTCAACATCTGAAAAATTAACATCATTTCGGGATTTACCGCTTGAGATCCTGAATTTTGCTCCGACCGGAGTTTTGACATGGTGTATTTTAACAGCGTATCTCCCCTCTTTTTCAAAATACTGTCCGAATGAATAATGGTCAGAATTATCAAGGAATCGACAGAAAAAATATTTTCTTCCTGCAGTTAGTTCCGGCTCAAGTTCAAATCCTGCAAACTGATCAATGTACTTCCACGCCGGATATGTGTTGCAGTAATCAGGACTTCCGCTTAACGGCCACTCCTTGTCCTCAAGTTCGACACTCATTATGTCCGGTAACTCCTCTTTTTTCAGCTCAATGATGTCGGGAAGCCTTTCTTCAAACCACTCTTTGTTGAAATTGACAATATATGCGCTCTTTTCAGGATAGTGGTTCATAAGGCGGCGATTCTGAAACGGCCCCAGATCACGGGCAAAGATCAGATCGTTTTTATCAATTTTATGAAGGTTCATCGTTGCTGTACCTGAACTGTAAAAACTGTGCGGATTTATGAAAATGACCCCTTTTTTTATATTTTTCTCTTCCAATGCTTTATAAAGAAGAGGGTCAGCTCCCCAGAAAGCAAGACGGTGCGGCTTAAAAAATGCAGGAGCGGCCGCAAAATACTGAAAAATTATTCCTGCAACAAAAAACGCTGAAAAAAGATTGACCGGTCTTAAAAGCGGATTTTTGCTCTTTATGTTGAATTTATTAAAGAAAAGCATTATTCCTCTTGATGCAAGGATCATGAGAAAAAACGCCGCCTCGTAATAATATCTCGGCCCATATACATTTCCGTCAAAATAGAAAAAGAAATATGTGAAAAAGATGATGAGAAAACACGAAAGGATGAACATATCTTTTCTGAACTTATCAGAATCTGTTCTGAAAAGAAAAAGAATGACGATGAAAATGAACATCAGCGGATGGAAGAACATTCCGTAGACAAGCTGATTAAGCCGCAGATATGTCGTATAGACCGCATGGATGAATGTGAGTCCTTCATCCGGCATATCAATCAGTGTGGCATGACGGCATCCGTTACCGAGTCCAAGCCGCATACAACCGTCAACAGGTTCCGAAATATTCCAGTAAACTGAGTGTTTTCCGGTAAGAACTGCTCCTGAAAAGATGTAGTGTGTGTAGTTAAAAAGAAGGAAAAAAAGAAAAATTATAGATCCCGAAATCAGCATACTTTTAATAAAATTTCTGCCACCGGCAAAAAACGCATAGAAAAGAACGATCGAGAACAACACAAAAAGAGCATTCTGCGGTCTTGAGAACATCAGTGCCGATATTAAAAGCGCAGAAATCACAGTGTTCCTTACAAAATCTTTTTTTAAACTCTTTATTGCAAAGAGAGCAGCCCCGAGTGTCAGAAAAGCACAGAGCGAATGGCTCATCCATGTTCCGCCCATCGACGAAAGAAAAAGAGAAAAAGATGCAAGCATCATTGATAGAGAGGCCGTGTGTCTGTCATAAAGCTCTTCAGCTATCCTACCTGAGAAATATATTGAAAATGATGAAAGAAGCGGATTTAACAGAAACGGAACTTTGAAATAAAGGAATGGTGCAAGAACTATAGGATAACCGATATCATAAATTGAATAAGTTCCTGATTCTGATGGAATTATATAGAGGAACCTGAAAAACTCGTAGTGAGGATGAAGAGGCGAAGTGAGAGAACCGTCAAGTATTGCTGTTGCAAGGTATTTGAAATTTATTTCATCCTGGACATGCGGAATCCCTGAAAACACATCGTGCCACACATACTGGGTGAAAATGAAAATGAATGCTGGAAAAATAACAAATGAATATTTTTCCAACTTTGACAGGATCTTAAAAAACTTTTCAGAAAACCCGGGAATGGAAAAAGGGACAAGTACAATGAAAAAAAATATCGGAAGATAAGGAAAATAAAAATTGATCAGAGCACCGTAACTTCCGCCAAAACTCCAGATAAAAAAGACGATGAAAAGGAATATGGATGTAAAAACCTGAACCGTTCTCATTTTTTTATAAAATCTTTTTCAATCAGAATCCCGCTAATTAACGCCGTAAAGTAGAAAAAAAGTCCTGTGAAGAAAGTTGCTGAAATTCCGTAAAACAATGAAATTGAAACTGCCGCGACTGAACTGACAACGCTTGCCGCACCGTTCACACCCCAGAGCCATGGAGCCCGTTCTTTCATTTTTTCATTCAGTAGTGACATGCCCGTCGGGAAAGGCATTCCGAGAACAAATCCTGTAACGGCCATAACAGAAAAGCTGTAAATAATTCTTGGAAGTATTGTCCACGAAGAGAGATACGGCAGAATGAACATATTTATTGAACCGGTGAATGCAATGGTCAGAACTATTATTGTAAAAAGTCCTTTCATTCCCGTTTTTTTATATATTGCACCGCTGAAAAAACTCCCTGTCCCGCTGAAAAGGAGCACTGTGAAAAGGACAACAAGTATGCTGTATGTAGGATGACCGAGAAATATTGCAAACTTCTGGATAAATGCGATCTCAATAAGCATGAACCCCGTTCCGATCGAAACGAAATATGCGGAATGTCTGTTGAAAAGAGCTTCTTTTGTTTTAAGTTTCATTTTTGCTATAAGAGGAACAATTATGAGAAAAATTGAGAGAAGAACAACAATTGCAACAAGTGAAAGGAGATTTTTCACTGCCATCAGATTGGTCGAAAGAGGACCTTCGGATTCGATGTTGTCACCCTTTAAAACTGAAAGGGGTCTGAGCATGTTGAAAAAGAAAGGGTTGTCATCAGTCGGAGGAGTAATGTCAAGGGAATAGCCGGCAACAAAACTGTCCCTTTTCCCAGGTGTCACAAGTTCTTTAAAAACAGAATCGTCCTCCCTTCCGGCCACTATAAGTTTTTCAAAACCGTATGTGTCACAGATCGTTATGAACCGGTCTACAATGTTTTCTTTAAACGGTTTTTTTGAAACAACAATGGTTCCTGATCCGTATTGTTCATCAATTGGAGATGCCGGATCAAAAAAATTCAGACCGGCAAGAACAATGTGTTTACGGGGCTCTTTCACGCCTGATTTAAGAAGTGCTTCATATGCAAGATTAACGAGCCGGAGAAGTTCTCCAGGTCTTTTCGGATAATACCAGCGGCTCATGGTTATTGCACCGTTATCTGACAGTTTTGACAGGAATGCAACCCATGCCTCGACCGTATAGAGTGAATTCTCTGTCAGAACGAAAGCACCTGATGCCGTTGCCGCCCATGAATCGATCAAGCTTGCCTGAATTATGTCGAATTTTATATCGTTCTTTTCAAAAAAATTTCTTGCCTCATCCTCAACAAGATGGACATTCGGAAGTTTTTTTATGTCGTAAGTGTAATCTGAATAATGTTCCGTCACTGCCTCAAGTATCCTGCCATTTATCTCTATGCCCCACACTTCCTTCTGACCGAAATGAAGTGACGAAAGAATATCCCTGCCGCCTCCGACTCCTATCACGCCAACCCTGGAATTCGGGAAAAGAGGATGGACAATGTTAGTTATGTCATATTTAAGATGAATCAGCCCTTCGACAGGCATCTGGTTTTTTGTTATTACTGTTGCCGCTGCTGAATCAATGGTCAACGCCTTCTGCTCGATCCTGTAATCAGGATAATGACTCATCATTCTTCTTGAAATTCCCCATCCAAAACCGAGATTGTCTTCCATGGGAGCAACTGTAACTCTTGAAAAAGGTGTCCATTTTTCCCATTCTATATTGTTCTCAACGGTTGCTGTAAGAATTCCCTTTTCAACCTTTACCCATTCGATACGGAATATCTTTTCTGAATGGTTTATTAAGCTGAAAACTATTACTGCAAGAAACAGAACAACATCGATCTTTTTTCTTGAAATAAAAAAAGATGCCAGAAATCCAGAACTTGCTAAGAAAATTATGAATGTTACAGCATCGGTAAATGAAAGCATTATGAAAAAAAGGACTGACCCGACCGCTGCACCCGCAAGATCGAAAGCATAGAGCCGGTTCACATTTTCAATATATTTTGTCGTTATTATCAGAGCAACGGCAACTCCTGCAAAATAAAAAGGGACTGCGGCTATCGCATAAATGAACCATGTTGTGAACATTCCTACTCCGGTCGGTCTTGGAATGAACGGAATGGAAAGAAGTGCAAAAAGCGAAATAACAGTAAAAAGGGCGAACATCCTGCTGTAAATGCATATCAGATCCTCGATCTTTTCCCTGCTTAGTTTTCCGAATTCGGAAACATAAACCTTCACAGCACCTGTACTCATTCCAAGCATCGCGACAGATATCGCCATAAAAGCATAATGATACCACATTGTTATGCTGAAAATCCTCGTCAGGGCGTTTTCAAGCGCAAGACCGGTGAGAGACAAAAGAAAGACCGCAGAATAAATAGCATTTTTCATAAAACAACCTCAATAAACTTTAAATCGGGTGATGATACCTGAAACAGATATATGAGTCAATAAGTTGTCTGAACTTGCAGTTATTTTGAAATGATCTCAACCACACTGTCTGCTGTATCACCGGTTCCGGTGTAAAAGAAATCGTGGTCATCACTGTCGCCGAAAATGTGGGCACGCATAAAAATCCCGCTCCATTTTGCGATGATATTAATGCCCGTCAATTGATCAAGAGCAGGAATATTTGAGTCTTCTTCAGCACCTGCAGGATTGTTTATATCACAGATCCCGTAATGGTTCGCTCCAGTTACTTTAACTGCTGAAACCGGAGAACCGGTCGTTTTTTCAAATGTTGCTGTCATATCTTCATATTTTGCTTTTCCGTCAAGAAGACCCTGAACAAAAACAGTTGGAATGTTTCCTGTATTTACTTCTGCAACTCCCCCTAAATAAGGGTTTTTTGTGTTTGTCCCATACAGAACAGCGGCAGACAGCTCTTCAGGGTGATTGTATGTTCCTGTACAAGTCGGAATCTCACATTTATTCTGAAGTATTCCCAAAGATGCAACTCCTCCGAACGAATGACCTAAAACTGTAACTTTTGCGACATCTACCCTGTTGAACAGATGCGATCCGGATTCTCCGCTCATTTGCTTAATATAATTCCATACTTGAGTAAACACTTTGTTTTCAGTCATATTGTCACCGGTAAAACTTTTATGATTAGGA
>ENA-UOWO01006894-UOWO01006894.1-activated-sludge-metagenome-genome-assembly--contig:-NODE-6894-length-11446-cov-7.521289_pt1 | contig 11446 bp, 8 predicted proteins | sample MGYA00238148_ERZ761564 | MGnify/ENA primary metagenome ERZ761564 (study PRJEB28885, sample SAMN05720194) | activated sludge metagenome | isolation source: Anaerobic digester | place: USA...
GAATGCTCGGATGCTGCCCGTCTTTCACCAACGTTTTGAACTGATCCTCAACGCCGGGGAAATAATCGTCGTGAAAACGCCGCAGGCGTTGCAGCAGATCGTCGTTCACTCGGTCAGGCATTGGAAAAATCGCGCAGCGCGCTACTGCACGAGCGGCGAATCGGCAGCGTCAAGATCGACTCCCTCAATCCGCGCAGCGCCAGCGACCAGCTGAAGATATTGCCGCAGCGCGGTGACGTAACTTTGTTGCTGCAAGACATGCAAGACCGCGCCGCGAACTGCGTCGAATGAGGGCGCGGCACCTGCCTGACGAGCGACCACTTCCACGACGTGCAATCCGAAGCGGCTGTGTACCAGCCTTGGCAACACGCCAACTTCCGCGTGTCCAAATAATTCACGCGAGAACTCCGGCGCGCAGTCGGCTACAGAAAGCCAACCTAAATCGCCTCCGCTCTCACCGCTCGGGCAATTGCTCAACGACTTCGCTAATCCTGCAAATCGATCCTCCGCCTCGTCGCTTCTGCAGCGCGCGTCGAGCAACGCGGCTTCTGCTCGCTTTCGGAGCTGCACCACATCGACACCCGGTGTAACCGCAAACAAGATGTGCCTCGCGTTTACCTGCTCGCCTTCCTGAAATCGCGCTGGATTAGCATCGAAAAAACGTCGCGCCGTGGCCTCATCTGGCACGGGCACAGCGAGCTCGCTTTCGAGCAATTGCTCGATGGCCTCGGTCGCAGCCTCGCTTTGTACGCCGTCGTCAGAGGCGATGTCACTGGCTGCGAGCAACCCCTTGCGCACAGCCGCTTGTCGAAGCAATTCGGCGTAGGCACGTTGCCGCAAAGTGTCGTTGTCAAGCTGATCGCCCGCGACGTGCAGCGCCACGCCGTTGACGCAAGCTATTGGCGATGAGATTGTCGCGCTAGCTGACGGTGTGCCCGTTCCGACGGTCTGAACGTCAGTCGGCTCCATGCGTTTGCCGCAGCCGCACGTGCCCGTGCCAGACCCGCAGGCGGTGGACTCAGAGTGATTTGTTACTTGCATGTTCATCGTTCCAAAAATAAGGGCGGCGTTAGGCCAGGTTGACGGGAATCCCGTCGCGATTAAAAGGCAACATCCCGGCGAGTTGCCCCGCTTTGATCAAGTCGACCATGCGTTGCAGCGGCGCTGCGGCGTCTGCGCTTGTCGGCGTTTGGCCCGCACGTCCTGACAATGCCGTGGCGAACACGATGGCCCAGGGCGGACCGGCCCGTGCAGCTTCGGCTTTGAGTTCATCAAAGTACGTAAGCTCAGTAAGTGACTTGTCCACGCACATCAGCGGCGCGAGCTCGCCGCCCTCGCCCGCCGCAAACTGCTCGCGTTGAGCATCACTTGCGTCATCCGGCAGTTCTGCACCAGCGAACACGAACAGCAAGCGCTGCGGCTCAGGTTGTGCTTTGGCGACGCGAAGTAGATCTTCGAAACTCGTGATGTTCATGATTGGCTTCCCGTCGAATTAAACGCGGTTCGGCGGCGTGTTGTGACCGCGCGGCACATTTAATCGCCGCGCACGCGCCATCTGATACGGGCGCAACACATAAGCAAGCGACGCGAACCCACTCCATACATGTACCAAACGGCTAAACGGAAACAGTAAGAAGATAGTCATGCCAAGCACCATGTGCACCTTAAACGGCCAGTCGATTGCGGCAAGTGCGGTTGCATCCGGACGCAGCGTAAATATGCGTTGCGCCCAATCCGCAAGAATCAACATTTGGTTCGCGTCAGCGCGGTGCGCATAGGAAAACGGCAGCGTGAGCAAGCCTAGACAGAGCTGCACCCAAAGGATCACCAAGATCGCGAGATCAGTGCGGTGACTCGTGAGACGTATGCGCGGATCAAATATCCGGCGATACAGCAGCAGCGTCAGGCCGACGAAGCACAACAGTCCCGCAAACCCACCAGAAACGATAGCGATCATTTGTTTAGTAGGCGCGCTGATAAACGGCTCGTACATAAAGTGGGGCGTTAGCAAACCCGCTGTATGGCCGAAAAACAGGAACAAGATGCCGACGTGAAACAAATTGCTGCCCCAGCGCAACGTACCGGTCCGAAGCATTTGCGATGAATCGCTCTTCCATGTGTACTGGTCGCGATCGAAACGCGCGAGACTGCCCATCAAAAAAATCGCAAGGCAGATGTACGGATAAATGTTGAAGAAGAAATTGGTGACAAATCCAGGTGCGGCGTTCATACGCGTGCTCCTTGTGTTTTGGCTGACGTTTGGTGGGTGCGAACGATGTGAACCGGCTGCGGCTGATCAGGACGCGCTTGGCCGCTCGTCGAGCAGCCATCGAACGCGACGGGTTCCGCCCAACTCTCGTCAATTGGTGGCTCGTCCGCAATCGTTACCGGGCGTGCGGTTTCCCCCGCAAGATCGAGCAGAGCGCCGAGCACACTCGCGTAACGGCTTTCGCGTTTTTCTAAGGCGTTGAAAATGACGTTGAGGATGTTGGCCGTTTCAGACAGAAACGCCTTCGCCTCGGTCGGCGGTTGTGTTGACGCGTATTCAAGTGCAACCGGAAGATGGTCGGGAATTTCGCCCTCCGCGAGATACAGGCCGGCTTTTTCGTAGGTCTGCGCAAGGTCAATCATTGCAGGCCCGCGATCACGAGAATCACCGTGTACGTGCTCAAAAAGGTGCAACGAAGTGCGTCGACCACTATCGAACAATTGCACGTAATCAGCTTCAGCATCTATTGCACTTTGGCGTTGAATGCTCGCGATTAAGGCGTCTAATTCGGCGAGCCGATTCGCGCGCAGGGCTTGTTCGCCATGGAGCGTGTCTCGCATCTCGTCGAGGTGCTCGCGCACGGCGGTGTCCGGATAGCTTACTAAGCGTGCAAGCACGCGAAGCGTTAAGGTCATGGGACGTGTTTTGTTTGCAAACATAATTACACCGCCGCCTTAATCGGAATCGTGCGCCGCTTTTCGCTGCCGAAGAGACTCGTTTCGCTTACTCCCTCAGAGCAGCCATTACCAAATGAGAAACCACATCCTCCACGAATGTTGAAGGTGTTCTCTGCGTATTCACGATGTGTCGACGGAATCACAAAGCGATCCTCGTAGTTCGCAATCGCCATGACGTGATACATCTCCTCGACTTCCGCTTGCGTTAGCCCGACCTGCTTGAGCACCTCAAGATTGACCTGCCCATCGACGTGTTTTCCGCGTTGGTATGCACGCATCGCGAGCATGCGTTCTAGTGCGCGCTCGACGGGCATGGTGTCACCCGCAGTCAGCAAGTTCGCCAGATACTTCACCGGAATACGCAACTGCTTAACGTCGGGAATTTGGCCGTTGCTGCCCATATGCCCCGCGTTAGCAGCAGCCGTTATTGGCGAGAGCGGCGGCACGTACCAGACCATTGGCAACGTGCGGTATTCGGGATGTAACGGCAATGCCACCTTCCATTCGACCGCCATTTTGTAAACGGGGCTGTTGCGCGCGGCTTCCATCCACTTGTCCGGTACGCCATCGTGACGGGCTTGCGCAATCACTTCAGGATCGTTTGGATCGAGAAAGATATCGAGCTGGGCTTGGTACAAGTCGCGATCATGCTCAACACTCGCGGCCTGTTGAATGCGATCTGCGTCATAGAGCAGTACACCGAGGTAGCGAATGCGGCCCACGCAAGTCTCGGAGCAAACCGTAGGCTGACCGGCCTCAATGCGTGGATAACAGAAGATGCACTTCTCGGCTTTGCCGCTCTTCCAGTTGTAGTAGATTTTTTTGTACGGGCATCCACTCACGCACATACGCCAACCACGACATTTGTCCTGATCAATGAGAACGATACCGTCCTCTTCGCGTTTGTAGATTGAGCCTGATGGGCAACTTGCTACGCAAGCCGGATTGAGGCAGTGCTCGCACAGACGCGGCAAATACATCATGAAGGTGTTTTCAAACTCACCGACCATGGCTTTTTGCGTAGCCTCGAAGCCCTCAAAGTTTGAATCCACACTTCGCTTGCTGAATTCGCCACCGAGCAGCTCCTCCCAGTTCGGGCCCCACACGATTTTGTCCATCTGCTTACCCGTAATTAGGCTGCGAGGACGTGCTGTTGGGCTCGCCTTCATCTCTGGCGCGCTTTGCAAATGGTCATAGTCGAACGTAAACGGCTCGTAGTAATCGTCAATTTCCGGCAGACTCGGATTAGCGAAAATCTTCATGAGCAGCTTCCACTTGCCGCCTTGGCGTGGCTCGATACTGCCATTGGCCTTTCGCACCCAACCGCCATTCCATTTGTTTTGGTTTTCCCATTCTTTTGGGTAGCCGATTCCGGGTTTGGTTTCGACGTTGTTGAACCACGCATATTCCACGCCGGGCCGACTGGTCCAAACGTTTTTGCAGGTCACGCTGCAGGTGTGGCAACCGATGCATTTGTCGAGATTGAGCACCATGCCGATTTGTGCGCGGACTTTCATGCGTTTTCTCCTTGCGCTTGAACTAATGCAGCGCGTTCTGCCCCGACGGGCGTGTCGAGCCAGTCAATCTTGTTCATCTTGCGAACGACCACGAATTCATCGCGGTTGGTGCCGATCGTCCCGTAGTAGTTGAAGCCGTACGAAAGTTGCGCATAGCCACCGATCATGTGAGTCGGCTTCAATACGATGCGCGTCACTGAGTTGTGAATACCACCGCGTACGCCCGTTATTTCTGCGCCAGGCGTGTTGATAATCTTTTCCTGCGCGTGATACATCATCACCATACCGTTGTTTACGCGTTGGCTCACTACGGCGCGCGCGGCAATGGCACCGTTGATATTGAACAGTTCCACCCAGTCGTTGTCGACGATGCCCGCTTTCTTGGCGTCGTCCTCGCTAAGCCAAATGATCGGACCGCCGCGACTCAGCGTGAGCATCATCAGGTTGTCGGTGTAGGTGCTGTGAATGCCCCACTTCTGATGCGGCGTAATAAAGTTCAGCAGAATTTCCGGATTGCCATTGCTGCGCAAATTGTGAATTCCCGCTGTCGTTTTCAAGTCGACCGGCGGACGATAGCTAGAGAAGCCCTCGCCGAACGCAATCATCCACGGATGATCTTGGTAGAACTGTTGCCGTCCGGTAAGCGTGCGCCACGGGATGAACTCATGCACGTTGGTGTAACCGGCGTTGTAGCTGACTGTTTCGCTTTCGATCCCGCTCCACGTGGGCGAGCTGATGATCTTGCGCGGCTGCGCTTGAATATCTCGGAAGCGAATTTTTTCGTCTTCGCGGTGCAACGCGAGATGTGTGTGGTCACGGCCCGTGATCTTCGACAGTGCTTCCCAAGCCTTGACCGAAACGTGACCATTAGTCTCTGGCGCGAGCTGCAAGACCACTTCGCACGCGTCTATATCCGTCTCAATTTTCGGCATACCTTTGGTCACGCCTTCTTCCTGCGTCAGCCCATTGAGTTCACCCAATTGCTTGACCTCGGTCTGCGTATTCCACGCTATACCCTTGCCACCATTCCCCACCTTGTTCATGAGCGGCCCAAGTGCCGTAAAGCGCTTGTAGACGTTCGGGTAATCGCGTTCAACCACCGTAATTTGCGGTGCGGTTTTTCCCGGGATGAGTTCGCACTCACCACGTTTCCAATCGGTCACCTCGAATGGCTGCCCCAACTCGCCGGGGCTGTCGTGCATCAGTGGAGTGAGCACCACTTCTTTTTCGACGCCAAGGTGACCTACGCACACTTCACTAAATTTTTTGGCGAAGCCTTTGTAAATGTCCCAATCGCTGCGGCTCTGCCATGCCGGATCAACCGCCGTCGATAGCGGGTGGATGAACGGATGCATGTCACTCGTGTTGAGATCGTTCTTCTCGTACCACGTGGCCGTGGGCAACACAATGTCGGAATACAAACACGTCGTACTCATGCGGAAATCGAGCGTTACGAGCAAATCTAATTTGCCTTCCGGCGCTTTATCGTGCCACTTTACTTCCGTGGGCTTCGCCTCTTCCTTGCCAAGATCTTTGCCCTGCACACCGTTGCTCGTACCGAGCAAATGCTTGAGGAAATACTCGTGGCCTTTGCCCGATGAACCCAGCAAGTTGGAGCGCCAGATGAACATATTGCGCGGCCAATTATTCGGATGGTCGGGGTCAGTGCAGCTCATGGCCACCGAACCATCCTTCAGCCCCTTCACCACGTAATCCTTTGGCTCCATGTTGGCCGCTTGTGCGTCCTTGACCAGTTGCATTGGATTAGTTTGCATTTGTGGCGCTGATGGCAACCATCCCATGCGCTCTGCGCGCACGTTGTAGTCAATCATGCTGCCGCCGTAGCGCGATTTGTCGGCCAATGGCGAGATCACTTCATCCATGCCAAGTTTTTCGTAGCGCCACTGATCGGTGTGTGCGTAGAAAAAGCTCGTGCTGTTTTGCTGGCGCGGCGGCCGAATCCAGTCAAGTGCGAACGCAAGTGCCGTCCATCCGGTTTGTGGTCGCAATTTTTCTTGACCGACGTAATGCGCCCAACCACCGCCCGATTGTCCGATGCAACCACACATCATCAGCATGTTGATCACACCGCGATAGTTCATATCGCTGTGATACCAATGGTTCATGGCGGCACCGATGATGACCATCGACTTGCCCCGCGTCTTATCAGCGTTCTCGGCGAACTGCCGCGCAACTATGAGCACTTGTTCACGCGGAACGCCTGTGATCTTTTCTTGCCAAGCGGGCGTGTAGGGTTGGTCGTCGTCGTAGCTTTTCGCCGCAGATTCGCCAGGCAATCCTCGCGCGACGCCGTAATTTGCCACCTGTAAGTCAAACACGGTTGCGACCAGCGCCTCGCGTTTGTCCCCCGCTTTGCCGAGTTGAATACGGCGTACTGGAACTGTGCGAATGGTGACATCTGCTCCAGCATTGTTCGGAAAGTGTTCGTGCTCAATACCACCAAAGTACGGGAAGCCAACCTTGCTTGTTTCAGGGTTTGCTGTATCGCTTTCCAGCACCGAAAGTTGCAGCTTCACATCGTTGCCGTGGCGCGCTTCTTTCGACTCAAGGTTCCACTGGCCTTTGTCTGCACGACCATCCGGCCCCCAGCGAAAGCCGATGGCACCGTTTGGAAGCACCACTTTCCCGTCGGAATCGAAAGCGACAGTTTTCCATTCTGGATTGTTCGCTTGGCCGAGCTTGCCATTGAAGTCCGACGCACGCACATAACGATCCGGCACCATGACGGTTTCACCCGACGGCAATACATGTTCCTTGAGCATGACTAACATCGGCAAGTCGGTGTAGCGCCGCGCGTAGTCGTCGAAGTACGCGGAACGATTGTCGATATAGAACTCTTTGAGGATGACGTGTCCCATCGCCATCGCGATGGCGGCGTCTGTGCCTTGTTTCGGGTGCATCCATAAGTCGGCGAGCTTCGCGACTTCCGAGTAGTCCGGCGTCACCGCAACGGTCTTCGCGCCTTTGTAGCGAACCTCGGTAAAGAAGTGGGCGTCGGGCGTGCGCGTTTGAGGCACGTTGGAGCCCCACGCGATGATGTACGTTGAGTTGTACCAATCGGCAGATTCCGGGACGTCGGTTTGTTCACCCCACACCTGCGGACTGGCCGGTGGTAGATCGCAATACCAATCGTAAAAACTCATGCACACGCCGCCGATGAGGCTGAGATAGCGCGAACCCGCCGCATAGCTCACCATCGACATCGCGGGAATCGGTGAGAAACCGATTACCCGATCTGGGCCATATTTTTTTATCGTGTAAACGTTGGCCGCCGCGATGATTTCGTTGACTTCATCCCAACTGGAGCGCACGAAGCCGCCTAGGCCGCGTACTTTTTGGTAGTCGCTGCGCGTTGCCTCGTTTTCGACAATCGACGTCCATGCCGCGACAGGATCGTTTGAAACCCGAGCCGCGCGCCATGATTTGAGCAAACGACCGCGCACCATCGGAAACTTCACACGATTGGCGCTATACAGATACCAAGAATATGATGCGCCGCGCGCGCATCCACGCGGCTCGTGGTTCGGCATGTCCCAGCGTGTTCGCGGGTAATCGGTTTGCTGGGTTTCCCAGGTGACGATGCCGCCTTTCACGTAAATCTTCCACGAGCAGGAGCCCGTGCAATTCACGCCATGCGTCGAGCGCACTATCTTGTCGTGCGCCCAACGATTTCGGTAGGCATCCTCCCACGTGCGATCTTCGCCAGTTGTGACACCGTGCCCATCAGAAAAGCTTTCGCGTGGTTGCGAAAAATGCGTAAGTCGGTCTAGAAAATGGCTCATGGATCGGCCCTTTAGTTTGGTAAATAAATCAGTCGAACGACAGAAAATTTAGGTGCGCTGTGCGGTCAGGGGTTTTTCACGTACGCGTTCTTGCGCAGGTAAAACCACCAATTGAGCACGAGGCACAGCGCGTAAAAAATCGCGAAACCGTACATCGCATACTGCGGGGTTCCCGATTTGATCTGGTCGCCAATGACCACTGGCGCGATGAACGACCCATAAGCGGCAATAGCCGATGTCCAGCCCAATACAGGGCCTGCTTTGTCGCGATCAAAAAGCACACCGATCGTGCGAAATGTCGAGCCGTTGCCAATGCCACTGGCGGCAAACAGGACGATGAAAAGCCCGAGAAACATCGGGAAATACTGCTCCGGCGTCGCCGAGCCCCACGCCTGCATCATCACGTAGCCGACGGCGGCAGACGCCCCCACCATAACCACCGAAATGATCTGAGTGACGATGGAGCCACCCACTTTGTCCGAAATCCATCCGCCCACTGGTCGGATGAGTGCGCCCACGAATGGGCCGATCCACGCGTACATCAGCGCCGACGGCGCGTTCGGATTGGCCACGTGCTTGACGACGCCGGAAGCATCAACAATGTGCCCCTGACCGAAGATGACCGTAATCGCTAATGGCAGCGCGTTCGAGAAACCAATAAATGATCCGAAGGTCACGATGTACAAGAGCGTCATCGACCACGTGTGTTTGTCTTTGAAAATCGCAAACTGCTTTTCGAGGTTAGGCTTCATGTCGCCGAACGCGACGACCTTCATTGCCAAAAGCGTCACGACGATGATGAGCGGCATCGCGACCCACATATTGAGTAGCCCCAGTCCCGTCGGCGCGGGTAGGTACAACCAAAGCCCGAATCCCGCCGTGAGCAGCGCGACGCAGTACAGCAACAAAATCTTGCCGAAGGCCTTTCCGGTCGAACCGATGCCCGGCGATACGGCGGCGATATTGTTCATGCCGAAGAAACCGAGGAATGCGAGCGGCACAAGAAACAGCAACCAGACAAACCCGCCGTTTTGAATCCACGTTGGGGTCCCGGCCGGAATCTTTCCAATCAAGGTTCCGGAGGGTTTCACCAAAGTCATAGGATCGCCACCGAGCCCTGCAAAAACGGCGGTGGTCATGACGAGTGGAATCAGAACCTGCATCGTGGTAACGCCAAAGTTTCCCAGCCCCGCATTGATGCCCAGCGCAGTTCCCTGCAAACGCTTCGGGAAGAATGGGCTGATGTTGGACATTGAACATGCGAAGTTGCCACCGCCAATACCGGAGAGCAGCGCCAAGAGCTGAAACACCCAGAGCGGCGTAGTTTTGTCTTGCAGCGCGATACCCGTGCCCAGCGCCGGAATCATCAGTAGCGCGGTGGTGAGAAACACCGTGTTGCGTCCGCCCGCGATACGGATGAAGAACGACGCCGGAATGCGTAGCGTTGCCCCTGATAGCCCGGAGATCGCCGTCAGCGTGAACATTTGCGCTGGCGTAAAGGGGAAGCCCAAATTGAGCATCTGTACCGTGAGAATTCCCCACATCACCCAGATGGCGAATCCATTGAGCAAACTAGGTACGGAGATCCACAGGTTTCGATTGGCGATCTTCTTGCCCGTTGAGTTCCAAAACTGCTCGTCTTCGGGACGCCAATCGAGCACGTCGACTTTGCTGGTAGCTTGGGGAGCGGCGCCTGCACCGTTCGCGTTGTTTTTCATGATGATGCTTTCAAAAGTTGGCGATTGCTACTGCGCAGCGCTAGGAGGCGCGAGTGACTGGTTTGGCGTCTTGCCACCCATGAAGTCCGAACGTCGCACTTCCGTCCAGTACATCCAGATCAGCGACACCCAAACGACGCCGTACATCAACATGAACGCGCTCGAGCGAATGCCCGTGATGTCCATCAGTCCGCCGAACATGATCGGAAGCACGAAGCCGCCGAGGCCGCCCGCCAGGCCCACGATGCCGCTGATGGTGCCGATGTTGGTGGGGTAGTCATCACTGATGTACTTGAACACGCTGGCTTTCCCGAACGCCCACGCGATACCAAGGATGAACATCAAGACGGTGAACACATAGACATTCAGTCCGATGTGAAAGGTCTTTGGCCCACTGACGGTCATCACGGTGAAATCGGTTTGTGGGTATGAGAGTAGGAAGAGCACAATCCAACTCACCCACAGCACCCACCACGTCACACTGTGTGCGCCGTACTTGTCCGAGAGCCAGCCGCCGACGGCGCGCAACACACCTCCGGGCAACGAAAAGCACGCCGCGAGTAATGCGGCAGCGCGAATGTCGAGCCCAAATTCGCCCACGTAGTACTGCACCATCCACAAACTCATCGCGACGTAGCCGCCGAAGACGATGCTGTAATACTGGCAATACTTGATGACCTTCGGGTCTTTCAAGGCTTTGAGCTGATCGGAAAATTTCGTGTTGCTCGGGACAACGTGTGCGGGATCGCTGTAGCTGAAGAACCAAAAGATGATCAACGTGCCGAGCATGATCGCGGCGTAAACCTGCGGCACCATGGTCCAGCCAAATGCCACGACAATCGCTGGCGCCACAAACTTGTTGACGGCTGCGCCGGAGTTACCCGCGCCGTACACGCCCATCGCAAATCCCTGCCGATTTTTCGGGAACCAGCGTGCGACGTACGGCGTTCCCACAGAAAACGATCCACCCGCAAGCCCAACAAACAAGCCGATAGTCAGAAAATGCCAATACTCAGTGGCGTAAGCCATGAGAAATATCGCCGGCACGGTGCAAGCCATGAGCACCGCCATGACGATGCGGCCACCGTACTTGTCTGTCCAAATCCCGAGCGGCACGCGAATGAGCGATCCGGTAAGCACTGGCATCGCCGTGAGCAGCCCGAACTGCGTGCTGTTTAGATTCAGCGTTTTCTTGATCGGGATTCCAATCACGCCAAACATCATCCACACCATGAAACACACGGTGAAGGCGAGCGTGCTGCTGATCAAAACCGATAGCGCTTGTCCCTTCTTATCCATCTTCTTGCACTCCTTGCATTCGATGGATGAACTTTATGGACGAACGCGTGCGCTGAATATCCGCCGATTGGTGTGAATCGGGTGCGCAGAAGAACTATGGAGCGAGCGCGCAAGATAGTTCTAAAGAACTACCGTAAATGGCGCTTAAAGAAAATTTGCGCTA
>ENA-UOWO01006895-UOWO01006895.1-activated-sludge-metagenome-genome-assembly--contig:-NODE-6895-length-11446-cov-5.798174_pt1 | contig 11446 bp, 9 predicted proteins | sample MGYA00238148_ERZ761564 | MGnify/ENA primary metagenome ERZ761564 (study PRJEB28885, sample SAMN05720194) | activated sludge metagenome | isolation source: Anaerobic digester | place: USA...
ACCAATCGTAATAAAAATTTGTGCAGCGTAGGCGCCCGCTCCGGCCAGGACCAGAAGGAGGGCGGAGAGCGGGTCCATAGCGAGTATCTGCGGAGCCGAGAACGCCGCGGCAAGTATTCCCACGAAACATACCCCGAGATAGATGACGATGGGGTGTTCCGTCTGGGAGGCGCGTTTGTTGAAGTGGTACGAAATAGCGGCAATAAATCCGCTCGCGATTCCCGCGGCGTCGCCGATAACGCTCATCCCGGTCCCGTCCCACAATACGAACGCGACACCGGTAAACGCAAGAAGGATTCCGGCAATCGTTGTGAGACGGACTTTTTCACGCAGGGCGGCAATCGAAATGATGGCGACGAAGATGGGGAAACTGTTGTTGAAAAGACTTGCCCGGCCGGGGTTTCCCATCGCGATGGAAATGTAGTAGAGAATCATGGCCACCGCGCCAAAAAGGCCGCGGCCGATCCAGGGTTTTATCCGGACAATTTTGAAGGGCGTCCGCGTTGCGCCGAGCTGGGAAAATCCCAGTACGGCACCAACGGCGAAACGGGCGAGGGCGGTGAACCACCCGTCGAAATCCGCCGAAAGCGCGCTTATCAGTATTGCCGTCGCGGCAAAACAGATATTTGAAAGGTGTATGTACAGGAGCGATTCCGCTTTCGTGCGCAGTTTCATCGGGGATTGTTCACCTTGGGTACCCGGACGTTACTTCTTGCTGAAAAGGCGCTTGATCACGCTCTTTATGCCGACTCCACCCACGACCTGTTTCTTCGGTTCAGTCGGGGTTTTGACCGCTTCGTTTCGGTTGCCGCGGGGCTTCTGTCCACCTTTTCCTGCAGGCCGTGTATCACGGGGATCATGATCTTTTCGTTTCTGGCCGGAAGCAGACTTTTGTCCCGGAGAAGCGGGGTTTTGTCCCTTCCCGTATTTGCTTTTGTAGTATGCCATGCGCTCTTCGAAACTGAGCTTCGAAATATCCTGTTCATTGGCTCCTGCCGCTGACCGTGATTCGTCCCGTCCGCGGTCGGGGAAGCGGTTTCGTCCGCCCTGCGGCCGGTCGCCTGCCGGAGGTCGTCCCGGTCCCGAACCGGACGGTGCGTGCAGGTTGTCGCGCCGCGCATCGCCGGAAGGTCCACGCCGCGTGTCCGGGCGTCCTCGTCCACCGTCGCGGGAATCGCGCCGGCCGTCGCTGGAATTGCGCCGGCCGGCGGAAGGTCCACGACGGGTATCCGGACGTCCGCGACCGCCGCTGCGGGAGTCGCGTCGTCCGCCGGAGCGTCCGCGGTCGGAATCAAAGTCGTCATAATCGCTGTCATACCGGTCGGTTCTGATGTATACGCCGGCGCTCTTGTCCTCTGCGAGGTCGTCGGGAGCGGCGACAGCCGAGGGAATCTTGTTTTCGATATACTTTTCAATCGCGGGAAGGTTGTACACATCCTGTTCGGAGCACAGTGAGTACGCTTTTCCGGTTTTACCGGCTCGAGCCGTCCGTCCGATGCGGTGCACATAGTTTTCCGCTTCATTGGGGAGATCGAAGTTGATTACCATGGCAAGACTGTCAACGTCGATACCACGCGCCGCCACGTCGGTCGCCACGAGACACTTGAGCGATCCCGATTTGAACGACTCGATTACCTGCAGGCGTTTCGACTGGGGCAAATCCCCGATGATAAAGTCAGATTCGTAGCCGTTGATTTTGAGCCGCTTGGCGACAATTTCACTCATCTTCTTGGTATTGCAGAAGATGATGAGGCTTTCGGGATTGTTGTTCCGGATGAGTCCGAGCAGCAACTGCATTTTCTCGTTACTCGGGATGTGGTAGAGCAGCTGGTCAATCTCGTCTACGGTAACGTTTTCCGCTTCGATGGTTATCTCTTTTGCGTTGACCGTGTACTCCCAGGCCAGATTCTTGACCCAGGAATTGAGCGTTGCGCTGAAGAGCATGGTCTGGCGTTGATCGGCCTTGGGAAGCACCTTGATGAGCTTGCGCAGATCGGGATAGAAGCCCATGTCGAACATGCGGTCCGCTTCATCGATAACGAGAAACGCGACCTGGCTCAGGTCCATGGTTCCGGACTCCTGCAGGTCGATAACACGTCCGGGGGTTCCGATGATGATATCAACCCCTTTCTTCAAAAGCTCCTGCTGGTGGCCGTATCCAACACCGCCGTAAAAACTGGCAGACTTGAGTGATACGCCTGAGCCGACAATACGTGCTTCTTCTTCAACCTGGACCGCCAGTTCCCGGGTGGGAACCATGACGAGTGCTTTTTTCCCGGAAAGAGCCGGATCATTCAAAAGGCGTTGTAAAATGGTAACGAGATATGCAGCGGTTTTTCCGGTTCCCGTCTGGGACTGCACATACAGATCGGCGCCTTCAAGGGCGTTTTCGAGTACCTGTTGTTGCACAGGCATGCAGGTAACGTATCCTGCCTTGGCGAGTCCTTCCTGGAGCCCGCTGTCTAATGGAAATTCGGTAAAGTTCATTTGCGTGTCAATATATCACAAAAAGTACACCATGAATAGCGCAGGGTTTTAACGGGATTCTTGCCGGACGAGAAAGTTCCGGTAACCGGCTGATTCCAGACGGGACCGGATTGCCGCGAGGTCGGTGTCGGCAACCCCGGGGAGCACCACCCGGATCATGGACGCGGCTTTTTCAAAAGCCGGGCTGAAACCCTGGTCGCGCAAGGTTAAGGCCATGCGGGTCGCGTTTGCCTCAAGTGAAAAGGACGCGAGCTGTATACGCCAGGTTTTCACGCCGGTTGCCGCCGACTGGACGGCTCCGGCGTCCGCGACCGGTTGTACCGGCGCCGGTGTTGGCTGTAGCTGTCCGGTGGACGCCGTACCGCTTTCAAAATCTGAAGCAGGCCCTGCTGTTTTTACCAGCAGGGTTCCTTCTTGTCCCGACGGACCGGAGAGTTTCCGTATCGAGACACGGGCGACACCCGCGGAAATCATGTCAATTTTTTCGGCCGCACCGCGGGATAGATCTATTTCGCGATTGGGGATGAATGGTCCACGGTCATTGACCCGTACGGTTACCCGTTTACCGTTTTCCAGGTTGGTTATTTCCAGCATGGTACCGAACGGCAGGGTCTTGTGCGCTGCAGTGAGCGCATGCATGTCAAAAAGTTCTCCGCTCGCGGTAGGTCGTCCGTGAAAATCCTCGGCATAAAACGAGGCAAGGGCTTCCAGCTTGAGCACTTCCGCTTCACTGCCCATGAGCGGGCCCGCAATGGTGAAACACAACGCGCCTAACGCAAGAATGACCAGTGTTCTTTTCATGATTCCTCCCGGAGCGTCAGTAACGCTTCTGTTTTCTATTGTCGGAACTGAATCCTCGGCTCTTTATTGTTCTTTTCCCCTGATTCCCGCAACGGACAAGAAACTCCATCGATATGACGCCGGGCATTCCCTGCCTGCTGACTGGACAAAGGCCGCCTTCCGGGACATAGCCGCGTCCCTGGTTGACAGCGCGGCAAAATAATCGTATTTTCAAAATACCCTTACAATGGGGGTGCACCGGATTCGACTGTGGTGTTCGGACCTTGAGTTGCAGGTGAGGCCGCTCGTCCTCTGATCGGGCAAAACTTATAACTGCCGAAAACAACGACAGTTTCGCTCTCGCTGCGTAAGTAGCAGAGCGCGGAAACCGGATGATGCTGCTCCGAAGCATCCGGATCTTCCGACGCCAACCGGAGCTTGCTTTCCACCGGGCCGGAACGGTGGAAGGGACATTTTTTCGGATACGGAACCGACGCTTTCGGCGCTGCCACCGGGTCCCGACAACTACCTCGCGCCGATAAACCTGTAGACGCTCCTGATCTGCACCACAGGACGGGGGTTCAACTCCCCCCATCTCCAAGAAACCAAAGAAACCTCCCTGTTGGGAGGTTTCTTTGGTTTCAGGGGGGAGTTGAACCGAGGCGCGTCGATGAGACCATGGATGGTCGAATAGCGCCGAGGCGGCCTGGAGCGGACGGGACAGGAAGTCCCGCCGCGGAAGGCAACTCCCCCCATCTCCAAAAAAACCGCCTGAAAAGGCGGTTTTTTTGGAGATGGGGGGAGTTACACAGCGAAGCTTCGAGTGGTTGAACCGAGGCGCGTCGATACTGCTACCAAAATTGTTGAAACTTTTACCGGTGAATCCCCTATTACAGCCGGGGCAAGACCATGTATACTGTGCCCATTATGAGGGTTACTGAATTATGATACTGGCGATTATTGCGTTGATTGCGGGTCTCGCGTTGCTCGTATGGAGCGCGGACCGGTTTGTTGAGGGCGCCGCGGCGCTGGCTCGTCATCTTGGCATGAAACCGCTGTTGATAGGAATCATCATCATCGGATTCGGAACGTCCGCCCCTGAAATGCTCGTATCGGCGCTTTCCGCACTCGAGGGGAGCCCGGGTATCGCACTCGGTAACGCGTATGGTTCAAACATTGCGAATATCGCGCTTATTCTCGGTGTTACCGCACTGATAAGCCCGATACTGGTACATTCGTCAGTCTTACGGAAAGAAGTACCGATTCTTGTCGCGATTATTATCCTGTCATTCATCCTGATCATGGATAACGGACTCTCCCGTATCGATTCACTTGTTCTTGTTGCGGCCTTCTTTTTATTAATGGGATGGACGGTATACGAAGCGAAACGGAATCCTGCCGATCCGCTCACCCAGGAAATGGAAAAGGAAGCGACTCTTGCGGTGCTTCCCATTGGCTGGTCGGTATTCTGGCTCATAACCGGTCTGGTATTGCTCATTGTCAGTTCCCGCATTCTTGTCTGGGGCGCGGTTGTTATCGCCCATATTTTCGGAGTGAGTGATGTGATTATCGGTTTGACCATCGTTGCCGTGGGGACATCCCTGCCGGAACTCGCCTCGTCGGTTGCCGCTGCGCGCCGCGGAGAACACGACATGGCGCTGGGCAACGTGCTCGGCTCGAATATGTTCAACACGCTTGCCGTGGTGGGTATATCGGGATTGATCAAGCCCTATGCCGTCGACGCGGACATACTGTCCCGCGACATGCCGGTCATGCTTGTTCTGACCCTTTCTCTCTTTCTTTTCGGCTTTGGTTTCCGGGGACGACAGGGCCGGATCAACCGGTTGGAAGGCGTTGTTCTGCTGGTTTTGTATGGAGGATACCTTGCCTGGCTTGTCCGGGCGGCCATTGGTGCGGCAGGGTAACGTCCGCCGGGGCTAGCCAGCATTTTGCTTGGGTGGCAACTGCCCGGCGGGGTGTGAGCAGACTGTCGGGTAGCACGCCTCCCGCTTGGGTGGTAAACCCCTACCGGCTGTTCAGAAATGACTCCATTCGTTGTATATCTGCATCGGACAGCTTCAGTTCTCCCGCCCGGATAACACCGTCAATCTGGCCGGGCTTCCGCATGCCGACGATCGCACCGGTAACGGCCGGGTTTATCAATGTCCAGGCGATGGCGACTTCTCCGGCCGTGGCATCATACTGCGTGGCTATTTCAGCGAGAAGTTTCTGGAGCGTGAGATTCCGGGTAATGTTGGGCTCGGTAAAGTCGGGATTGGTCTTTCTCCAGTCGGTTGGATCCATTGCGGCAATCCGTTCCCTGCTCATTTTTCCCGAAAGAAGCCCCGAGGCCATGGGCGAATACACTATCACACCGATGTTCTGTTGTTCGCAGTAGGGGAGAATCTCTTTGGCAACATCCTGCCGGATCAGGTTGTACGGCGGCTGGAGCGAGGTTATCGGCGCGATTTTTTCTGCGCGACGGAGCTGACTAACCGAAAAGTTTGAGACACCGATGTAGCGAATTTTCCCCTCGTCCTTTAGTTTCGCAAGGGTTTCCCAGCCTTCTTCAATCTGTTCGTCAGGAATGGGCCAGTGAATCTGGTAGAGGTCGATCACCTCCACGCCAAGCCTGACGAGACTCGCCTCAACTTCCTTCCGGAGCGATTCAGCCTTCATGCTTTCCGAAACATTGCCTGCGGAATCCCATATTTTGGTTCCTTTGGTAAATACGTAGGGCTTGTCTTTCATTTCCCTGAGGGCCTTCCCCACGATTTCCTCTGAATGGCCGAGTCCGTAGACCGCGGCGGTATCTATCCAGTTGATCCCGTGGTCAATCGCTTCCCGGATTGTAGCTATCGAGTTCGAATCATCCTGTTCGCCCCAGCCCCAGCGCCATGTTCCGCCGATTGCCCAGGTCCCCAGTCCGATACGGGTTATGTTCATGTCAGAATTGCCAAGTCGTTTTGTTTCCATGTGCGGCCTCCGTTCTTCAAATATCGTTATATAAGTTTCTAATGTCAACAAAAAGGTCCGTCATAGAGAAAAAAAACCGGAAACGGTTTCCCGCTTCCGGTTTACTTTTCAACAATTTTGGTAGCAGTTAGTTCTTGAACACAATTTCGTTGAAAATGTTCTCGTAGAGCTCCTGCTTTCCGGAAGTCCGTCCGAAGTTGCCGTAGGTAGTGGCGAGCGCGGCGAGTTCTTCGAGGTTCATGCCGCCGTCTTCGAATTTCTTTCCGTTTCCGGAGTCGAACGACGCATAGCGTTCCTTGAGCATCTTCGGAAGCCGGCCGTCATCGAGGATGGCCTGGGCTTTTTCGAGTCCGAGCGCGAAGGTGTCCATACCGCCGATGTGGGCGATAAAGAGGTCCTCGAGATCCACCGAGTTGCGGCGGATGTGCGCGTCGAAGTTGAGTCCGCCGGTCTTGAATCCGCCCATGCGGAGAACGGCCATCATTGCCATGGTGGTTTCATAGACGCTGTTCGGGAACTGGTCGGTATCCCACCCGTTGCGGGGGTCGCCGCGGTTCGCGTCGATTGATCCGAGCATGTCGTTATCAACGCACACGGTCAGTTCATGATAGAAATCGTGTCCGGCGAGTTCGGCATGGTTCGCTTCGATGTTCATCTTGAAGTCTTTTTCGAGGCCGTTAGCCTTGAGGAAGCCCATTACGGTTTCGGTGTCAAAGTCGTACTGGTGCTTGGTGGGTTCCATCGGCTTGGGCTCGATGTAGAAGCATCCCTTGAATCCCTTTGCACGGGCGTAATCGCGGGCCATGATGAGCATGCGGGCCAGGTGGTCCTTTTCGCGCTGCATCTGGGTGTTGAAAAGGCTCATGTAGCCTTCGCGTCCGCCCCAGAAGGTATATCCCTGTCCGCCGAGCTTGATGGTCGCGTCAATGGCGGCCTTGATCTGGTTCGCGGCGAGGGCGACAACGTTGAAGTCGGGGTTGGTTGCGGCACCGTTCATAAACCGGGGGTTCGAGAATACGTTTGCGGTTCCCCACAGGAGCTGAACGCCGGTTTCGTCCTGGCGTTTCTTGAGTCCGTCGGTTACCTTTTCAAGGTTCTTGATAGATTCGTCGGGGCTTGCGCCTTCCGGGGCGATATCGCGGTCGTGCCAGCAGTAGAAGGGGGTGCCGAGCTTGGTGATGAACTCGAATGCTGCGTCGGCCTTTTCTTCTGCTTTTGCCATGGGGTCGGTTGCCTTGCTCCAGGGGAAGTCAAAGGTTCCGTTGCCGAACTGGTCGCCGCCGTCGGCGCAGAACGTGTGCCAGTACGCGGTTGCGTAGCGGAGAATGTCTTTCATCTTCTTGCCGCCGACAACCTTGTCGGGATCATAGTACTTGAATGCGAGCGGATTCTTTGAATCCGGTCCTTCGTAGGCTATTTTTCCGATTCCGGGAAAATATTCTTTGTTTCCTTTAAAAACTGACATGGTACACCTCCATTAGTGTGTATTACGTATATAAAGGAGCAAGCGCTCCAAGATACCGGTTATATTCGGCATAGGCCTTGTTGTACGCGGCCACGGATGCCGGATCGGGATTGATGCACTGGTCTTCATTGATTGTAATATGTTCGTCGGTCAATTCACCAATGCTGATCTTGTTTCCTTCCAGGTTCATGAGACACCAGAGCGCCTGAACCGCGCCACCCATGGCGGCCGCCTCGTCGCTTGCGGGAAGCTTTACCGGCAGATCCATCACATTCGCCGCGATACTTCGCCAGATCTTGCTTTTTGCGCCGCCGCCGATGAGCCGGATTTCCTTTGCCCGGAATCCGAGCGCCTGGAATGCTTCCAGTCCGATCCGCATGCCGAATATGGCGGATTCCATCGCGGCACGGGCAATGTTCTCTCGCGAGCTGTTCGCCGCGTTCAAGCCGTTGATGCTCGCCCGGCCGTTCGGCAGGTTCGGGGTACGCTCTCCGTTAAAGAAGGGGAGAAATACCACGCCTTCGGAGCCGATCGGCGCTTTTGAGGCGCATTCGTCGAACTCCTTGACGCCGAGACCAAACAGTTTGCGTGTTTCTTCGGTTGCAACGGTACAGTTCATCGTGCACAGGAGGGGCAGGTATCCGCCGGTCGATGAGCTGAATCCTGAAAGCCCTTTCTCGGGGTCGGATACGGGACTGTCGGAATACCCGTACAGGGTGCCCGAGGTTCCAAGGCTCATGGTCAGGAAGCCGTCGCGGACGGTTCCGGTTCCGATGGCGCCCATCATGTTGTCTCCGCCGCCTGAGGAAACAGGAATGTCTCCCGGGAGGCCAAACCGGGCGGCGGCTTCCCGGGAGATTTTCCCGGCAGGCTTTTCGGACTCGATCAGATCAGGAAGGAGTTTGATCAGACCGGGATCCACGAGGTTACAAATCTTTTCGGACCATTGCCTGCGAATGCCATTGAAAAGGGCTGTGCCCGAGGCGTCTCCGCACTCGGCAACATAATTCCCCGTAAGGAGGAAATTGAGGTAATCATGCGGAAGCATGATATACCGGAGCTGCGCGAACGCCTCCGGTTTGTGTCTCTTGAGCCAGAGAATTTTCGGCGCGGTAAAGCCGGGAAGCATGAGGTTGCATACTTCGCTTATTACGGCGTCGTTTCCGCCGGCTGCTTCGGTAAGAATATTGCATTCCTCAACGGTGGAGGTATCATTCCAGAGTTTGACGTTATAGAGCGCCTTTCCGTCCTTGTCGAGCGGAACAAAGCCATGCTGATGTCCTGAAACGCCGACCGCCTGGATGCTTTTGCGTTGTTCTTCGGTGAAGCCGGCAAAGCATTTGGTGAGCGCTTCATCGTACCATTCCGCTTTTTGTTCGCGGGTTCCGTCGTTTTTTGCGATCAGGTCGACAGGCTCCTGTGTTTTTGCTACTATCTCTTTGGTTTCCCAGTTGTACAGGATTACTTTCATGCTCTGGGTGCCCATGTCTATTCCGGCTACCGTTTTCATGTCTTCTACCTCCGTCATTCTTGATTCAAGTATAGGGGCTGTTTCTGGTTCACGGTATGCATGTATCTGATTTTATATATCTAAAATTGATATTTTTCGTGTTTTTCGGTATACTTGCGGTATGAAAATACTGGATTCGGTGTTTGTCTACCGGCTTGCAGGCGGTGATCGTCTTTCCTGGCACGGACGGTATCATGCCCACGGCGCGGGAGAATACGAGATTCACTTCTTCCTTGAAGGAAACGGTTCCTTCCTCTGTAACCGGACCCGGTATCCCGTATCCGGAGGGCGCCTCTTTCTTTCCGGTCCGCGAGAGTTTCATTCCATTCTGCCTGAAACCGTTTCCGTTCCCATGACGTATTATGCTGTGCTCTTTTCGGTGGATACCGATCCCGCATCTCCCGACGCTCCGCTGCACGACGCGCTGGATGCCTGTATTGACGGTCGCAAGACCGTCCTTTCCATTAATAGTAATTTTCGTTTCCAGTTTGAGGATATGCTTCAGATGACCCGTTCCTCGGATCCGTCACTCAAGGAATCTGCGCGATTTTTGCTCACCAGTCTCTTGTACCGCTGGTTCGGCAGGGGAGGGGAAAAACGGGAGCCGGCCGAAACCGGCAGCAAGAATCAGGTCCATGTGGAAAAAGCTCTGTCCCTCATGACGAAAATGGTCCGTGAAAATAGTACTATAGAAGATATTTCGTGGAAGCTCGGTCTTTCCGAAGAACACTTCATCCGGGTGTTTCGTGACGAGGTGCGCATGACACCGTATCAGTACTTCACCCGGCTCAAGGTGGAGGGTGCCTCCGGCATGCTCATGTCTACCGACAAGTCGGTAGGGGAGATCTCCGCCTGGTTCGGTTTCGAGAATCAGTTTCACTTTTCCCGCATTTTCAAGAAGTGTACCGGCATGTCTCCGGTTGAATACCGCAAAACCTATCTGCAAATTGCCGATTTTTCATGATTTTTATTTGTTGACTATCGAAACATACTGACCCGTGCTATAATCCCGGTTGGAGGAGTTACCCTATGAAAATCCGTATTGTTGCGCTTTGCGCGCTTTTTATGGCGGTTCTTTTTGTGTCCTGTTCACGGGACAAGGATACCCGTCTTGCTGTAGACAAGGAAGGCCGGACGGTTGTTGAACGCTACGGTCAGCTTCAGGTTATCGGGACCAATCTGTGCAATGAGGCCGGGGAGCCGGTACAGTTGCGGGGCATGAGTTCTCACGGGCTTCAGTGGCACGGTAAGTATGCCAACCGGGACGTTCTCAAATGGCTTCGTGATGACTGGAACACCCAGCTCTGGCGGGCGGCAATGTATGTTACCGAGGGCGGCTACATGACCGGCAAGGCGATCAAGTTCAAGGTTATCGATTCGGTAGATGCCGCAATCGATCTTGGCATGTATGTTCTTGTGGACTGGCATGTACACCGGGATCAGGATCCGAATGCGTACAAGGAAGCAGCGCTTGAGTTCTTTGCCGAAATGGCACAAACATATGGTTCGTATCCCAATGTCATCTATGAAATCTGCAATGAACCGAACGGCGATCATGTTACCTGGAGCGGTCAGATTAAACCCTACGCTGAAGAAGTAATCGCCGAGATACGGAAATATGACCCCGACAACATCATTGTCGTCGGAACGCCCACCTGGAGTCAGGATGTGGACAAGGCCGCAGAGGATCCCATTACCGGTCAGTCGAACATCATGTACACCCTGCATTTCTATGCCGGAAGCCATGGAGAAGAACTCATGGCCAAAGCGGAAAAGGCGCTTGATGCCGGACTTGCGCTCTTTGTCACTGAGTGGGGGACTACGTTGAATTCGGGCGACCAGTTTTTCCCTGACAAGGTTATGCCCTGGCTGTCTTTCATGCGTAAACACAACATTTCCTGGGCCAACTGGTCGGTAAACAACAAGGGTGAGGATTCCGGCATTCTTGTCTACAATGGCGACCGGAACGCAAAAGGCGGTTGGACCGACGCCGATCTTTCACCCTCGGGCAAGTTCATGCGAAAGGTATTGCGGAACGAAATGAAAGTCAGGTAATGATACCACCCGGGCTGTCCGTGGAAGCAAACCGCCATGCAATCAATTTCGGGGAAAAAAACCATTTGACAGCACAGCGGTAAAGGGTGTAGGATTGTAGCTATGAAAGACAGACTGACACAGAAATGTCGACTGTCAAACAGAAAAGAGGAGAGAAAGATGAAGAAAATCCT
>ENA-UOWO01006897-UOWO01006897.1-activated-sludge-metagenome-genome-assembly--contig:-NODE-6897-length-11445-cov-5.714311_pt1 | contig 11445 bp, 10 predicted proteins | sample MGYA00238148_ERZ761564 | MGnify/ENA primary metagenome ERZ761564 (study PRJEB28885, sample SAMN05720194) | activated sludge metagenome | isolation source: Anaerobic digester | place: USA...
TGTAATCCAAACATTTTTATAGATTCAACAAACTGTACAGGTTACTCGATTGTTGCACATTCTACCAACGCAACATGCAGCACATGTTATGATGGTGAAGCATGGGTTGATATAAATGGAGGTTCTCCACCTTATTCTTACACTTGGTATTCTAATCCTATGCAAAACACTACTGTTGTGGATAATTTGGGACAAGGCAGTTATGAGGTTTGTGTTTCTGATTTATATGGTTGTATTGCTTGTGATTCCGTTTATATAGGTGTCGGTGATTGTTCGGCGTATTTTTATCTGTATGCCGACACTTCGATTTCACATCATTACTTTGCTGTGAACATGGCATCAGGTGTTACTCCTCTTACATATTCATGGGACTGGGGAGATGGTAATGTCTCAGATGGACCTTATCCAAGTCATACTTATACCAGTGAGGGAAACTATACTATTTGTCTATCAATAACTGATTCTGTTGGTTGTACCAATACTCACTGTGTTTCATTCTATTTACAAAAAGATGGAAAGTCAACCGTTACTATTGATGTTCTCAGCGATTCTCCAACTGAAATTAATAATATTGTTAAAGATAAAGCATTTACAATTTTCCCGAATCCGGTAAATGATATTTTGACAATTAGATTGTTAAAGTACATACCTAAAGGAGAAATAGAAATTTATAATCTTTTAGGCCAAAAATATAATACTCTGATGATTTCAAATACTGAGACAGAAATTGACGTTTCCGGTTTATTAAGAGGGATTTACATTATAGAATTGAAAACCGATGACAATATAAGCCGGCAGATGTTTATCAAACAGTAAAACGAAAAAATGTCCTCATTTTAATTACAGAAGACAATTAGCTATTATGATATAGAAAATAATAAGCTTCTATATTATCAAGATAAACTCCATCAAAACCGGCATCAATTATTTTCTTAATATATGATGAGTCATTACCATAAATAATATTTTGCCATTCCTCGTTCCAAAATTCTATCCAGAACTCATCTTCATAACCATCATATTTTTTCTTTATCCAGTCCGGATTCTTTCGTTTCCAATCGCTTTTCCAGTAATAGCGATAATTTTCTACCGAACCTATGCTGATATAGGAAATTACCAGTCTTTGTCCTCCATTTGCTTTATTTTTAAGTTGTTGAATTTCTGCCGAGCTGAATTCGGAGTCATCAAAGAACAAATCAATCAGGATCAAGTCGTAATCTGTTTCGGCTATGGAATTGAGCATATCTTCTTTTGAAGAATAATTATCTGTACTGATTAGGTATAAATAATTTTGTGCCAATGACAGATTGGTGATATCTGTTGTATTTGAATTAGTGATGCTTTCGGGGATCTTTGAATAGTAATAGTTATCGCCAGTTCTTGTAAAGCATATAAAACCCTCATTATAGTTCTTTTCAATTGCGTCTTCCACATTATTTTTATCGGTAACATATTCCGAAACCATTATTTTTTCAGTTGTCTTTATTTTCTGCAACATAGACAGACGATAATCATCTGTTACAATGCCCCCATCGTAAAATAATTCTTCAACTCCCAAACCATCAATTGCTGTAATATAAGCTGAATTTAGTTCACCGTCAGCATCAATATTATTGAATGCAAGCTCAATTCCATTTTGGGGAATTATAATGAAGTCAGGATCATATTCTTTTGCATAATCCGAAATATTAATGACAAATTTCTGCATTTTTTCTGCAGCAGTATTGGTTTTTTCTTCTTTTGCACAACCGGAAATTATTACACTTAAGATTAAAATCAGCATTATCTTTCTGGTGGAAATAGTTCTTCTAATAAAGGGAATTTTCATAATATATCTGATTCATTATATGCCTTTAACAAAAATTTAAGCATTAATACAACATAAATACATAAACATAATATTATCTTTTTAATTTTGTTGCAAATTTAAATATTAAAATATGAAAAAATTATCATTTTTATTGCTGAGCATTTTGATAAGTGTTTCGGCAATTTTTGCTCAGGGGCTTGAACTTACAGATAAGTTGCCCACCGACCCTAAAGTATTGACAGGAACTTTAGAAAACGGTATGAAATATTATATTAGGTCTAATGCAACGCCTGAAAAACGTGCTGAGTTTACTCTTGTTGTTAATGCTGGATCCGTCCTAGAAGATGCTGATCAGCAGGGATTAGCTCACTTTAATGAGCACATGGCCTTTAATGGTACCAAGAATTTTCCCAAACATGAGTTAATAAATTATTTGGAATCGTTAGGTATGAAATTCGGACCGGAAGTAAATGCATATACCTCATTTGACGAAACGGTTTATGGGATTAAGGTTCCAACAGATAATCCTGAATTTGTTGATAAAGGTTTGTTGGTTTTGTTTGATTGGGCTTCTCAGGTTTCGTTGGAAACAGAAGAAATTGAAGCTGAAAGAGGTATTATACATGAAGAATGGCGTATGGGACAAGGAGCTATGGACCGTATGCAGCGCAAATTTTTAGCAGTAGTATTCCATAATTCTATTTATGCAGAGAGACTTCCTATAGGATTGATGGATGTGGTTGACAATTGTGATCCTGATGCATTGCGTCGTTTTTATAAGGATTGGTATAGACCGGACCTTATGGCAGTAGTTGTAGTTGGTGACTTTGACGCAAAAGAAATGGAACAAAAGGTAATTGATTTATTCAGCAAAATAGAAAAACATCCTGCTCCACGTGAAAGATTTTATGCAGATATTCCTGACCATGATGAAACCTTAGTTTGTGTTGCTTCAGATCCTGAATCTCCAATAAGCATGGTGCAGATGTTTTATAAACACCCCCTTAAACCAAAAGTAACTGTTGCTGATTATCGTGATGATATAGTCGGGATGTTGATGAGTTCGATGATCTCAAACAGATTGAGTGAGCTTACGCTACTCGAAAATCCTCCATTTGCTCAGGGATATGCAGGTTATTCCGAATTTATTGGTCCAAAATCAATGTACATAAGTTTGGGAGTTGTTCAGAACAATGACATCAAAGCAACTATTGAAGCTTTGGTAACAGAAAATCAAAGAATGAAGCAACACGGATTTACCGAAACAGAGCTTGAACGCGAGAAAGCTACCCTTATGAAAGAAATTGAAAAAATGTACAACGAAAGGGATAAGCAAAAATCAGAATCTTATGTAAGTGAGTACCAAAGCAATTATCTACCCCCTCATAATCCATATCCGGGAATTGAATATGAATATGAGTTGTTTAAAAAATATCTCCCTGGAATTACATTAGATGAGGTTAATAAATTCGCAGCTTCAATGATTATAGACAAAAACCTTGTAATTGTCGTTTTAACCCCCGAAAAAGAAGGAGTTGTAATTCCAACAGAAGATGAAGTGTTAAAAATTTATAATGATGCAAATTCACAAAAGGTAGATGCTTATGTGGACAGAGTATCAGACAAACCACTTATTAGTAGTTTGCCAGAAAGTGGTAAAGTGGCTAAAAAAGTCAAAAACAAAGGTTTAGATTATGAAAAATGGACTTTTAAAAACGGAGTAACTGTAATTCTAAAAACTACTGATTTCAAAGATGATGAAATACTTTTCGAAGCAAAAAGTTTTGGTGGATATTCTTTATATGATCAAAAAGATGACATAAGCAGTAAATATGCTGCCGATATAGCCGAAGAAAGTGGTATGGGTGACTTTGATAAAGCTGAATTTCAAAAATTTATGTCTGGGAAAAAAGTCCGTTTTCAACCTTATATAGGTGAAATTTCTGAAGGTTTTGTCGGAAGTTGTTCCGTAAGCGATTTTGAGACTTTGCTTCAATTGATACACGTTTCGTTTACAAAGCCTAGAATTTCCGAATCTGCTTTTAAGTCCTATATTAATAAAGAAAAAGGTATGGTCGAAAATTCGATGTTAGACCCTCAATCTGAATGGTCAGATACTTTAAGATGGACTATTGCTAATCACCACCCGCGTAAACGCCCAGTTACACCTGAAATATTGGATGAGGCTGATTATAAGCGTGTTAAATATATTTACAACCAACGTTTTAGCGATCCTGGTAATTTTACGTTTTATTTTGTTGGAAACATAGATAAAAAACAAGCTAAAGTCTTGTTAGAGAAATATTTAGGTTCATTGCCAGTTGTTACAAAAAACGAAACTTTTGTAGATCTTGGAATTAGAGCACCTAAAGGCGTAATAGAAAAAACTGTCAGAAAAGGCAAAGACCCAAAATGTGTTGAAGTAATATATTTTAATGGTAGTTTTGACTATAATGCTAAAAACTGTCTCGAAATTGATGCAATATGTAAAATATTATCAACACGTTTACTAGAAGATATTCGTGAGAAAGAAAGCGGAGTTTATTCGATTGGTGCATATCCTTCAAGCTATAAAACGACTCATGAAGGCTATTCGGTAACAATTTCATTTAGCTGCGATCCTGAAAGAGAAGAAGAATTGAGAACCAAGACTTTGGATATTATAAATTCATTAAAAGTTGATGGTATTACCGATACGGATATTCAGAAAGTAGTTGAAAAAGAAAGGAGAGAGTTTGAAACTAATGTTAGAGAAAACTCTTACTGGAAAAAATTACTTATGGATATAAATGAAGATAAAATAACAGAAGAAGATTATAATAACTATAATGGTTTAATCGAAACAATCAGCATTGAGACTATGAAAGCTGCTGCAAATAAATACTTTGATATGAATAATTATATCAGAGTTGATTTGTTACCTGAAAAATAATATTGATTTTATTATCTTAAAAGCCACTTTTCGGAGTGGCTTTTTTATTTACTGGCAAAAAACAGTTCTACCTCTCCGTATCTTAATGATAACACTCTATTAGTTAATTCCGTAATTCTGAATGTGTTTGGACCTATAGTCAAATACTGAGCGTCTATACTTAATTCCCAAACTGTAAAAACAGTATCGTTGTTTTCATAAATCTTATAAAGAGTGTTATCATTATGGAATGAATAAGTAACAGTCCTGAATTCTGCTGTCTGATTTTGAGAGTAATCAACCATAGTTATAATTTCCCAGCATTGCTTAGTCAGTATCTTTTCGGTTTTGCGATAGTCGTATTCGTCAGAACATGAAACCAACATTATCGTTGCTAAAAGAAATAATATGCAAGGTTTGTGAATATATCTCATTTACAGAATATCTTTTAGCTTATAAACATTATTTGCCCTAATACCTCTTTCTGTTTTTATCAGATCACAACATTCATTATAATAGTCATGTTGAAAAACTATTAACCAATTATTTTCCTCGGCCTCGGATAGTATTTGTTTTTTTTCTTCGATACTTGTAAGAGGAAACAGATCATAAGCAGATACCCATGCAAGAGGAATTGATGCCATAGCAGGAATAAGGTCACCTGCAAAGAAAACTGTGCGTTCAGGAGTTTTTATAATAGGAAGCATTAACCCGAGAGTATGCCCGTCAAACAATCTTAATTCAATATCGTTGCTTATTTTAATTCTATCATTTACTAAAACTAATTTATCTGAATCTTTTAATATCTCAAAATTCTCTTTTATGTAAGATGATTTTTCACGATAGTTTGGAGAATTGGCATTATCCCATTGTTTTTGCGATATATAGTGTTTTGCATTAGGGAAACTTAATTTAAGTTCTCCTGTGATTTTTTCTGCTTGTGTTGTCCCTCCACAATGGTCAAAATGTAAATGTGTCAGAACAACATTAGTAATTTCTTCATTGGAATATCCGGCAGCCTTTATATTCGTTTCAAGATCCTTCGAAAAATCGGCATGATATGATTTTGCAGTATCGTCCGATTCTTTATTGCCAATTCCGGTATCAATTAAAATTATGTTTTTCCCGTCATCAATTAACAACGACCGACATGATGCTTTACACATATTATTTTCATCGCAGGGATATTTCTTAACCCAGATTGTTTTGGGGATTACACCAAAAAATGCACCACCGTCAATTTTAAATTCAGGAGTATCTAAAACAATAAATTTCATTAATATTTGTTAAAAATAATGGTCAAAAATAAATAAAAAGGAGATAGACTACTAAATTTTTATAATTTTGCAAAAAAATAAATATATGGGAGAAATTACCGAAATACCTAAGAAAAAAAAGGATGCTACAACAAAAGTATTAATCGCTTTGGTATCTTTAATGGCTCTGGCTGTTGGTGTTTTAGGTTTCATGCTTTATGATGTGTCTCAGCAAAACAAAGTAATTATTGTTAAATCTCAGGAGATAACAGTTGAAAAAGACAATCTGAAAGCCGAATTATCGGAATTGCTGGATGATTATGATGAGCTTCAAACGAATAATGACAGCCTTAATGCTGAAATATTGAAAGAAAAACAACATATCGAGACTTTGATAAAAGAACTGGATGGAATAAAAAATTATAATTATAGTATTCAGCAGAAATATGAAAAAGAACTTTTATCACTTCGGAATATTATGAGACATTATGTTTATCAGATAGATAGCTTGGATCAGTTAAATAAGTTTTTAATTGCCGAAAATTTTCAGATTAAGGACGACCATGATAGAATAAAAACCGAAATGGACAATGTCGTCGAAAAAAATGATGAACTTGAGTTGGTTATTGAAGGAGCAAGTATTGTTAAAACTGCGAACATCAATTTTAAATTCTATAATAAAAGAGGAAAGGAAACGGAGAAATCTTCAAAATTCGAAAAAGTAGAAATATATTTTACATTAGTTGCTAATGATTTAGCAACGAGTGGACCCCGAAGGGTCTATCTCAGGATTATTCGCCCTGACGGTTTCGCTTTATCAGGCGGGCAAACTTTTGATTACAGAGAGAAAAAGATCTCATATACTGCAAGCCGTGATATTATTTATGAGAATCAAAACCTTGCAGTTTCTATATATTATGATGTGAATGAACAACTTATTCTTGGAAAGTATATTGCCGAAATATACATGGATGGTAACAAAATAGGAGAGAGTTCTTTTACATTAAATAAATAGTATTTTAATGTACAAAACCTTTCAGGTTATATGTAATAATACGATTTCTTTACCAGTAATCGAAAGACAATCGGATAATAATCAGATTGTAATTTGCGTTTCAGCTTTGATAATAATCATTTTGTTACTGATTGTTAAACTCTTGTTTGATGGTTATTTCAAGATTGTAATCAGTAGTGTTTTTAGGAATGAAGTTACAACACGAAATATTGATGAAAGTAACTACGCATTAAATCAAGCATCTTTAATAACAGGTATTATCACAATCATAAGTATTACAACCGCTTTGTTCTCATGCGTTGCATATTTTACAAAATTTAATTTCATACAAGGGCATAATTCATGGCTGGTTTTTTTATCAATCCTTTCTATAGTTATATGTTATACATTTTATTATAAAATCAGTCTTTCTCTTTTAGGATGGATTTTGGATTTACAACAGCTGACATCCAAGTATTCAAAGGTTACTTCTGATATTTTCAGACTTATTGGCTTAGTTATTTTCCCGTTTTTTTTAGTAATAAGCTTTTCAGAAGTTTGGATGCAAAACTATTTAGTTTACAGCATGTTAATCATTATTGTATTAGCATTTACTATTAGATTGTATAATTTTTTGTTGACAATATTTAAAATTAAATTTTTAAATCATTACACTATTTTGTATTTTTGCGTGTTCGAAATTTTACCGATTTTATTTATCGTTAAAATTGCAGGAAGTTTAAGTGATGTATAATAAAAACTAAGAGAATGAAGATTAGAAGCATTCTTATTTCACAGCCGAGACCCGAGACAGAAAAAAATCCATATAATGATTTGGCTAAGAAATTTAGTCTTAAGATTGATTTTCGCCCTTTTGTGCAGGTAGATGGTGTTCCAGCAAAGGATTTCCGAAGGGATAGAGTGGATATTAATACTTTCTCAGCGATTATTTTTAACAGTCGTACTTCTGTTGACCATTTTTTCAGAATATGTGAAGAAATGAAAATTACAATAAAGGATACTTGGAAGTATTTTTGTATTTCCGAATCAATTGCTTTTTATCTTCAGAAATATATCGTTTATCGTAAACGCAAAATATTTTATGGTAATAATACATTTGATGATCTAATGGAATATATACATAAGTTTCCTAACGAAAAATATCTTGTTCCTTTAAGTGAAGTTCACAAAAACGAAATACCGGATAAACTTTGTGCTGCAAATATCGAACATTCAAAAGCTATTTTGTACAAGACTGTTAGTGCAGACCTATCCGATCTTAAAAACGTTAATTATGATGTTTTAGTTTTTTTTAGTCCTGCCGGCGTAGCCTCTTTGTTACAGAACTTTCCTGATTTTGTCCAAAATGAGACTTACATTGGAGCTTTTGGACCTGCAACTGCCAAAGCTGTTGAAAATCATAAACTCCGACTGGATTTAATGGCTCCTGTTCCCGAAGCTCCGTCAATAACCGCGGCTCTTGAACAGTTTGTTAAATGTAGAAATAAGTAAGACAGATAATTGTCAAACAGTTTAAATGTTATATGTCTGAAAATCAAAAACTCTCGCTAAAGAGGAAATCAATTTTAAAGTTGAAATCAGAAATTCAGGATTTATTTGCAAATGCAGAAAGAAAGGATTACCAGTTTTTTATTTGTCTTGGTCATTATTCAGAAAATGTTCCTAAAGGAAAATGTAAAGTTTTTATTTCTGTTCCAAAAAGATGTTTAGCTAAAGCAACTGAGAGAAACACTGTTAAGAGAAGAATTAGAGAAGCTGTAAGATTGAATTTCCAATCATTGAATACATTATGCATAAACAATAATATACAACTATTTTATGGCATTGTCTGGAATAGGAATTTTATTTGTGAATACGTTAAAATTGAAGAAAATATAATTTTATCTTTACGAGATATTTATAATGATATTTATGAAAAATTGCAAAATCCATAGTTCTTTTTTTATAAAACTGACAAGAAATATATTTCTGTTTGTTTTATTAAGTTTGTTTTTATCTTTTTCTCCAGATTGTAATAGTCAGGAAACAGATAATAATTTTGAAACAGTAAAGAATCTTGATATTTTTTATTCATTGTACAAGGAATTAAACCTTTATTATGTTGATCCAATTGTACCCGGTGAAATAATCAAGAAAGGAATTGAGGGAATGCTGAAAAGTCTTGACCCATATACAGTTTATATTCCCGAATCTCAAATAGAAGATATTAAATTCATCACAACCGGACAATATGGAGGAATAGGAGCAGTAATACGAAAAGCCGGAGAATATACAGTCATTGTACAACCATACGAGAATAGCCCGGCTGCCGTTGTCGGAATTTTACCTGGAGATGTAATTGTCGAAATTGACAGTAAATCTGTTAAAGAGATGCCATCCGATCAAGTTTCAGAACTGTTGAGGGGAGAACCTGAAACGAGTGTTAAACTAGGGATACAAAGACCAGGCGTAGAAGACATTATGAGTTTCACTGTTATAAGAAAAGAAATTAAGAGAAATTCTGTACCATTTTTTGGCCTAGCTGATGAAAAAATCGGATATATAGCACTTGATGATTTTACTAATACAGCGGCTAAAGAAGTTCAGGAAGCATTTATAAGTTTAAAACAAGATTATGATATAAATGCTCTTATACTTGATTTAAGAGGGAATCCTGGTGGGTTATTGGTTGAGGCTGTAAAAATCTGCAATTTATTTGTTCCAAAAGGAGAACAGATTGTCAGCACAAAAGGGAAAGTTGCACAATGGGACAAAACATATACATCAAGTGCAGAACCCATAGATACTCAGATTAAAATTGTTGTTCTTGTAAACAGAGGTTCGGCCTCTGCCTCGGAAATAGTTGCTGGAGCTATTCAGGATCTCGACAGGGGAGTAATTTTAGGACAAAGGACGTTTGGAAAAGGCTTGGTTCAAACGACACGAGACTTAAGCTATAATGGGATTTTGAAAGTTACTACAGCTAAATATTATATTCCAAGCGGAAGATGTATCCAGGCTCTTGACTATTCCAACCGAAATGAAGATGGTAGTGTTGGGAATATCCCAGACTCATTGATTTCAGAATTTAAAACAAAAAATGGTCGAAAAGTTTATGATGGTGGAGGAATTACTCCTGATATTGTTATAGAGCCAGAATTATTAAGTAATATTGCTACTAGCCTTATTATTAAAAACTTGATTTTTGATTATGCTGTTTTTTACAAATCAACTCATCCCGAAATTTCAACTGCAAATGAATTCGTTTTTACGGATACGGATTATCAGAATTTTATTACATGGGTAAAAGATAAGGACTTTGATTATGAAACTAAAAGCGAAGAGTATCTAAGATTACTTGTGGAAACCTCAAAAGAAGAAAAGTATTATGATCAGGCTTCATCAGAGCTGGAAAGTCTGATGAGTAAGTTTACTCACGATAAAAACAAAGATATAATGATCTTCAAAGAAGAAATTAAAGACCTCATTAGCCAAGAAATAGTAGTTAAATATTATTATGAAAAAGGTGCAATTATGTACGGATTAAAAAATGATCCGGAAGTAAGAGAAGCAGTAAGAGTTATTAAAAATGATCAAGATTACAAAGACCTACTGATACCTTAAAAAAAAGCCGATCTAAAATCGGCTTTTCAATTATAGATATCACTATTTCTTTTCAGACCCTGTATTTTTACCACTACAACATCCTGTTTTAGAATCGCCGCTTGTTGCAGTTTTACCTTCACAACTCGTGTGCTGCTTTTCAACGGTTCCTGCCCCACTACATCCTCCTGTTTGTGTTTTGCCAGGGCAACAACTTTTTTTAGCATTTGGACATCCCGGGTTATAAACACTTGCAACGTACTTTATCTCACCAAGAGATGCTATGATCTTGTCCACATCCGTACGATCGTTTCTGTACTTAACCAACACTAAATCTTTCTCATAGTCTGTCTCAACGTACTTCACTCCCTTGGTAAATGCAAGTTGCTTTTTTACATCATTAGCACAATTACCACATTCCATTTTACATGACAAAGTAACCTCAGAGATTTTGTCATTCTTTTTGGAATCCTTTTTTTCTGTTAATTCCTGAGCGGAAACAGATATTACTGCAAAAATAATTGCTGTTAAAATTAAAACTGATTTTTTCATTTTTTTTAAATTTAATTGTTCAAAACTAATAATTTATTTAACACATACTAATAATTTAATCTTTGTTCTTTTTGTCAATAGAAATTCTTATACCTACATAAAACTTACGCCCGTGAACTGGTCCCCAAATAAGTGCTGAATCAAAATAATCACCAAATGGGTCATTTGCAGCAATTATTGGATGATGTTGAACAAAATTCAGAATATTCTCACAACCTGCATAGATTTCCCAAATCTTAAAATATTTTGTAATCTGGGCATTCATGATATAATATGAAGGAAATTCTGTTTGGAGACGATAGTTTTCAGGATTTTCATT
>ENA-UOWO01006905-UOWO01006905.1-activated-sludge-metagenome-genome-assembly--contig:-NODE-6905-length-11431-cov-5.277602_pt1 | contig 11431 bp, 10 predicted proteins | sample MGYA00238148_ERZ761564 | MGnify/ENA primary metagenome ERZ761564 (study PRJEB28885, sample SAMN05720194) | activated sludge metagenome | isolation source: Anaerobic digester | place: USA...
TAATCGAAGGTATTAACACTGTAAGTCTTGACTTTGATATACCTGCAGGCACAGATTATCAATTAAAATGTGGAACAGCCACCTCAAATTTGTGGAGAAACAACACTGGGACAAGCTGGCCTTATGATATAGGAGGAGTAGTGTCTATAACAGGTACTAATGCTGGAGATGCAAATTACTATTATTACTTCTATAATTGGGAGATAATGACAGGCGATGAATGTGTCAGCGCAAGGACTCCTGTAACAGCAACTATAAATTCAATTCCTGATCTTGATGCGACTACAGATGTTACTGCATGTGATTTATATATACTACCATCTCTTATAAATGGTGAATATTTCTTGTCTTCGGGAGGAATAAATCCTATTTCTGCAGGATATGAAATTACAACTACAACAACGGTTTACGTTTATGCTGAAACAGGAACAATACCAAATTGTACGAACGAAAATAGTTTTACGGTAACCATTAATGAGACTCCAGTAGTTGACAACCTTCCTGATGTTGAAGTTTGTGATTTATATACAATTCCTGTCTTAACAAATGGTCAATGCTATAATAATCTTGGAACTTTGTTACCTTCAGGGACTATGATTACAGAATCACAAGTAATAACAATATATGCTGAGACCGGAACGACACCTAACTGTTTTGCAGAATCAAGTTTTGATGTAACAATAAACAGTGCAGCCCAAGTAGATATTGGTGATAACCTAACAAGTGAATGCGGTGGTACGGTTACACTTGATGCAGGAATCGGATATACCTCATATTCATGGAACGGTGTTGCCGGTGATCAAACATACGAAGCAACTTCAACCGGAACTTATACAGTAGTTGTTGAAGATGTAAATGGTTGTACTTCTACTGACGATGTGTCGGTTACAATTTTAGATTCTCCCACGGTCTCAGTTATAACGACTCCAGAATCAGCTCCAGGAGCAAATGACGGAACTGCTACAGCAAACGTATCTGAAGGTACTGCTCCGTATTCACTTACTTGGCAATCTCCTTATTCAGGAAATCCTCTAACTGGACTTTCAGGAGGTTTTTATTGTGTAACTGTGCAGGATTTTAATAACTGTATTGCTACTGACTGTGGAACTGTAAATACAAACGGCGCAGGACCTGTTGCAGCTTTCGAAGCAGATGTTACAAATGGTTGCAATGAGTTGATAGTTCAATTCACAGATTTAAGCTCAAATACTCCAACTTCATGGACATGGGACTTTGGTGATGGTGCAACTTCTGATATCCAAAATCCTATGCACACTTATACTGAACAAGGCTCATACACAGTAACTCTTTCTGTTGAAAATGACATAGATAGTGATACTGAAACACTTGAAGATTATATTTATTTAGGAGAATCTCCTTCCATCGAAATGTCAATGACACAAGAGACTATCTTAGGAAATGACGGCACTGCAACTGTTATAGCCACAGGAGGGGTTTTGCCTTATGACTATTGGTGGAACACTGCTGAGAGTTTACCAACGATAACCGGTTTATATGCAGGAGAATATTGTGTAACTGTTTTTGGTGATGACGGTTGCCAGGCTTCAGATTGTATTGTGGTAACAGAAGAGGGAGCTGCTTTGCCGGTAGCTGATTTTACTGCAGATGATACAGATGCTTGCGAAACATTAACTGTTCAGTTTACCGATTTAACCGAAAACTATCCGACATCATGGGAATGGGACTTTGGAGATGGAGGAACTTCAACCGAACAAAATCCTGAACATACATATTCAAATCCGGGAACTTTTACAGTATCATTAACTATAACAAATAGCAATGGTGAAGATGAAGAGGTTAAGACAGATTATATTTCAGTTTACACAAAGCCTGAACTAAGTTTCAGTATTACCCATGAAACCGGAGTTGGAAATGCAGATGGAGAAATTGAACTAACTATTACCGGAGGTAGTGATCCATATACTATAAATTGGTCTAATAATGAGCATGATCTAATAATAACAGGGCTGTCTGCCGGCTTATATTCAGTTGCTGTAATCGACGATAACGGATGTATGGCTACAGGTTTTGCCGAAGTACAGGTAGTTTCAATAATATCTGATTCTGATGCAAGTACAATCAAAGTATATCCTAATCCTTCGGATGGACATTTCTTAATTGAATCTCAGGAAATAATTAGAAGCGTTCAGATTTTTGATGCAACCGGTAAATTATGTTTTGAATATGATGTAAACAGTACAACTATTAACATCTCAGATATCAAAACAGCAGGCTTATATTTCATAAAAATTGAAACAAACGAGGCTGTTTTAAATCAAAGACTTGTTATAAAATAAAAACTATTAACATAACAACATTTAAGCGGTGTAATACCGCTTTTTTGTTTTTATTTAAATAATTATCTTTGTCAAAAAATAATTCATAATAATGAAATGTAGATTATTACTATTGATAGTTTTAATTCCTTTCTTTACAGTTGCACAACGACCTTCCGAAACTGTAAAAGATAAAGACCTCTACGGCTCCGAAACTGAATGGTCATGTCAGGATAAACATTTTGGTTATTACTATATAAATTATTCTTTGCCAATGCCTTTAATCCCCAGCATTGAAAACGAATTAAAATCCGGAATTTTTAGTGCAGGTTATGCCTATCGTTACAAAATAATACCTTCTCTGGACATTGGAGCCGAATTATCTTGTGTTAATCGTCGCTCGTTTCTTGATAAGGATTCACTTTTATCATTCGATCCCGGGACTTTCTATAATAATATAAATACTTACCATAATTCAATTTCCGGAGCTGCTTATATAAGAATTAATATAGGAAAATCCAGTTATAGAAACTTAGGTTGGTTTACTGATCTCGGAGGTCTTTATAGTTATGCTTTTAACTATGGAACAAATTATGTTTTAAAAAGCAGTTCTTTATTTCAAAAAGCAAAATTTAAAAAACCATATTACTTAAATCCATACAATTACGGCATCTTTTTACGCATGGGCTATAATAATCTTGCTGTAATTTTTACATACAGTCTCGGGAAATGGATTACAGACTACTCAGCAGAAAATAAAGACTATGCCAGATCGGGCTTACTTGTTGGAATACAAATGAATTTATATGCGAAATAGAATATTTGCTCTAAAAATATCCTTGTTATCCTTGATATTAATCATGCAAGGAACTATTGTTTTTTCTCAGAACGAAACATATAAAATTGCATTATTAAAATATAATGGTGGAGGAGACTGGTATGCCAATCCGACATCTTTACCAAATCTTATTGATTTTTGCAATACAAATCTCGGAACAAGCATTTTTAACCAACCCTCTACAGTTGAACCCGGAAGTTCTGATATTTTTAATTACCCGTTTATTCACATGACAGGTCATGGCAATGTTATTTTTTCAGATTTTGAAGCTTCAAATCTAAGAAGTTATCTTATCTCAGGAGGCTTTCTACATATTGATGATAACTATGGGATGGATCAATATATCAGAAGAGAATTAAAAAAAGTCTTCCCTGAATCAGAACTGATAGAATTACCTTATTCCCATCCGATTTATCATCAGAAGTATGACTTTCCACAAGGCTTGCCAAAAATACACGAACATGACAACAAAGCTCCACAAGGTTTTGGTATAATTTATCAAGGGAGACTGGTTGTCTTCTATTCTTATGAAACTGATTTAGGAGATGGCTGGGAAGATGAAGCTGTTCACAACGATTCATACGAAGTAAGGTTGAAAGCTCTGAAAATGGGAGCAAATATTATTAATTATGTTTTTGAGAATTAGTTAATACCCACCTGTCAAACATGTGCTTAATAGCATTCCCCTATTCAATATTGTATATTACAAATTATACTTATCTTTGCCCCGCAAAATATGGAATTTTCAGTTATTCATAATGATAAGGAAACCAAAGCTAGATGCGGGCAGATCACGACTGACCACGGTGTGATTGACACTCCCGTTTTCATGCCCGTTGGAACAGCAGGTACTGTAAAAGGTGTTCATATTCCCGAGCTGAAAAATGAAATCAATGCCAATATAATTCTTGGAAATACTTATCACTTATATTTAAGACCAGGAGTTGATATCATCAGCAAAGCAGGAGGACTTCACAAATTTATAGGATGGGACAGAAACATTTTGACTGACAGTGGTGGATTCCAGGTATTTTCGTTGGCCGAAAACAGAAAACTGACAGACGAGGGAGCTGTTTTTAAAAGCCATATTGATGGATCAAAACATATTTTCACTCCTGAAAATGTTGTTGACATTCAAAGAAAGATAGGTGCGGATATTATTATGGCTTTTGACGAATGCACACCCTATCCCTGCGAATATAAATATGCAGCTAAATCTTTAAAACTTACGCATCAATGGCTCAGCAGAGGGTGGAAATATTTTAAATCAACTGATAAAATATACAATCATTCACAATCATATTTTCCAATAGTACAAGGTTCTGTTTATAAAGACTTAAGAGCCGAATCAGCAAAATTCATTGCTGATATTGGTGCAGAAGGAAATGCGATTGGAGGTTTATCGGTTGGAGAACCGGTAGAAGAAATGTACGATATGATTGAGGTTGTAAATGAACTACTTCCCGAAAACAAGCCACGTTATCTTATGGGCGTGGGAACACCTTCAAACTTACTTGAAGGTATTGCTAGAGGAATTGACATGTTTGACTGTGTAATGCCAACAAGGAATGCACGTAACGGAATGCTGTTTACAATGGACGGAACATTAAACATGAGAAATAAAAAATGGGAATATGATTTCAGTCCGATTGATGAATCTGGGACAAGCTTTGTTGACAAAATATATACAAAAGCATATCTTCGTCATTTGGTTATTTCGGGAGAAATGCTGGGGGCGCAGATTGCTAGTATTCATAATCTCAGTTTCTATTTAAGATTGATGCAGGGAGCAAGAGATCACATTAAAAAGGGCGACTTTAAAATATGGAAAAATCAAACTTTAGAAAAACTAAATCAAAGAATCTGATTGAAAAAAATTGATATCTATATTATAAGAAAATTTCTGGGAACATTTTTCATGGCTTTAACATTGATTATTCTTATCGCGATAATCTTTGATGTTTCAGAAAAAATGGATGATTTTTTAGATAAGGGTGCTCCTCTAAATGCCATATTATTTGATTACTATTTAAATTTTATACCCTATTTTGCCAATCTTTTTAGTTCATTATTTGTTTTTATTTCTGTAATTTTCTTCACATCAAGAATGGCAGCAAAAAGCGAGTTTATTGCCATGTTTAGCAGTGGCATCAGTCTGCCAAGATTGTTATACCCATACTTTATTGCTGCAACAATAATTACTATATTCTCATTTATTTTAGGCAACTATGTTATCCCCGATTCCAATAAAAGAAGAATTGAATTTCAAACTCAGTATTTAAAAAATAAAAATGCTAAATACGGAGGTTACAATATTCACCGCCAGATTTATCCTGGTGTTTACTTTTATGTAGAAAGCTATAATCAATCCAGAGATATGGGTTTAAGAGTGTCTTTGGAAAAATTTGACGGTGTTAAGCTGCAATCAAAACTTAATGCTGAAATGATGATCTGGGATTCTATAAATCAAAAATGGATATTACAAAATTACTATATAAGGAATTTTTATCCTGACAGAGAAGAGTTAATTAGCGGATTAAGAATTGATACAGCATTCAGAATAAAACCCAGCGATTTTCAAAGTAAAACCAGTGTCATTGAAGCAATGAACAAAAAAGAGCTTGATGAACTCATTGACGAGCAAAAATTATCAGGGACTTCTGCCGTTGTGACAAGTGAAATTGAGAAACATTCGAGAATAGCCGCTCCTTTTTCAACCTTTATCTTAACATTGATAGGATTAGCCTTGTCGGTTCGAAAAATAAGAGGAGGATTGGGAATAAATGTAGGTATAGGTATTTTACTTAGTTTTTCATATATACTTTTTATGCGTTTTGCAACAGTGTTTGCAATTAATGGGACATTCAATGCAATGTTTTCGGTTTGGATACCTAATATATTATTTGCATTGATAGCAGCAGGAATATATTTCACTGCACCCAGATAATTAAATTAATATGTATAACCAATACTAATTATATGAATAGAAATGAGAAAATAGATGCTTTAATTCAAAAACGTCAGTCAGTAATGATGGGTGGCGGAGAAAAAGCTATTCAAAAACAGAAAGAATCGGGCAAATTAACAGCCCGTGAAAGAATTGACCTTTTATTGGACAAAGGTTCTTTCAATGAATATGATTTATTTGTACAGCATGATGCCCGTGATTTCGGAATGGCAGATAAAGTATTAAACGGAGATGGTGTAATAATAGGAACAGGACTTGTTGAAGGTAAGCCTGTTTGTGTGTTTGCTCAAGACTTCACTGTAGTTGGAGGCTCTCTGGGATACCGACATGCTATGAAAATAGCAAAAATTCAGGATGTTGCAATGAAAATGAAAGTGCCCTGCATCGGAATAAACGATTCCGGAGGTGCCCGTATTCAGGAAGGCGTTGACTCTTTAGCCGGCTATGGTGATATTTTTTATCGTAATACACTGGCAAGCGGGATTATCCCTCAGATTTCCGTGATATTGGGACCTTGTGCCGGCGGTGCTGTATATTCTCCTGCATTAACAGATTATGTTTTTGTCGTTGATAATATTTCAAAGATGTTTATTACCGGACCAGAAGTAATCAAAACAGTGCTGGGTGAAGAAATTTCACAAGAAGATCTTGGTGGAGCACGTGTACATAGCGAAATAACCGGTAACGCTCATTTTTTTGCCCATAATGAGGAGGAATGCTTTAAACAAATCCGAAAATTGTTGTCTTTCATTCCTCATAATAACATTCCTCAGCAGGACAACAAATCTTCAGAAAATCCTGTTTCAAATATTGACATAAATAATGTGGTTCCGATAGATCCAACAAAACCATACGATGTGCGGGATGTAATAAAAGCTGTCGCTGACAAGTCTGATTTCATCGAAGTGATGGAAAGATTTGCAAGGAACATAGTTGTAGGTTATGGCCGTATTGGAGGACAAACTGTTGGTTTTGTTGCTAATCAACCGCTTTATCTTGCCGGAGTTCTTGACGTGGATTCCTCAGATAAAGCTGCACGTTTTATTCGTTTTTGTGATGCTTTCAATATCCCCTTAGTTACTTTTGTTGACCTTCCAGGATATTTACCAGGTGTTGATCAAGAACATTCAGGAGTAATAAGACACGGAGCAAAAGTTCTATATTCATATTCGGAAGCTACGGTACCAAAAATCACGGTCATATTGCGTAAAGCTTATGGCGGAGGTTATATCGCAATGAGTTCCAGACATTTGAATGCTGACTTTGTGTATGCATGGCCAACAGCAGAAATTGCTGTTATGGGTCCTCAGGGTGCTGCAAATATTATTTTCAGGAAAGAAATTGCAGAAGCACAAAACCCGAATGAAATGAGAAAACAAAAAGTGGAAGAGTACAAAGAACGATTTGCAAATCCTTATGTAGCTGCTGCAAAAGGATATATTGACTCTGTGATCGAACCGGCCGAAACAAGACAAATGCTATTACATGCTCTATTGGTGTGTAGGAACAAAGTGGTTGTTAAATCAGATAAAAAACATGGAATCCCTCCATTTTAATATTGATAATTATGAGTAATAATGATATCAAATTTGTTATTGACGATGTAGAGTATAAAACAAATTCTATTAAGTCATTTGAAAAAAGGAAAAAATGGACTCAGCCTGACGACAGAAGAATTAAATCAATAATTCCCGGAACTATTGTAGAAATTTTCGTTAATAATGGTGATGAAGTCAATGAAGGAGATGCTATGTTGGTTATCGAAGCGATGAAAATGAATAATCAGATTAAATTTGACAGGAAAGGAATCGTTGATAAAATCCTTGTTAAACCAGGTGACATTGTCAGCAGAGGACGCGAAATGATTATTCTTAAATAATTTTGATCTCTTTACATTCGACACTGTTTTACATTCGACACTATAAATAATTTGTAATCAATAGTTTACAAATTATTACCTATAAGTACAAGACATACTATTTCAGATATTAAATTGTTTATCTGAAAAATTACATTTATTTTTACCAAAAAAATACGGCATTAATGAAAAAAATACTTGTTACCGGAGGTGCCGGTTTTATCGGATCTCATTTATGTGAAAGATTGCTAAAAGAAGGCAACGAAGTTATTTGTGTTGATAATTTCTTTACCGGAGCTAAATCTAATGTAGTCCATCTGTTGGATAATCCTTATTTTGAATTAATCAGACATGATATAACGATACCATTTTTTGTTGAAGCTGACGAAATATACAATCTGGCTTGCCCTGCATCTCCTGTACATTATCAGTTTAATCCCATCAAGACTATTAAGACATCAGTAATGGGAGCTATTAATATGCTTGGGCTTGCAAAAAGAATAAAAGCCAAAATTCTTCAGGCATCAACGAGCGAAGTTTATGGAGATCCTGTTATGCATCCTCAAACTGAAACTTATTGGGGAAATGTAAATCCAATCGGTTCCAGATCATGTTATGACGAAGGAAAGCGTTGTGCCGAATCTTTGTTTATAAATTACCATAAACAGAATAACGTAAAAATTAAAATCGTTAGGATTTTCAACACTTATGGTCCCCGAATGTTACCAAATGACGGCAGAGTTGTTTCCAACTTTATTGTTCAGGCACTTCAAAACAAACCTGTTACAATCTATGGAGATGGAAAACAAACTCGCTCATTTCAATATGTTGACGACCTGATAGAAGCCCTCATAAGAATGATGAATACCGACAACATAGTAATTGGACCCGTCAATATAGGAAATCCACACGAATTCAATATGCTTGAATTAGCTGATAAAATAATTTCAATTACCGGATCAAAAAGCAAGATTGAATTCCATGAATTACCTGAAGATGATCCTGTGCAACGAAAACCTGACATCACTCTGGCAAAACAACTTCTTAACAACTGGGAACCAAAAACTAATCTGGATAATGGATTAATTAAAACTATAGAATATTTCAAAAACATATAAAATGAAAGGTATTATTTTAGCAGGTGGTGCAGGAACAAGACTACATCCGATAACAATAAGCATCTCAAAACAGATTATACCTGTTTATGACAAACCGATGATATATTACCCATTGTCAGTACTTATGCTTGCAGGAATCAGAGAAGTCCTTATTATTTCTACACCTGTTGATATTTCTCTCTATGAAAGACTTTTTAGAGACGGATCACAGCTTGGAATGAAAATAAGTTATAAAATTCAACCTTCTCCTGATGGTCTCGCTCAGGCTTTTGTTTTAGGTGAAGATTTTATTGGAAATGATAATGTCTGTCTTGTTTTAGGAGATAATATTTTTTATGGTCAAGGTTTTGGTAAAGTTCTGCTAAATGCTGCAAAATTAAAGGATGGGGCTCTCATCTTCGGGTATTATGTAAATGATCCTCAACGATATGGAGTAGCGGAGTTTGACAAAAATATGAGTGTAATTTCAATCGAAGAAAAGCCCGAAAAGCCTAAATCAAATTATGCAGTTACAGGACTATATTTTTATAGTAATGATGTAGTTCAAAAAGCAAAAAATCTAAAGCCGTCAAAACGCGGGGAATATGAAATTACAGATTTAAATAATTTATATTTGACTGAAAACCGCTTGCAAATAAAACTGCTGGGACGTGGTTTTGCATGGTTAGATACTGGCACACCTGAAAGTCTTTTACAAGCAGCAAATTTTATCGAAACATTAGAAGCCAGACAAGGACTAAAAGCTTCTTGTATAGAAGAAATCGCTTACAGCAGAGGTTTTATTGATAAAAAACAGCTCGAAAATCTCATAGAACCTCTTAAGAAAAGTCAGTACGGTCAATATTTAATAAAAGTCCTTAATAACAACTTGCCTTTATGAAAATTGTAACAACAGACATTGAAGGATTATTAATACTGGAACCATCTGTTTTTGGCGATAGTCGCGGATATTTCATGGAATTTTGGAATAAAAATGTACTAAAAGAAAACGGAATTGATTTTACACCTGTTCAATTCAATGAATCAGGATCTTGTTACGGAGTTATTCGAGGACTTCATTATCAACTAAATCCATACGCGCAGGCAAAACTGGTCAGAGTGGTTTCTGGCGAAGTTTTGGACCTTGCAGTTGATTTAAGAAAAAACTCTCCGACTTTCGGGAAATACTATTCAGTGCGATTATCTGCCGAAAATAAGAAGCAGTTTTTAATCCCTAAAGGTTTCGCCCACGGATTTTCAGTCTTATCAGATTTTGCAATTTTTTCTTATATGTGTGACAGTTATTACAATCAGGCATCTGAAAGAGGCATTTCTCTGTCTGACAAATTCTTGAATATTGACTGGCTTATTCCGGAAGATAAACGGATTATTTCACCAAAAGACCTGAATCATCCTGATTTCCATAATGCGGAAAAAAACTTCTAAAATGAAAATTGTAGTATTTGGATCTAAAGGACAGCTTGGCAAAAAGATATCTGAACTTTCTGCTCAATATAATGACTTTGATTTTTTGTTTTATGACATCCAAGAAATTGATATTACAGATAATTCACAAATAGACAAGCTATTCATTAAAAACAATATTGACCTAATAATAAATTGTGCAGCTTATACTGCTGTTGACAAAGCCGAAGAAGATGTTTTAACTGCTGAAAAAATCAATAGCCTCGCTCCTGCTTATCTGGCAAAAAAATGTTCAGATAATAAGGCTAAATTCATTCACATATCAACAGATTATGTCTTTGACGGTATTTCGACATTTCCATACAAAGAGGATAATCCAACAAATCCACAATCTGTTTATGGAAGGACAAAACTCGATGGTGAGATAAAAGTATTACAAAACAATCCCAATTCTATAATTATCAGAACATCATGGCTCTACAGCGAACACGGTTCTAATTTTGTAAAAACAATGCTGAGATTAGCCAAAGAAAGAACTGAATTAAGGGTTGTGAGTGATCAGATTGGTTCTCCAACTTATGCTGGAGATCTGGCAGATGCAATTATGCTGTTTGTTCTGAAATTTTTCAAACAAAAAGAATGGTATGCAGGAATTTATCATTATTCCAACAGTGGAATTTGTTCATGGTACGAATTTGCATCAGAAATTATTAAAATTTCCGGTATAAAAATCCCTATCATTCCTGTTTCGAGTAATGAATTCCCTTCAAAAGTAAAAAGACCTGCCTACAGCGTTATGAATACTTCTAAAATATCCGAAGCACTAAATATCAGTATTCCGGATTGGAAGATTTCGCTTAATAAAATGATGCAAAATATTTTGTAGGATTATCTGTAATTATTTAGCTGGTAGAAGAAAATTTATAATAATAGTGAGCATTTCCAAAA
>ENA-UOWO01006906-UOWO01006906.1-activated-sludge-metagenome-genome-assembly--contig:-NODE-6906-length-11428-cov-6.778598_pt1 | contig 11428 bp, 12 predicted proteins | sample MGYA00238148_ERZ761564 | MGnify/ENA primary metagenome ERZ761564 (study PRJEB28885, sample SAMN05720194) | activated sludge metagenome | isolation source: Anaerobic digester | place: USA...
AGATCGAAGCGGCGCAATAAATTTTTTGCGTATTCATCATCCCAAGAATCAAAAATGGATTTAATAAAGTCCATGTGAAAAGCAATGTTTTCACTTTCATAAAGGCGCATATCTTCAGCAACAAAACCTATATTGCGCTTCGCGGCGAGCTGGTCTTTGGGCATGGAGTGCCCCAAAACTTTTACTCTGCCGCTGTCGGGCCCTATCAGCCCCATGATAATTCGCAAGATGGTGGATTTGCCTGCGCCGTTCGGGCCAACCAAACCCATTACAGTGCCTTGTTCAAAGGAAAGATTCACATCCTGCAATTGAAAATGCGGATAATGTTTTGTAACGCCTTCACACTCAATTGCCAACGGCATGCTCATCGCACTGCTCCTTTTTTAAATATATTTTTTTATCATCTGCAACAGCTCGTCCTCTGCTATCGCAAGCGACTTCGCCAATTTACCGACTTGTTGTAAGTGCTGAATTAACTCTTCTCGCTGCAGCAGATTCAAATCGAGTGATTCGCTTACCCAGCTCCCCTTGCCTTGTTGGGTGGCAATGACGCCTTCACGCTCCAACTCTAGATAAGCCCGCTTGATCGTAATGATGCTGACTTTGGTTTCTATCGCCAGCTCGCGAATGGAAGGTAATGGCGTACCGGGCGGCCAATCACCTACGGCGATTCGCTGTGTAATTTGCTCCATGATCTGTTGATACATGGGGCGCGTGTCGGTTTGGGAGAATACGAAGTTATATTTCATATACACAGTATACACACTAATGCTCGATGCACAATATATAGTCAGCCGAACTTCCTGTTTGCTCGGATGAATTGCGATTAAAAAATTTATTTCTCCACTTGTGCTTTTTTTGTTTGGTGTTATAGTTACGTATAACAGTGGTTCGGTGGCGAGTGTTGATGCCGAGCTAAGCTAATTAACCCAAGCAAGGTATGAACTAGGAGTGTTGTATGAAGTGGATCATGGCGTCAGTTTTGTGTTTGTCTGCGGTGTGCGCTCAGGCTAAGGAAGCTTGTGACATGGAGTTGGAAGGAGGCTTGCGTATTACCAAGGATGCGCTGGAGTTTACTCAGGGCGATACCGCCCAATACAAAATTCTCAAGGATCAAACCCTGTGGTCGAAAGGCCGTCAGGTCAAGCTGAACGATCAGCAACAAATGCTGGTTACACAGTACGCCACCAGTATCAGAGCCTTGGTGCCAGAAGTTCGCCAGTTAAGTTTGGAAGGGGTGGATTTAGCCGCGCAGGCAATGAACTTGGCTTTTCAAGAGTTTCTAGCGCCGGGCAATACCACCGCTCAAAAAATTGCGAAAGAATTTACGCTGCTGCGCGCAGATATAGAGCAAGGTTTTGCTAATGAAAAGCCCATAACGATTAATCAGAAAGGATTTAGCGATGGCGATTTTTTAGGTACAGGTTTTGAGCAGCGTATTAGCAATATTGTTGAAGCATCTGGCAAGGAAATTAGTTGGGATTTAATTAAAAGTATCGCCAGTGCGATTTTTTCCGGCGATGAAAAGGCCAGTAATTTTGAATCGCGTATGAATAAATTTGGAGAAAAGATGGAGCGTGAGATGAAGCTGAGATCAGAAAAGCTTGAGGCGCGAAGTCACTCTGTTTGCCGCTCAGTAGCGGCACTGGATAAACAGGAGGAAGCGATGAAAGTATCTATTAAGGAAATTGGCCATTTCAATCTCATTCAAATGAAGCAAACCGTTCAGTTGGGTGCGAATAAGTCGCTCTAATAGTTAAAACAAATATTTAATCATTCGAGTTTAATAGCTAGGTAAAGGTAAGGGTTATGATGGATTCTGATATGGTATTAGTAGAGCGTACCCTAAGGTTAAAGGATCAACAGGCATTTACCCAGTTGGTCATGCGTCATCAATTAGTCGTGCGCGGTTTGTTTTTACGCTCTTGTAGAAGAGATGCACAGGCGATTGATGATTTAGTGCAAGAAACTTTTTTGCGCGCTTATCTGTCGCTGTCGAGCTTTCGCCAAGAAGCAAAATTTTCAACCTGGCTGTATCGCATTGCTTTTAATGTGGTTGCCGATAAGTATCGTCGTAAAACACTCGACTATTGTGATTTGGAATCTATCGAGGAGCTTGCCGATCACTGCAAACATTTGCAACAGAGTGATTTGCGTGGCGATTTGGCAAAAGCTATGGGTAAAATTAGCGAACCACAAAAAATGGCGGTGCGCTTGTGTTTGGAAGAAGGTTACACCCATGTAGATGCCGCGCAAGCCATGAATATTCCCTTGGGTACCGTTAAATCCCATGTGGCGCGAGCACGAACGAGTTTGCAACAACTGTTATCCCACTGGGAAGCGGTTGCTTAATCATGTACGAATTGAAATTATACCGTCAAAACATTTTCAGATTCCCTATAGGGGTTTCGTTAAGTAATAGGTAGCTTATGAGCATTACGTGGAATGACGACCAACCCATTTACCGGCAGCTGCGCGAACGAATCGTTGGCCTCATGTTGACCGGTGTATTTAAAGAAGGCGATCCGCTGCCCTCGGTGCGGCAGGTGGCAAGCGATTATCAAATTAATCATTTAACCGTGAGTAAGGCTTACCAGGAGTTAGTTGATATGCAATTAGTTGAAGCTAAGCGTGGCATGGGTATGTATGTAGTACCTGGCGCACAAGAAAAACTGCACAGCATCGAAAAGGAAAAATTTTTAACCAATGAATTGCCCGCACTCTTAGCGCGCATTAGCAATTTGGGTATTAGCGCGCAAGAGCTTTGCGACGCCATTTTAAAAACCAGTGAGGGTAAATAAATGGACGCTGTTATTCACGCTCAAGGAATTCGTAAAAGCTACGGTAAAAAAATCGCATTGGACAATGTAGATTTAACCATTCCTGCTGGCCGTATTATTGGCCTAATTGGCCCCAATGGCGCGGGAAAAACCACCTTATTAAAAGGCATTTTAGGTTTAGCGCAAGTGGAAGGCAGCTTACAAGTGCTGGGTTTAAATCCTTTTACGGATCGCGTAAAACTGTTAGAGGATGTCTCCTTTATCGCAGACACTGCCATATTACCGAGTTGGATTAAAGTAAGTGAAGCCTTGGATTATATCGAAGGTGTTCACCCTAAATTTAGCCGCGAAAAAGCTATGGCCTTTCTCGCTAAAACCAAAATCACGCCCGATAACAAAGTCAAAAGCTTATCCAAAGGCATGGTAACGCAATTGCACCTTGCGTTAATTATGGCAATCGATAGCAAGCTTTTGGTTTTGGATGAGCCAACGTTGGGCTTGGATATTATTTACCGCAAGCAGTTTTACGAATCCCTACTGAATGATTATTACGATGCACAAAAAACGATTGTAATTACTACCCATCAAGTAGAAGAAATTGAAGGCATTCTAACGGATTTAATTTTTATTAATGACGGCAAGATTTTACTGGAAACAACCATGGATGAGCTCCCCAATCGCTTTGTAGAACTGCAAGTAGATGCTGGCGCAAAACAAGCGGCCTTGGCGCATAACCCAATTCATGTACGCACTATTTTGGGTGGCTTTAGCATGGTGTTTGAAAATACCGATGCCAATCAGTTGCAGGCGTTAGGCAAGGTGACAACGCCAAGCGTTGCAGATTTATTTGTTGCCAAAATGCAGCCTACAAAAAACATTTAAGGGTGGAATAACAATGAATACCAAAAAATTACTAACCCAAGTTAAACGAGAGTTGTGGGAAAACAAAATACGTTTTGTGTATGCGCCCGCCATTGTAACGGCGATATATTTAGCTCTTATGTGTTTTGCTGTTGTGAAATTTAGCCTTTCATTGGGATCTGGTTTAATGGAGGCTAATAGCAGTAACACGATTAGTATTGGATCGTCCTCGGAGGGTAAGGTGAAGTTTGGCACTGGATGGCATGATGGGACTTCGGTTGAAAATAGAATTGATGCGAAAGCTATGATCGACAAAATGCAAACCGATGGCTCCAATCTGTATGATATGGTGGTGTCAGGCGTTACATTCGCAAATACGTCATTTTTAGCGATTCTGTTTCTGTTCGTGTGGCTCGCCTATGCACATGGTTGCTTGTTCGATGACCGAAAAAATAAAGATATTTTGTTTTGGCGATCTTTACCGGTTAGCGAAACATCTAATGTCTTGGTTAAATTGGGTTTTCTATTGTTCTACGCACCTTTCGTAGTCTTTTTGCTGAATATTGTTGTGGGTTTTTTTGCCCTGCTAGGGGCTAGTATTTTCTTCTCCTACCATGGTGTTGCGTTAAGCCAGTTGTTGGGTTCTATCGCGGATAGCAGTACATTGTTAATTGCACCAAAAATATTTTTTGGTAGCATCTTAAGTTCAATCCTGCTGTTACCAATTATAGGTTTTATTTTGCTGTCGTCTGCATGGGCAAAAAAATCCCCATTTTTGTTTAGTTCGGTTTTACCAGTTGGGCTAATTATTCTAGATAAAATATCGCAGAAATGGTTCGGCTTTAATTTACACGTGCTTGATCTCTTAAATGCCTATTGGGTAATGCTCGTTAAATCTGCTCAATCCTTCGCTTTGGAACGTGCTCCTTTTGGAAATTTATCTATGGTGTTTGATGTCTATTTTATGTCAGCAATGCTTATTTCAATTGCGATAGGGGCAGCCTTTATTTTGGGTGCTATATGGCTCCGTAACAATCGCTATGAGATTTAATTCTAAATATTAATTTTTCAGGGAAACACTATGAAACGTTTACTATTATTAATTCCATGCATTGCGCTTTCAGCCTGTGTGTATAACCAACACTCTCACGAAAATCACAAAGGTACTGAAATTAATTCGCAGCAAGTGGCTACTATTGAAACTGGAAAAACGACTAAGCAGTGGGTGCTTATTAACTTTGGTATTCCTGATCGCACCCAAGTAGAAAAAGATGGTTTGGAAGTGTTTGAATATGTTTACGAGCGCTCGCAAAAATCGAATAAAACATTCATTTTCTTGTTCGATATAGATTCAGACAAAGTTGCCTCTCGCAAAGTGACTCGCGTCGTCATGCGCGATGGCATTGTGCAGGGTATTAACGTTAGCGATAGTAAATAGTGGCAATTTTAATCGATTCTATTTAAGGGGAATCTTATGAGTGATGAACGTAAATTCCGAGATTTAAAAAAGTCAGCTGTTGACGTAAAAATTGCCGGTGTTTGTGGTGGCTTTGGCGAATACACTCCATTGCCATCGTGGATGTGGCGGGTGATATTTTTAGTCTCTCTCTTTATTGGCGGCTTGGGTTTGATTACCTACGTTATTCTATGGATATGTATGCCATCGGCTAATGTACCTGCGCGCACTGAGCGAGTCGTTAATCCATAAGCCATTTGTAGTTGACTTACTTTAAAAAGCCTCAAACTGTGTTTGGGGCTTTTTTACATCTCAAATATAAAAACAGCCGAACGTCAAAGATTGTTTGCATGTCTGATCCGCAAGCGATAAATTCCGCTTTCATTGTACCCCCTCTGACTCAAAAGGAACCTTTAATGAAGAAAAATAAAACTCAATGGTTGATTGCTCTAGCGCTATCTGGCGTTTTGTTGGTTGCATGCCAGCCACAAGTGACTAAACCAGTTGCGCCAACTGTCAGTGCTGCTACCGCTGCCGTCAATAACGCAGCCATCCAAAAAAGCCCCAATGACGATCGCAGTTATGCGGCCGTTTTGCTGCCCAATAATTTACGGGTTGTACTGGTATCGGACCCCACCTTGGAAAATTCGGCAGCGTCTTTAGCTGTGGGTGTAGGTAGCGCGCAAGATCCGCAAGATCAGCAAGGTTTGGCGCATTACTTGGAGCATATGTTGTTTTTAGGCACAACAAAATATCCAGAACCTGCGGGTTTTATGACTTTTACGCAGGCCAATGGCGGTATGACCAATGCATTTACAGCCTATGATAAAACCAATTATTTATTTCAAATCAATGCCACTAAGTTTGATGAAGCCTTAGATAGATTCAGCGACTATTTTAAATCGCCCACCTTCGATGCTACCTACTCCGATAAGGAGCGCAATGCGGTCAACAATGAATGGTCTATGCAAAAGCAACAAGACCCATGGATTATGATGCGTATTGATGCTTTAACCGGCAACCCCGAAAGCCCCCGCGCTAAATTCAATATTGGCAATTTAGAAACCTTGGCGGACAAACCGGGTTCTGTATTAAATGACAGCATGAAAGCGTTTTATCAGCGCTATTATTCCGCCAATATCATGCGTTTAACCTTGGTAGGCAAACAATCCATACCTGAGTTAAAAGTCTTGGCAGAAAAATATTTTTCGAGCATCCCCAATAAAAATATTATCCAGCCTCAAATTACCGTGCCTGGGTTAACCGATGCACAAATGTCTAAAAGCATTCATTACAAACCGAGCAAAGATTTTAAAGCGCTCTATGTGGATTTCCCGATGAAATCTAACAAGGCGCAGTGGCGATTAAAACCCAATGAATATGTTCGCAATTTATTAACCACAGAGGAGGCCGGAACTCTGTGCGAGCAATTGCGCAAAAAGGGTTTTGCAGTGAATACCACAGCCTATTTTGCTTCAGAGAATTATGGCAGCGATGGTTATATGCGCGTTCAAATCGAATTAACGGAACTTGGTGTCAAGCATCAAGATGAAGTGGTTGCTGCAGTATTCGCCTATACGGATTTGGTTAAGCGTGAAGGCTTGAATGAAAATTACTTCCGCGAGTTGCAAGCTATGCGTGCTAAAGATTTTGTTAATGCGGGCAAGCCGAACCCTTTACAGCAAGCGGTGCAACTTACCACTATGCAGTTCGATATTCCGGTAGAGAATTTATTGAATGCTGGGTTTACTTACGAGCGCTACGATGAACCTGCAATCAAAGCAGTGCTCGAGCAGTTGGATACCAGTAAAGTGCGCGTGTGGCACGTTAGTCCAGAAGAAGTAGTTAGCAAGCCGGTGCCGCACTTTAATGGCAGCTATGAGATTAAGGATATAACGTCGGAGCAGCATGAAAAATTTTCAAGCTTGGCTAAAAGCTACAAATTCAACTTGCCACCGCTTAATAATTTATTTACCGATAAGCTTGCGCCGATTGTAGACAATAAATATCTCAAGCCGCATCAAGTGGTCAGCGCTGCGGGTGTTGAAGCCTTTGTGCAGCATCCGGAATTTTATCGTGAAGATAAAGGTCAGCTTTCGTTGGAGATTAACTCGGGTTTAGGTATTAAAAACCCTAAAAATATTGTGTTAGCGAATCTCTTAAATGAAATTTACAAGAAGCAAAATACGTCGCTGATGGATCGTGCTCACAATGCATCGCTCGGTATTGCAACCTCGGTCGGCGGCCCTAATTCACAATCGCTGTTTGTATCGGGCTATACCACTAAGCATCAGCTGTTGGTTGATGAGCTATTAACTAACTTTGTGAAATTAGAGTTTTCTCAGGCAGCATTTAATGAGGCCTTGGAAAGCTACCAGCAAAATCTAGCAAATAACACAAAAAACCATGTGTTCCGTCAGGCTTATGGACACTTAGGTAGGCTTACTAACAAAGTGCAATGGCGCGATCAAGATCTACTCTTGGCCGCTAAAAAAGTGAAATTGCAAGATGTAGTTGCTTATTACAATGCGGTAAAACGCGACCCATTAATTCGCATCATGGCAGTAGGTAACTACAGCGAAGAGTCAGTTAAACAAATGGCATTGTCTGCAGCAAAAATTTTACCGGGTAAGCGTTTGCCGAGTGCGCGTGTTATTTCGCAATACACTACGCCTGTGGGCGGTAAAACCATTGAGTTGCAGGATTCCTTAGATTTAGCCGATAGTGCGGTAATGCAGGTGTGGTTCCGCGAGAAAAAATCCGATGATGAACAGGCGCAGTTAGTTATCCTAAATGCATTTTTAGATAAAGCATTTTTTACGCAATTGCGCACCAACGAGCAATTAGGTTATGTCGTGCAGAGTATGCCTTATGCGGTGGATGATACGCCGGGTTATGCCATGCTGGTGCAAAGTTCAAATTCAGATCTGGTTAAAATAAAGACACGTATGGATAAATTCCGCGCGGATTATTTGACAGAACTGAAAGCCATTGACCCTGCGAAGGTTGAAGCAACCAAACAAGCAATGATTGCGAACATCATGCAAAAGCCGACGGATTTTTACAAAGAGGCTAGTATCTATGCAGGTGAGTTCTGGCACGCCAAATATAATTTTGATGGGCGCGACCGTCATCTTAATGCGCTCAAAATGGTGACCAAGGATGATTTGATTAAAATGTATGAAAGTCTATTGTTGAATGACAAAAGCTCAGGCGTTTTACTTCAAATACGCGGCACCAACTTTAAGGAAGCACCTTTCGCCTCTTTAAGGCCTTAACTTAGTGAGTTTTATCGCTATAATGAAGCGCTGCTCACAAGGGTGGCGCTTTTTCATTTGTATTAAATCGCAAGTATTCAATAGCAGGTAAATCATGAGCAATGCAGAAGACAGTCAATTTTGGGATTTGGTGGACGCTTTTATCGAGCAAGCCAACGCCGCTTGCGATGACGCAGACCCAGGCGTAGTGAGTGCCGCACTTTTAAACGCTGCAGCACGTTTTAATGCGTTTGTAGTCGCCAGCTCATCTATCGACCGCAAAGAATATATCGATGAAGTTGAAAGCGCGCAAAAATACCTCACCGGCCGCTACGCTGAATTGATCCGCGATAATTTGGATGATTACAGAGATAACTACAAAGTTTATATTCGCCCGGATGATGTGGAAGAGAGTTGAGTGGTTGGTGAATGAATTTGTCGGCGCAGTAAGGTTGCTAATGCTAAGCATTTGACCATATGGATTTTTTAAATTGACTATTATGAAAGGATATAACAATGAAAAAATTAAGTGTTTTGGCTGCTCTTTTGACTTTATCAATAATGGGTAATATATTTTTAGTTTTCGATTACTTTGAAAATGCTGAGCGATTTGATGCTTTCATAGATAAGGCCGTAAGTGAGGAGAGCGAAGTAATTAGATTGATGTATAGCAATGATTTTGATGGAGCGTTAAAAAAATTATTGGATGCATATTCTTATAAATCACTATACGTTGAGTTCTGTATTAAAAGTAAAAAAGAAGATATGTGTTCTGAGTCAAAGAAAATATTCAATCCCAAATAGTGGTTAACCCCATAAATGGGTTATGTACGCAATCTAGATATATCCCCCAAACCAGCCTAGCGCTGGTTTTTTTACGTCTATACTCTTCTCCATAGTTCTTCTCCATGAAGAAATGTAAAACCGCTTGCTTGATGTATACAAGTCCAGCAGTCTAGCTAAAAATCAATCCAATTGAATAATAAAGAGGGTTTGGGTATGAAGGTGCTATTGAGCAGTCTGTGTGTTTCAGGGGCGTTGTTAGCAGGTTACGCTGCTGCAGATGTCAGCTTGCCGCGTTTGGTGAGTGATGGTGCTGTGCTTCAGCGCGACAAGCCTATAGTTCTGTGGGGTTGGGCAGATGAAGGCGAACAGGTTTCAGTGACTCTGGGTAAGCAAACCCTGACGACAAAAGCGGAAGCTGGCCGTTGGCAGGTAACCCTGAAGCCGCTCGCTGCGGGCGGTCCTTACACCGTGGATATTCAAGGCAAAAATAAGCTGCAAGTAAAAAATGTGTTATTGGGTGATGTGTGGGTTGCTGCGGGTCAATCTAATATGGAGTTGCCGCTTAGACGTGTTAAGTATCAATACCCTGATGTTATTCCCTCTACTAATCTGCCCAATATTCGTGAATTCAATGTGCCTGTTGTGTACCACTTTAAAGGTCCATTGGAAGATTTCAAGCAAGGCCAATGGAAAACGGCTGAACCGGACAATCTTCCAAACTTCTCAGCCGTAGGTTTTTTCTTTACGCGCGCATTGCATGAGAAATACAAAGTACCTATTGGTTTAATTACCTTGCCGGTGGGTGGTTCACCCGCAGAGGCTTGGGTGAGTGAATCAACATTGCAGAAATATCCACAATTTGTTGAGCAACTTAAACCCTTCAAAGATGATGGTTTTGTTGCTGCTACTATCGCGAGTGATAAATTATCCAGCGGCAATTGGTACAGTGCGTTAAATGCAAAAGATGATGGATTAAAAGGCGCATGGTCAAATGAAGTGCTCGACACAAAAGACTGGCAAAGTTTTCAAGTGCCGGGTTATGTCAAAGAACAAGGCGGCGACTTCACTAACGGTGCAGTTTGGTTTCGCAAAACCTTTGATTTAACCGCTGAGCAAGCGGCCAAATCTGCAACCGTTTGGTTGGGCTGTATTGTGGATGGCGATCAAGTATTTTTGAATGGCAAAGAAATTGGCCAAACCGGTTATCAATATCCACCGCGAATTTATGCTGTGCCTGCAGGTTTATTAAAAGCGGGTAAAAATACGATTAGCATTCGCGTGACCAGTTATTCCGCAAATGCCGGTTTTGTAAAAGATAAGCGCTATGAATTAGAACTTGGAAAAGAATCTGTCTCGCTTGCAGGCCAATGGCAATACAAAATTGGTGCGCGTGCAGATTCTATGACGAAAACCACTACGCTGCATTATCAACCCGCTTCATTGTTTAATGCCAAGTTAGCACCAACCTTGCGTACCGGAATTAAAGGTGTCATTTGGTATCAAGGCGAATCGAATACTGGGCGATACAAAGAATATGAAACTTTATTCCCGGATTTAATTCGCGATTGGCGTGCGCAATATCATCAAGGGGATTTTCCATTTATTTATGTACAGCTTGCCAATTTCCTAGCCGCCAAAGCAGAACCTGGTGAAAGCGATTGGGCTGCAACTCGTGAAGCTCAACGTAGAACCTTGAGTGTAAAAAATACTGCGATGGTAGTAGCGACAGATGTGGGCGAGTGGAACGATATTCACCCTTTGAATAAGCAGGCTGTCGGTGAGCGTTTGGCTTTGGCTGCGCAGAAGTTGGCCTACGGTAATAAAAAAATTATCGCCTCCGGCCCTAATGCAGTGGCCGTGAAGAAGACCAAAGACGGGTTATTGGTCAGCTTTGATAAAAACGGCGGCAAGCTCGTGTTTAAGGATAGTGATGGCTTGCGACACATTGCGATTGCGGGTGCCGATAAAAAATATGTGTGGGCTAATGCCAAAATTCAAGGCAAGCAATTGTTAGTCTGGAGCGAGAAAGTTACTGACCCAGTAAGTGTGCGTTATGCGTGGGCAGATAACCCAGAGGGTGCAAATCTGTATAATGCGGATGGTTTGCCTGCATCCTCGTTTGAGCTATCTCTTAAATAAGAGATAGTGCTTGAGTAAATTGAGGGGCTAGGCATTAACAACTTTAAAGGTAATGCCTCTTGCCTCATTTAACGGTTACAGAAACACAAACTCCACAACCGCAGGTCGCCATTATTGGTGGCGGCCCTGCGGGTTTAATGGCTGCAGAA
>ENA-UOWO01006913-UOWO01006913.1-activated-sludge-metagenome-genome-assembly--contig:-NODE-6913-length-11423-cov-6.091397_pt1 | contig 11423 bp, 7 predicted proteins | sample MGYA00238148_ERZ761564 | MGnify/ENA primary metagenome ERZ761564 (study PRJEB28885, sample SAMN05720194) | activated sludge metagenome | isolation source: Anaerobic digester | place: USA...
CCGTGATTTCCTTGTCGATCTCGATCGGCACTTCGAGGACGGGCGAGATGAGAATGATGGTCTTGAGACTGTTCTTGAGGTGAAGCGCGATCTCCTTGAGCCGTCGGATGACGGCGTAGTTGGACCGGGCGAGGAACGGGTGGAGGTCCTTGAAGATGAACAGCGCAGGCTCGACCTGATCGACCACCTGATCGAGCGCCGCCAGCGGGTCCTTCGTGGCGGAATGGCGCTGTTTTTGCGATTGCACCGACACGCCGGCCGGGATCAGACCCGACGTGCAACTCCATTGGTACACCTGTTTGTCCCAACGCCGGGCAATCCCACAGATCACCGACTCGACGCGGGCCTCCTCGCTCGAAACCAGGTAGAGGATGGGGTAACGGGCCCGGATCAGGAACTCGATCTCGCGCGCGGTCTTCTGGGACGGGGTTGGCACGTGGAAGCCGAGTCTGCCAGAAGCCGCGGCGCGGCGCAATCGCGCAGCCGACCCCGCCCGCGATTGAACATCCCGCGATGCGGAACGTCGTTTGTTTCATGAGTTCAGTTGGATCCGCGGTTCGAACGCGCGCGGGCGGCGCGGGCATGATGCTGGCCATTCTGACAGGCGCCCTGGCCGTCTGGTCGCCGGACGCGTTTGGGGCCGAGTTGGACGCGCGCCGGGATTCCGCGGTCGAGGCGGTCGCCCAGGTCATGCCGGCGGTGGTCAACATCAGCACGGAAACCATCGTCTCCGTGCGGGACCCTTTCGAGGACTTGTTGCAGGAATTCTGGGCCCCTTACCACAGCCGGCGCCCGTTCACCACCACGCAATACAGCCTGGGCTCGGGGGTGATCGTCGACGAGGCCGGGTATTTGATAACCAACGACCACGTTGTGCGCCGGGCCACGCGGATTCGAGTCCGGATCGGCGACGAGGCGGGCTCACGAGAGTACGAAGCGAAGCTGGTTGGGGAGAGCAGCCGCAGCGACATCGCCATGCTCAAGATCGAGGCAAGGCCGGGCGAGAGATTCCGGGCGGTGCGATTCGCGGCGGACGACGATTTGCTCCTGGGCGAGACGGTGCTGGCCCTGGGGAATCCGTTTGGCCTCGGGGGCTCGGTCAGCCGTGGCATCTTAAGTTCCAAGAGCCGGCGCCCCGCCCTCGAAAACACGCCGATGGGGCTCGAGGATTGGCTGCAGACCGACGCCGCGATCAATCCGGGCAACAGCGGCGGACCCCTGATCAACCTGCGCGGGGAACTGATCGGTCTGAGCATTGCGGTGTATCGCGAGGGCCAGGGGATCGGATTCGCCATTCCGGTCAAGCGGATCACCGAGGCCCTGCTCGAAATCGCGTCGCCCGAACTGCGCCAGTACTGGTTTGGCGCCCGAGTGCGGCCGGGCGGATCGACGCTGGCAGTCTCTTCGCTCGAGGCAGGGAGCCCCGCGGAGGCGGCCGGTCTGAAGCCCGACGACATGATTGTGGGAATCAACGGACGGGCGCCGCGCGGCTTTCTCGATTTCATCAAAGAACTCAGCGCCGCCGGGGATGAGCGGGACGTAGCGCTGACCCTCAGGCGCGGTTCGGACCGTCGGTCGGTGACGCTGCGGATGGTGCGCGCCAGCGCCGTTTTCAACGCGGCTCTGATCCGCCGGAAACTGGGGTTGACCGTCCAGGAGATCACACCGGATCTGTCGGGGCGGCTGGGGCTGGCGGCCAACGCGGGCCTGGTGATCGCCGATGTGGATCGTACGGGCCCGGCATCCGAGGCCCGACTGTCGCGAGGCGCCATTATCGTCGCCGTGGATGGCCGGGCCCCGGAAGGCGTCGTCGAGTCAGCAAAATACTTGTACGGCAAGAAGAAAGGCGAGACCGTTGGGCTCGAAGTTCTGGTGCAGCGCCGGCGGGGCATGGTGTTGGTGTGGGAGAGCCTCGAGATTGCGTTGCAGGTTCAATAGCAGGTTTGCAGGGCCGCTCCGGGCCCGGGTTCGAGCGCCTGAACAGTCGATGAGCAGCCAGGAACCGATGATTGAAGTGGAAGATTTGACGAAGCGGTATGGACGACATGCCGCGATTGATCGAATCTCGTTCAGCGTCTGCCGGGGCGAGATCGTGGGTCTGCTGGGTCCCAACGGCGCGGGCAAGAGCACAATCATGCGCATCCTGGCCTGTTTCATGCCGGCGACCTCCGGCACCGCCCGGATTGCCGGTCTCGACGTGTTTCGCGAGGCCGACAGCGTGCGTCGGCGCATCGGGTACATGCCCGAGAACAACCCGCTGCACCCGGACATGCGCGTGCGCGAGTACCTCAAGTTCCGGGCGCGGCTCAAGGGACTGGGCATCGCCGAGAGCCGGGATCGGGTCAGCGTCGTGATGGACCAATGCGGATTGTCCGAAGTGGGATGGAAGATCATCGGCACGTTGTCCAAAGGTTTCCGGCAGCGGGTGGGGCTGGCCGATGCCCTGGTCCATGAGCCCGATCTCATCATTCTCGACGAACCCACCATCGGCCTCGACCCGCACCAAATCCGCGCTGTGCGGCAGTTGATCAAGGAACTGGGGCGCCACCGGACGGTTCTGCTCTCGTCGCACATCCTCCCCGAAGTCGAGATGACGTGTCACCGGGTCCTCATTCTGCACGGCGGACGAGTCCTGGCCGCGGACACGACGGAGAACCTGCAACGCCGGATGAGCGACTCCGGACAGGTGGTGGCGGAGATCGCGGCCGACCCGCAGGAACTGGCCGCCTGCTGGGACGGAATGGAGGGGGTCGAGCACTTCGACGTGACGCCTTCCGACGGTCTGTACTGTCGCTGCGCCCTCACGCCCCAGCACGGAGTGGATTTGCGTGTGCGGGTTTTCGAGACGGTGCTGGCGCGGGGGTGGCGCCTGCGGGAACTGACGCACAGCCGGCACTCGCTCGAAGACATCTTCGTCCATGTCACCCGCGCCGACCGGGGGGAGGAGGAGGAGGAGGAGAACCTCTGATGCGCGTCCTGATCACCCTGATCCGGCGTGAACTGAGCAGCTTCTTCAGCGGGCTGGGAGGCTACCTGGTTATTGCGGCCATGCTCTTCCTGACCGGCGTCAGCTTCGTCGACATCATCGAGGCGGTCAACAATGACACCATCCACATGCCGCTGACGGAGTTGTTTTTCGGGTCGCCGTTTTTCTGGCTGATTCTGCTCGTGGTGCCGACGCCGGTGATCACGATGCGCTTGTTTGCGCTCGAGAAGTTCTCAGGCACGTACGAGACGCTCATGACGACCCCGGTGGGCGATGTCCAGGTGGTTGTGGCCAAGTTCGCCGCGGCCTGGATGTTCTTTGCCGTGGCGATCGCGCCGCTTTTGGGGGTGCTGCAACTGGTGCATCACTACGCCTCGCCCGGCGAACGGTTCGAGTGGTGGACGACCGCCAGCACGTTCGGGGGCATCCTCCTGATCGGCAGCAGCTACCTGGCCATGGGCTGCCTGGCCTCCGCCCTCACCCGCAGCCAGATCGTTGCGGCGACGATGAGTTTTGGCGCCGGACTCGCCCTGTTTCTCTTCAGCTTCCTCCAATTCAGCATCGGCACCCAGCCCGGCAGCCTGGCCACGGTGGTGAATTATGTCTCCGTATTCGGACACATGGAGGATTTCGTGCGCGGCGTGGTGGACACGCGTCCGCTGGTCTTTCACCTGAGCCTGGTGGCGTTTGTGTTGTTTCTCAATGTCAAGGTGGTCGAGAGCCGCCGTTGGAAATAAGATGCCGCATCCCTCCGACCCAACCGAGAGCTTCTCGTCCGCCAGCCGCTTTCGAATCGCGTTGAACGTGGCCCTGGCCCTCCTGGCTCTCGCGGCCTTGCTCGGGATGGCCAATTATCTCGCCGCCCGTCATTTCCGCCGTTTCCTCTGGGCGGAGGATGAGCGGTATCAACTCTCCCTCCCCACCCGGCAGGTGTTGGCTGCGATCACCAACGAGGTCAAGGTGACGATTCTCTTCAGCCGGGACAACACCCTGCATTCGCCCGTGACGGGCCTGCTCAAGGAATACGGCTACGCGTGTCCGCGCCTGAGGATCGAGACCATCGACTACGACCGCGACGTGCAGTTGGCGCAGACGACCGCCGCGCGCCTCCAGTTGTCGCCCGAGGACTCGGACTTGGTGGTTTTTGAACGCGAAGGGCGCACGCGCATCGTGCGGGCCGTCGAACTGTCCGAGTACGACATCAGCGGTCTCCTGGCGGGCGGGAAGGAGGTTCGCCGCGTCGGGTTCAAGGGCGAATCGCTCTTCACCGACGCCCTGGCCAGCCTGATCGAGGGGCGGAGCCCCAAGGTCTACTTTCTGCAGGGCCACGGAGAGCACGATCCGACTAGTATCGAGACCCGGTTCGGCTACTCGCAGTTCACCCGCCTGCTCCAGCAGAAGAACATCGCCACGGCGACGTTGCGGCTGGTGGGCGACGCCGAGGTGCCGGAGGACTGCGAACTGCTCGTGCTGGCCGGGCCGCGCAGCCGCATCGACCCCACCGCGCTGGAGAAGATCGGACGCTATCTCGACACCGGGGGGCGGATGTTGGCACTGCTGAGTTTCTATCAGTCTGGGTATGCCCAGACCGGTTTGGAGCGCTTCCTGGCCGGATGGGGCGTGGCTGTCGGCGACGACCTGGCTCTGGATCCGAGCAACGCGGTGCGTGGAGGCGGCATTCTTGCGACCAATTTCTCGAACCATCCGATCGTGCGTCCGATGCGGGGTCACACGGTCTATCTCCTCGTCCCGCGCTCCGTGGCGCCGCTGCGCGTTGGAGGTGCGGCTGGAGACGCCCCCAAGGTGGAGCCGCTGGTGAGCACCAGCGTGGGAGGCCGCACGGAGAGCGAGGGGCTCTCGAGCGGTCTGCCCGAGTTCAACCCGGCGCGAGACCAGCGCGGGGTGATCCCGTTGGCCGTCGCGGTCGAGAAGGGGAGCATCCAGGGCGTGGCGGCGGATCGGAACTCGACCCGGCTCGTCGTGGTGGGAGAATCGATCTTTCTGGCCAACGAAACGATCATGAAGTCGGCCGCCAATATCGAGTTTGCGAGTCTGGCGGTGAATTGGCTGCTGGACCGTCCCCAACACCTGTCCGGTCTCGCCCCGCGCCCGATCAAGGAGCACAGCGTTCTTCTGTCCCAGTCCCAAGTGGTCCAGTTGCGCTGGATTCTTCTGGCCGTCCTTCCCGGCACCCCGCTTCTGATCGGGCTGCTGGTCTGGTGGCGTCGGCGTCGCTAGCTCGCATGAACGCAAAGACCACACGCTGGCTGCTGTTTCTGGCCGTCGCCCTCGCCGCCTTCATCGTCCTGTTCGAGCGCCGCACCGACGACACCGCGCGTCGGACCGAACGGGCCGCGCGGCTGTTGCCCGAACTCGTGACGGCGGAGGTGACGGCGTTGACCTTGAGCGGGGCAACGAATCCGGCCATCCGCCTCGAACGGGTGCAGGACGGCTGGGAATTCCGCGGCCCGCTCCGCTATCCGGCGCAACCGGCCGGGGTGGATCGGTTGCTGACGGCCTTGCGGGACTTGCGGTGGCAGGGGCGTGTCACGGCGGAGGAACTCCTGGCGCACACCAACGGCCTGGCCGCATTCGGCTTCGACCCTCCGGCCGTTGGCATCGCCATCCAGCAGGGCGACCGCCCCATCGAACTGCGGCTCGGCGCGCCCACGGCGCTGGGCGGCCAGATTTACGCGCAAGTGGCCGGGCGCGGCGGGCTCTACACCGTCGATGGCGCGGTGCTCAAGACACTCCCCGGCGGGGTTGACGAATGGCGGGACACGGCCCTGGTGCGGCTGGCCAGGCACACGTTCGACCGGCTCCAGGTGCGTCCGATCACCAACGGGTTCGAGCTGGTGCGGAGCCCCTCGAATCGCGTGTGGCAGATGGTGCGCCCCCTCTCGACGCGGGCGAACAATGCGCGTCTGGACCTCCTGCTCGACCAAATCGAACTGGCCCGGGTGATCCAATTCGTCACCGACGACCCGCGGGCGGACGTCGAGCCCTACGGTCTTCAACCCCCGGACCGCGAGTTGGTGTTCAGTCAGGGGACCAATGACATTCTGGCGCTGCAAATCGGCAGGAGCCCGGCCAACGCGCCCGACCAACTCTTCGTGCGGCGCATGGAGCATACCAACGTGGTCGCCGTCGCTCGATCGAGTCTGGCGCCGTGGCTGGCCAGTTTCCGCGAGTTCTGCGACCGCCGGATGATGGTGTTCGATCCGAACGCCGTGACGCGCATCGAGGGGATGGCGGATGGCCCGTTCACCCTCGAACGGCAAACCAACGGCACCTGGCAGATCGTCGCGCCCTTCCCCGCCGCCGCGGACTCGGTGCTTGTGCTCGAGATGCTGCAGAACCTGGCCGAACTCGAATTCCTCGAATTCGAACGCGAGGTGACGACCGATTTCGTCCCGTACGGCCTCGACCCGCCGCGGCGGCAGTACGTCCTCCAAACCACCGTGGCGGGCGCCGGGGCAGCGCCCACCAACCAGGTGCTGGCCCAGGTTGGCTTCGGGAACCCGACCGGGTTCAAGCACTACGCGCGGCGCGCGCTGGACAGCGCCGTCGTCACGATCATCGACAACAACCGCCTGCCGCGCGCCGCGTTCGAACTGCGCGACCGCCGGATTTGGAATCTTGGCACCAACCAGATGGTCAGCATCACCGTGCACCAGTTGGGCGAGACCCGAAAGCTCCTGCGCACCGGACCGATGCAGTGGACGGGCGCGCCGGGCGACACAGCCCCGCTGAATCCGGTCAGCCTCGAAGAGGCGGCGTATCGACTCGGCCAATTGCGGGCCGACCGATGGGTGGCCCGCGGCGACGATCAACTCGCCCGCTTCGGCTTCGGCACCACCGATCATCGCCTGGCCATCGAGGTCAACGACGATGGACGCATCCGCACCCTCGAAGTGCGCTTCGGACGGCGCACCCTGTCGAACCAATCCGCCTATGCCGCCGTCTCCATCGAGGGTGTGGAAGGCCCTGTGATCTTCGAGTGCCCCCGCTCGATCTACGAGTTTGTCCTCGGCAACTTGACCTTGGTGCCGACACTCCCGGACGGGTCCGGCTAATATGCCCACGCCTCCGCGGACGAGCAGATGGCGTTTCCTCCGCCGCGCCCTTCGGTGGTGTCGCTACGGGTTGTTTTTCCTCGTCCTCGCCCTGCTGTTGGCCTTGCTCTATGTGACGCGCGTCGGCCTGCCCGGCTTCTGCAAAGGGCCGCTGCTCTCCGAACTGCGCCGCCGCGGGGTCGACTTCGAGTGCGAGCGGCTCGCCTGGCACTGGCATCGCGGCCTGGTCGCCCAAAACGCCGCCCTGCGCCCGCTCGCCAACGCCGTCGGACTCCGCGCCCGGGCCGCCGAGGTTGTTGTCGACCCGCATTGGGGCCGCCTGATGCGCTCGCGCCAGGTCGAGTTGGACTCCCTGCGAATCCTCGACGGTCATCTCTCTGTTCCCTTGCATGAACCCGGCCAGACACCCGACGAATTCTCGATCGAGGGAGTGAGCGCCGCCATCCGGTTCCTGCCGGGCGGCACCTGTGAGATCGAGAATCTCGAAGCCTCATTCCTGGGGGCAACCATTCAGGCCAGCGGCGTCATCACCAACGCACACGACATCATCGAGTGGCTCCGCACGCTCGATAACCGGGAGCGACCGGACCCCACCCCGCCCTGGCGCGCGCCGCTTCGGCGCTTGGCCGAATTCCGAAAGAGCCTGCGCCTGGCCGGGGCCCCGGAGTTCAGGCTGCGGTTTCGCGGCGACGCCCGGCACGCGGACTCGTTCGCCGCCGAGTTCAAGGGGAAAGCCGATGGCGCCGAGTCGCCGCAATTGAGCGTTCAGAATCTGCGCTGCAGCATCGAACTGAGCACCAACGAGTCCCGTCCGTCGGCCGGCGCCTGGCGGCTGGTCGCGCGCATCACAGCCGACGCCGCCGGCGGGTCTTGGGGCAGTCTGCGACACGCGGAGTTTGGCGCGCGCATGGACCTTCAGGCGACCAACCCCATCCCCGCCCGGGTCGATTGGGAGGTTGTCGCGCGTGAGGCCCAGGCGCCCTGGGCCTCCTTCGATGGCATCCGCCTGGCGGGCCATTCCGACCGCCTTCGCGCGGACGCCCCCGAGTGGCGGACAAGCCTGACACTGGATGCCCAAGCATGCACGGCCCCGTGGGGCGGCATCCGCACGAGCCGAGGCGCCGCCACACTCGAACACTCGCTGGCTGGCCTGCTGTCGGCCCCGGTCGACCTCGAGGCGAGCATCGAGGCCGTCGATACCCCGCCGGTCAAGATCGGGGTGGCGCATCTCGAGGCTCGTCTGCGGCCCGTTCCGGACCCGGCTGGGGGCGGCGGCCTGCGCGCCACGGCGACAGGCTCACGACGCGGTTGGGAGGCATTGAACCGGATCGAGGGCGCGTGGCGGATCGCGGCGACGAACCTGCAGTCCCAGCGCCTGGCTCAGCCACTGACGATCGAAAACGTGACCGGGGCGGGCGATTGGAAAGCGCCGTGTCTGGGCGTCGCGAGCTTGCGGGCCGGGCTCTACGGCGGATTTCTCGAAGTGTCCGCGGCGCGCCTGGACGTGGCGACCGGGGAAGTCGGGGCGCAGCTCGTCTCGGACTTCGATCCGCATGCCGTGGCGGCGCTTGCGGGTGAGCGCCCGTCCCGATGGCTTGATCAGTTCCAGTGGGAGCGCCCCCCGCGCGTCAATGCGCGTGTGCGCGCCCTGCTGCCCGTATCGGGCGATCGCGACCCGGACTGGGCGCGCCGGGCTCTTCCCCACGTGTCGGCCGAGGGTCGCATCGAGGGCGAGAACACGTCGTACCGCGGTGTGCTCATTGACCGGGGGGCGCTCTCCCTGAGTTTGTCCAATCAGATTCTGCGCCTGCGCGATTTCCATGTGGTGCGGCCCGAGGGTGACGCGGACCTTGCCTACGACCTGCACACGCTCACCCAGGAGTTCCGCTGGCGCCTGCGCGCGAACCTCGATCCCAAAGGCACCGGCGCCGCCATCAATCGCGACGCCCCGCGCCTGCTCTCGGCGTTCGATTTCACGGGGCCGGCGGCCGTGTCCGGTGAGGTCTGGGGCCGCTGGGGTCCCGACAAGGAAGTCAGCTTCGCCCTCGGCGGAATCGTCACCAATTTCACTTTTCGCGGCGAGTCGATCGATGAACTGCGAGCGGATGTTCGAATGGCGGGCCGGTTTCTGTCGGCGAGCGCTGTCGCACTGCGCACGGGCGCGGAGTGGATACGCGCCCCGGGCGTGGGCGTTGATTTCGTCGAATCGCGCGCCTATGTGACCAACGCCGAGGCCCAACTCGATCCGATGCGATTCGCCCGCGTCATCGGCTCGAACCTGGTCGAAACCCTGCGGCCCTATCGCTTCGACCGCCCGCCGCGGATTCGCGCCGACGGGCGCGTGCCCATCCGGGGCGCAATGGACGACGCCGACATGCGGTTCTCCGTCACAGGCGGGCCGTTCCACTTCTGGCGCTTCAACATTCCGCAGATCGACGGCCAGGTGCACTGGGAAGGCGAGCGCGTGACACTCACCAACGTCGTGTGCGACTTTTACGAAGGCCGCCTCGAGGGCCAGCTCCAGGCGAATCTCCGACCCGACGGAAGCGCCGATCTCGCGTTCCGCGCCGCGGTCACCAATCTGAACCTCCAGCCGCTGGTGTTGGACACCATCGACACCACCAATCGCATCGAGGGGATCGCCCAGGGCGGTTTCGAGCTGAAGCACGCCAACAGCGCGGACTGGGGGAGCTGGAACGGCTCCGGGCGCGTTTCGATGCGCGACGGCTTGCTCTGGGATTTGCCGATCCTCAGCGTGTTGTCGCCGGTGCTCAACGCCCTGGTTCCCGGCCTGGGAAACAACCGGGCGCGCGCCGCCACTGGCTCCTTCGTCATCACCAACAGCGTCATCCACACCGACGACCTCGAAATCGCGGCCCAGCCCGCCCGGCTCGCCTACCGCGGCACGCTGGACTTCAAATGGAACGTCCGCGCCCGCGTCGAGGCGGAGGTCATTCCGGGCGCGCCTCTGATCGGCCCGCTCCTCAACATCCTCTTCGCCCCGGTGTCCAAAGCCCTCATCTTCCGCATCAGCGGCACCCTCGGCAAACCGGAACTCGAACCGCTCCTGGTCCCGCGATTCCTGCAGCCAATCCTACGGCCCGTGCAGACCATCCGCGGTGTGTTCTCCTCCCCAGGCGCTCCCCAAACCACGAACGCGCCTCCCCAAGGCGTGCCCTGAAAAGAACGAAGGCCGGATTCGCATCCGGCCCGTCCCGAGAACTCAGAACACCAAAGCGTCTCCAAAAGACGCCCGTCATCGCGCGTCTTCACGCGCGGCCTGTCGTCACTCGTGCGCGCTTCGGCGGCGGTCGCCGAAGATTGCGGTCCCGACCCTCACGATCGTCGCCCCTTCCTCGATGGCGACCTCGAAATCGCTGCTCATGCCCATGCTCAGATGTTCGAGGGGCGCACCCAGCCGCGCTTCGCATTCGCCTTTGAGTTCGCGCAATCGGCGAAACACAGGACGGACCTTCTCCGGATCGGGCGCCCAGGGGGCCATGGTCATCAGGCCGTGGATTTCGAGTCGCCTCTGCCCGTTGAGCCGATCGAACTCCGCCAGCAAGGTCTCGGGCCGATAGCCGAACTTGGACGCTTCTCCGGCCACATTGACCTCGATCAGGACCGGCATTGTCCTGCCCGCCTTCTCGGCGCACCGATTCACCTCCTCAGCCAGACGCAGGCTGTCGATGCTCTGGATCATCTCGAAGAAGTGAACCGCATCGCGAGCCTTGTTGGTTTGCAGATGGCCAATCATGTGCCAGCGCAGCCGCGCCGGACAGAGCGCAATCTTGCCTTTGGCCTCCTGAACCTTGTTCTCGCCGAAGAGATCGAGCCCCAGACTGGCCGCCGCACGCACCACCTCGGGCGGCTGGCCTTTCGTCACGGCCACAAGCGTCACCTCGGACGCCTCCCGCCCGCCGCGGCGGCACGCTTGCGCAATCCGCTCCTGCACTTCCCGCAGTCCCTCCGACAGTTCCATGACGCCGAGGGTAAAAGGCCGGGAGCGAAAGACAAGTGCCATGCGCTGTGGCGGACGCTCGATCGGACCCGCACCGAGGCACAGACCCTTAGCCCGGATGTTTCACAAAGCTCCGCGGAGTTTGATGTCCGGGCTGTGGCAAAACCGCGCCCAGAAAGGTAACCAAGAGTCTCGTGGACCGGTCTCGGGCTGTTCTCGGGCTTGACATCCCTCGGAGTGAGGTCAGAGTTGCATTTGTCTAATCCAGTTTGTGACAAGAGTTTGTTGGGCTCGTTGCAGTCATAACGTTTGAAGACCAGAGTCTTATGAAAACAAGGAACATATCCCAAAGCGTCTTGATCGGCGCGCTCGCCTGGCTGGGAATCGGCCAGGGCAATCT
>ENA-UOWO01006919-UOWO01006919.1-activated-sludge-metagenome-genome-assembly--contig:-NODE-6919-length-11417-cov-5.083084_pt1 | contig 11417 bp, 7 predicted proteins | sample MGYA00238148_ERZ761564 | MGnify/ENA primary metagenome ERZ761564 (study PRJEB28885, sample SAMN05720194) | activated sludge metagenome | isolation source: Anaerobic digester | place: USA...
TCTGGAACCGGAGCCGCCTACCTCCTATGCCGGGCGTGTACTCCAGTACGGTACGTTCCTGTTTCCGGAAGGGGCTGCCCGCATAACGGCAAGCCATAACAAACTGGCTTTTTCCGTACCTCCTTCGAATGAAATGCGATCGGTCGATATCCAACCGGCTCAAGCCCCGTTTGGGAATGACATCGGGTTTTACGGCACCGGTTTTCAGGGAGATCAACTTGAATTAATCCTTTTCAGGCCCGGATGGGATAAGCCCTGCGTAGCCTCGGGATGGAATCTGCGGATCGAAAATGGCAATAAAATTACCGTTACCGTTCAGGAGCAGGCCGTTGTGAAAGGTAGCAATCCTGCTGTCAACCGGGATGTATTGCCAGGTATCTATACGGCTCAAGTGCAGGTGACCCGCCGGCGCACCCTGCCCAATGGTGAAATACGGGCATTCGAAAGTAGTTCCAACCAGTTCCCATTCACAATTACCCCAAAAATAACCGGTATAACGGGGCCGGTCGGAAGCATTTTTACGGTAAAAGGTCATATTTTCCAACACGCCGAGCTGGATGAGAAGGAAATCATGGTACTGGTTGGGGAAATTCAACTTTTAAGAGACAACGCGTTGGAGCCGGGAACATTTAGTACCCCTTCGGCCGATACACTTCAGTTTAACCCGCCGCCTGGTCTGATCTCGGGCGACATATTGCCGTTGCGTGTAATCATTTCCGGGGCAGAATCGCCGCCTCGGTGGATCACCGTTCCTTAGCCGATTTCTTCCTGACGAAAACATACTGCCACTTGTCTGTACCATCTCAACATATTAACTTGCCGGAAAACATCGACCGGGCAGATTCGACCGTTTCGAATGCGGCCTTCGAGCGCGTTCTCGAACGGGTACGATGCTATGCCAAACGTCGGGTAGTCTGGTTGCGGAAAGTTTGGACAGAGGCGGGGAACCAACAGGGAGCCTCCCATTCAGTCCACCTCGAAATAGACGGCTACCTGAACAACAACGACCTGCCTGCCATCGAGGATAGATGGTATAAAACAGATAAAAGTATACAGAAACTCAATGCCACGATCCGCGACATCGATCATATGGTAAAGGCCGATACCCACTCGCGCCTGGCAAAGCTGATCCAAATCTTTTCATTGAACGACGCGGAAAGAGACCTGTTGCAAGTGTGCTTCGCTTCGGCGCTCGAACCAGGAATCAACCGTGTATTCGCCTATTTGCACGACCACAGCGGACGCGGCTACGTTTCCGAAACCTTGGTAGCCCGCTTGTTCGGCCACGGTTATTGCCTTACAATCGGGCCGGAATCTCCTTTAAAAAAGTGGGGACTGGTAGTAGAACAGGAAGTGGGTCGTGCCGATCCTAACCGGTTCGAACTGCCTCCGTTCATACGCAACTGGCTCCTGGGAATGCCTGTCATGGATGAATCGTTGAGCGGTATTGCCGGCATCCAGCCTGTGCTGCCCGCGCTTCCCGGCTGGCCGGTAAAAGAAGCTGCCGACTGGATCAAAAAAATGCGGAAGGATGCTACCTGGCCGTGCATACGCCTGTTTGTAGCGGGAGAAGAAGGTAGTGGCAAACGCACTTTCGCCGCTTGTGTAGCCGAGCGGCTCGGTTTGTCACTGCTGGCCGTCAACAGCGACGCGATCCCCGACGAACGTTGGCTTACGGTATTTACCCATGTGCAGCGGCAGGCTTTCCTGGATGGATGTGCAGTGGTTTGGTATGGCGAGAAAGTGAAAAATCAGCGTTGGCCGCACCATATTCCGTTTTTCGGAATACAGTTCGTCACTGGAGAGGTCGACGAACAACCGCAACTCGTCGAAGGAATACTGGACCGGCACATCGATCTATTGCCGCTGCAATCCACACAACGCCGGGAATTGTGGCTCGATCTGGTGCCTTCCGCTGGCACCTGGCAGGCAGAAGACCTGGATGCACTGGTGCGCCGACGCCAGACCAATATCGGGCAAATCAGTGCTGCTGCCAGGCGCAGGGTAAGTAACATCGCCGAAGCAACCGAATCGATCAATACCGGTGCAAAGCGCAGGCTTGGAACGCTTGCACAACATTTGCACAGCCATTTTCGAAAAGAGGACCTCATCCTGCCCGAAACCTTACGCCGGTCGCTCCATGATTTTACTTTCGAAGCCACGGAAAGAACCTTGCTTTGGGAACAGGAAGAAACGAAGCGGTTGTTCCCGCAGGGCAAGGGCCTGCTGGCGCTGTTTACCGGAGCGCCCGGAACCGGTAAAACAATGGCCGCCCAGGTCATTGCCAACGAACTGCGCCTGGATCTCTACCGGGTAGATCTTTCCACGATCGTAAGCAAATACGTCGGAGAAACCTCAAAAAACATCGAACGTATTCTGACACGCGCCCAACGTATGGATGTCATCCTGTTCTTTGATGAGGCCGATGCACTTTTCGGCACACGAACCGCCATCAAAGACGCGCACGACCGTTTCGCCAATACCGATACCAATTACCTGCTACAGGCGATCGAGCAATATCCGGGTATTGCCATCCTGGCCAGCAACCGCAAATCCAACATAGACAACGGTTTTATCCGTCGCCTGCGCTACGTACTCGAATTCCCCAAACCTGATATACAGCAAAGATCTCAACTCTGGCAACAGATCATACAGGAATTGGCCGGCGCCAAACGGGCAAAGGCCTTGAGCAGGGAAATACTTCAATTGGCAGGGATGCAGGAAATCACCGGCGCGCAGATCAAATATGCCGTCCTCACCGCGCTTTACCTGGCAAGACAGGAGCAGACCGAAATCGGCATGGCCCACTTGTTGCGCGGACTGGAACGGGAACTGGCGAAAGAAGGCCGCGCCCTGAGCCGGCATGACTACGAACTGCTAAAAAATATGCCATGATCCGGATCGACGAAATGGTACTCCGTATTCCCGGCCTGAATGAACAGGAAGGGCACGCTCTGGGGCAAATGGTGGCGCAACGGCTGGCCGGCCGCTTGGCTGAAAACACGATAGCGCGCCATCTCGATGCGGTGAATATACAACTCACGATGTTGCCCGGAATGACCCACTTACAACTTGCAGACGAAATAACAGAACAGATACTCCGCCAAATGAACCTCACATTACTCGGAAAATAAATGGCAAAAACGCTCGCCAAAAACATCAAGCCAACCCATCCATCTGCTCCCGGGCAGACGGTCGCCGTACAGCCCAAGCTGAAGGTGAGCACGCCCGGCGACCGGTACGAGCGGGAAGCGGATGCCATGGCGGGGCAAGTCATGCAGTATTCGGAATCCGGGCCCGAAACGGCGGCGCCCGTCACCGGGCTTATTGCACGGTCGCTACAGAGCGCTACGGGTATGGGCGGGTCATCGTACGGCCTGATGGCTTCGCCGGGTTTGGTGTCTCAATTACAGGGAACTACAGGGCACGGCCGGCCGCTTTCCACAGAAACCCGGGCGTTCATGGAACACGCGTTCAGCGCCGACTTTTCCTGCGTCCGGGTACATACCGATAGCCAGGCCGCAACGATGAGCCGGAGCATACGCGCCGAGGCTTTTACGTATGGAAAGGACATCTATTTCGACACGGGTACATTTCGCCCGGAAGCATCCGAAGGAAAAAGATTGCTGGCACACGAACTGGCGCATGTGGTGCAACAGCAACAGATAGGGCCGGCGCTTCAGCGGAAATCCAATACGTCCATTCCGGCAGGCGCAGGGTGTGAAGGCACTGTGTTATACTGGAATACAAAAGGGGCCGGAACAGCGGATGCCCAACCGGTGACGGAAAGCGCTTTGCAGGAATGGCTCTTTCACCTGATCACGGCGGGCCTCGATTTTAAGGATGTCCTGAAACAAATTGAAACGAGCGACGAATTTGTCGGCGCGTCTGAGGGCCGGCAAGTATGGGTAGCGTTCCTCGAAAAGGCCTGGATTAACAAAACGAACGTCAACCATGCGGTATTCCCCGTGACGGATGATGAGATAAAAGAAGGTAACGGTAGCCCCAACGAATTCATTCTAAATAATTTATTGCCCGAAACGGTTACTGCAAAAGGTACGGCGTCAAAGCCGCTCGATACCGCACCTGAACCTGTCGGACAGTCTCTTGTTTCAGGCGCCTCCCAAACATCTGCGCCGGTAAAAGAAACCGAAGAAGCGGACAATTTACAAGAAGTACCTTACAAAGAAGCACCGCAAAAGCCCAGGGATGACCGCCAGTATTTAAGCATAGAACAACGTATCAAAAGCGTTGCTAAGAAGGAAAAGGAAATACTGATTCCGGCAGAAGCGAAAAGAGATGAAATTCCCAAAGCATCTGTTTTACCGGTTGCGAAAGAGAAAAAAAGGCGGGCATACAGAAAACACAACCAGGAAATTTCAGGGGTCAAAAAAGAAGACACCCCTTATACGGTAGAAGGTTTTTTAGCCGATTTTAAAAAATCAGTGGAGGAGGGCCTGAAAAAGAAAAATCAACTATTAGATAATTACAATGGAGACATAGGCATCAATGAATCACAATCCAGAAAAAGTTTAAAGGAATATGACGAAACACAGGGCGCTGCAAAACTCAAAAAAATAACAGGCACCCCGGTAGACGGTTTCCACGACTCAGCCGGGGAAGATTTTTCGGAGCCTGTTGCCGTACAGACCGAACAGGTGGGAAAACAGCCTCACGTATCGGCGCCGGAAAGAGCGGTACCTAAACCGACTACACCACAGCAGATTTCCCTGGAGCCTTTCAGCCAGGCTCTCGACGAGCCTTTTGCGAAAAAAGAAGTGAAGGAATCATGGTTAGCCAACTCCGACAATGACGAATATAAGGCTGCGTACCAGAAAAAAGTAACGGCGCAGACGAATCTGGCGAATATACCGGTCGAATTTAAAACGAAAACGGAAGCGCCCACCCTGGTCGACTCAAAAAGCAGTGCGGCGCAGGATATCAATTCGGCTACGAAAAGCAGCCACCAACTCCGCACTGAGACACTGGGTACCGCATCCAAAACCCAGGCAGAGGCGGTTGGAACAATCAAAAAGGGAAAGGAAGCCGATTATTCCGCTTTCGAAGCCATTTTTGAAGAAACCAATACCAAGGTAAAAACAGCATTAGCGTCTATCCGGGATGTACAAAGCAGCTTTGAAGCCATTCTGCAAGACGCCAAGACGGAATTTAAAAAAGAAGCCGATAAATTTCAGGGGTACCTGTATCCAAGTTTTTACGTGGTAAGAAGAACCTGGCCGGACAGTGAAAATCCGGTCAGAGAAAAAGCGCAGAAGGGGTTTGTCGCGGAAGGCAATCGCCTCTATCCCGACAATCCGTTTCAAGCAATAGCATATGCGAAGGAAAGAAGCTCGGAATACATCTACGGTCGCTTGAAGGAACAGTACGCCACAAAAGTGATGTTTGAGATGCAGGTGCTTGCAATATTTATTGTAGGCAAGTTAAACGAGGCACGAACCGCTATCAAGGAGGGCGAACGAAAGGCCAAGGAAGCCAATGAAAAACTCCCGAATGCCGACGAGCAAAGCAACAAGGCATATGAGACCATTAAAACCCGGTTTACAAACTTAAGAGAATCGGTGGACGGCCAGAGAAGTATGTTGCTTCAGGGCATGAGCCAGGCTTATATTGAAACGGAAGGCCAGTTGAGGGGTATTTACGACAAAGCGCATGCCGAAGCGCAAAAAACCTGGCTCGATGACGTTGTGGAATTCGTCGAGGAAATAGTAGATGCCATTGCCGAATTTGCAGGACAAATCCGGCAACTCCTGGGCAGTGTGATCCACCTGCTCGACTACATTGTTACCCACCCGATCCGGTTCTTTGAAGATCTTTCAGCAGGTATTCGGGAAGGGTTTTCAGGGTTTGTCGAAAAAATAGACGTGCACCTGGCCACCGCCTTTCTCGACTGGCTTCGCGGTAACAACCAAAAAAGCAGCAACCCGATCGAGATCCCGGAACAGTTCGACGGGATGGGCCTTTTTAGTCTGTTCACACAATTGCTCCGGTTAAACCGGGAAACGCTGTGGGAACGCGTGGAACTCAAATTTGGCAAAAAAGTTACCGACTTTTTGCGGAAAGGAGTAGGCTTGGCGGAAAAAGGCCTCGAGATTTTCAGTATCTACCGCGAAAAAGGATTGGGCGGCTTATGGGATTACGTGAAAGGCAGCCTCGATTCCATGGTCGGAGGCATGTTGACACAGTTGCAGGAGACGGTCGTGTTCGAACTTGTCAAAAAGGCTATCGCCAAAATAGCCCTCCTGTTTGTGCCCGGCGGCGGTTTCGTGGCCATTGCAAAAATGATCATCGATGCCCTCAGTTTTTTATACCATAACAGGAACTCGATCTTGCAATTGATCGAGATGTTCATAAGCACGCTGGAGTACGCTGCAATAGGCAACATTGAAAAGATTGTCGAACTGGTTGTTTCAGGGCTGACGCGCTTCATGACGCTATCCATCGACTTTTTGGCGAGAATTTTTAATCTGGGCAACCTGAACGACATGGTTCAGCGGGTACTCGAAACCATACGTAACCCCATTATCCGGGCCATCGATTTTGTACTGGACCAACTCAAAAAGATCATCGATAAATTATTCGGAACCGGCCAGGAAGCAGAAAAACCGCAGGTAGGCGACCTCGCCGACTCGGAGGTAGGCGAACCCCTCGAGTTCAGCGCCGACGGCGAACCGCACCGGCTGTGGATCAGCACTGCTGGTCAGGGCGTGGAAACCATGATGCGAAGCGAGGAAATCAGTGTCGACAAACAACTGGGCAACATGGCGAAAGAAACGAACGATCTGCCGGAAGCCTCCCAGTCGGAAGCCAAAAGTTTGTTGTCTATCGCAAAGCAGCAGAACAAGAGCGTGGAAAAAGAAGGCGCCGAAACCAAAAAGGAAATGGCAGAGGCCGGGAAAAACCCGGAACCGCAGGAGGTGCAGCAGGCCGAAAAAGCAGATGAGGAAACGGTGGCTGCGGAAGAGGCGTTGAAAAATACGCTGATTAAATTGTTGGAACTGTTTGAAAATATCTTTGCAATAGCAGATAAATTTAAAAGTGAAATACACCGGCTGCATCCGGAGGTTGCAGAACACATTCTGAACGCAGTTGAAAAACAACCGGACAAGTATGAAGATATGGAGGCTTGGGATAAAGTAGAGTCAAGCCTTATAAGTGATGTGGTTCAAGAAGAGTATAAGAGACCAATCAACCTTGGGCATAATTATGGCAAATTCGTCAGTAAGAATCAGGTAAAACCAGCCCTGGATGCAGCAATCAGTCAGTCAAATAAACCCAAGGAAGAAGCATTAAAAGGCGATAATGAGGATGATTTTATCAATGCAAGGCGTGGAATACTTCACAATGATTCTACTTCCGGCACTCCTAAACAAGTTTTAACTACCCTTCGGAATCAGATTTTTAATAATACTATTTCAGACCTGGCTATAAGCAACCTGACAGCCTTTTTCCTAAACAGTATTTCAGGAAAAAGCGATCATGATCGATTTAGGCCTACAAACGTAAAGGAAACCATCACCAGTGAAGGAGGGAAAAGAATTTCCTATTATTATGCTGACGGGAAAGAGCAATTTGAAGTATTCCTGAATAAGGATAACTATCCGACCCGGGTAGTTGGAGAGAATTTGAACCTTCACAACTTCGGTAGGGGTGTGACCGAAGAGGCCATAGGTAAGATAAAGGGTGCTCAACAAGACAGTGCACATCTCATTGCAAATATGTTTTCCGGGACAGGCTTTAACACCCGCCTTGATGGAGTTAAAGTTTCTTTGAATTTAATAGCGACCAGCGACCGGTTTAATCGCGTCACTATGCGTGATCAGGAGAATGAAATCCGGGATTTCGTTTTAAGTTTTAATATAGGTTTGGACGTTGAAAGTTTCAATATGGATATAGACGTTACTTGGGCAACGGAAAATGACAGTATTGAAACTACTAAAATATTCGAAGAAATCATGAAACTCGCAGATGAGGACCAACGACGACTCCTTCTTGATGGCGAAGAACAGGAATTGAGGCGACTGATTGAAACTAATTTGGCGAAAACATCTCAACCTCGGGTTATGAATGTGGAATATGCTATTGTGCTAACACTTGTATCAGGAGAGAAAAAGATAATGAAACCAGCGCCCGAAACAGGGCCTGATTTGCTTTTTGGTTTAACCTAAATTTTTATAACAATGAAAGAGGTTATTTCATGGATGCTAAATTTTATTGAAGATGAATTCATGCTGATGCACGAATACCATCAAATAGAAGATGTTACTGATGAAATGTATTCACAAAAGAGGGATGCATTCGGAAAATATTTTCATTCCTTGTTAGACAGGTATGAAGTTAAAAACTACAGTAGAAATAAGTCGATGTATAAATATATTGATTTAGTACTAAAAGACAGAGATACACTTTTAAAAAGGAAACTATTTCAAATAAAACACTATAAAAATCCAATTGCCGGGAAGGAATTGTCTTCGCACATAGACATCAAAGATATGTACAGATGCTACCTGGGGCCCAACCAACAGACGACATCCCCCGATTCACGCTTCTCAAGAGCCTTTTTTGTTTCCGACACATCTGAAGGTTTAAAAATTATATACTACGAACGTTTTACATTGGGAAAATGGGAGCAACCACACGATTATGAACCAATGTTAATAAAGGATTTCGGGACCTTAGTAGAAGTGAAAAAAATTCAGGCGCCTGAAGAACCACAAAGCCTAAAAGACTACAATAAAGAATAACACCAGTCGACATAAATTTAACCCTATGGCTAACGGTTCTTCCATTTCACCCATCTTTATGAAAGGCGCGCTGATAGAACTCAGCGACCGCTTCATCGGCTCCGTGCCGAACATCATCGTTTTCCAGTACAACCCGGAAACGATTACACGGACGCTGGAGGCATGGGCTCCGCCCGACGAGTCGGCTACAGCGGGTGGAGCCGGGTCGGCCAAGCCCGGTACGGCGCAACCCAGCGATCCGCCGGAAAAATTCACCTTCGTGCTGCAACTGGATGCATCCGACGCGCTCGAACGCCCGGAATTGCATCCCGTAGAATTCGTAGCGGGGGTAGGCGCCCGGATTGCCGCCATAGAAATGCTCTTGTATCCTAAAAAGGAAAATTTGATGGGCGGTTTGCGCAGTTTACCTGCCGATGCTTTGGGGGGTGGGGCGGGTCCTATACAGAAGGTCTTTGATAAAATCAAGGAGGCTGCGGGTATAAAACCGGAGCGTCTTGGTCCACCGATTGTGCTTTTCGCGTGGGGAGCGGATCGGATACTGCCGGTACGGCTGGTCAGTCTGGCCATAGAAGAACAAGCGTATTCACGTCTGTTGTCTCCCATCCGGGCCAAATTGAGCCTGGAAATGAAAGTGTTATCGCCAGATGAGATCAAAGACGCCAGTAGCAGTGAATTCAGTAAAAAAATGGCCATTCATGCTTTCAACTACACGCTGATGCGAAAACGGATACTGGCCACTTCCAATATTGCCGGCAACGTGGAATCCATTTTGGCCATGCTGCCTTTCTAACCCGGAATTCGAAATCAAGTTACGTTATTTTATCAGCAAATACTTGATTATCAACACAAATAACCAATAACCAATAACCAACAAGAAGATGTACGACGAAAAAAGCCGTTACGCAAAAACCAAACAACGACAGGTGAAAGACAGCCGTGGCCGCCTGGTATCGGTCGTAGGGGTGCCGGAAGCCCCCGTGCAGCCCATCCTCGGCTACCATGCGCGCATGCAGGGACAACGCACCGACCACCTGGCTTACCAGTACCTCCAGGACCCGGCGGGATTCTGGCGCATCTGCGAAGCGAACGACGTCATGCTTCCCGAAACGCTCAGCGAACAGGCCGAAATTGCCATTCCTCCTAAAACACGGTAAATGGGATTAGGGATCGTCATACAAGTCAATGGCATAGCGGATGCCGAACTGACCCAGGCCAGCCGGGTAGAGGTATACGAACGCCTGGGCGAAACCACCTGGTTCAATATCCGGTACCAAGAAGATATCCGGGACGGCGACATGATCTTGTCGGGCGACAGCCGCTTATCGCCGGGCTCGGTATTTTCCATCCTAGCCGATACCGGTTCGGATATGGAATGCCTGGTGAAAGGCCCGGTATGCAGCCAGCAGATCCACCTGGAACATGGCGGAGAAGGCTCCTGGCTGGAATTGCGCGGCGCCGACACGTCGATCACCATGGACCGGGAATTCAAATCCGAACTGTGGTCGAATGTGACGGACGGAGAAACTGTCATGAATATCCTGAGCAAATACAACCTGCTGCCCGAAGTAGCGAGCACCAAAACACGGCACCTGGAAACCAAACACAGCCTCGTGCAACGAGAAACCGATTTGCGGCTCGTACGCAGGCTGGCCCGCCGGAACGGCTGTCATTTCTGGATCACCTGCGATGAATTCGGAATAGAAAAGGGGCATTTTCAGCGTCCCGAATTAAATGGTACCCCCGCTGCGGATCTGTTGATCAACGTTGAAACCCCGAACATTTCAGCCCTGGATATTTCCTGGGACGTGGAAAGACCAACCAGTATAGATGGGACCCAGATCGACCTGAGCACCAAGAGCGACATAAACGGAACCCTGGCACGGACACCGCAAACGGCGCTGGGGACGAACAACCTGCAGGCAATTACCGGCGACACCCGTTCCATGTACCTGGCAACGCCCTCCGACGATGCCGGCAACATGCAGTCGCGAGCGGAAGGCGCTTTGATGGAAGCCGACTGGTTTATTCGCGCCACCTGTAGTACCAGCCTCCACCGGCTCGGCAAACTGCTGCGTGCACATACGGTCGTACAGGTATCCGGAGCAGGAAGTCGCCACAGCGGCAAATATTACGTGGCCGCTGTGCGCCATATCATCGACGCCACCGCGCATATCATGGAACTGGAACTGATTCGAAACGCATGGAATGAAGGTGCAGACAACGTACAGGGATTAGCCGCCCGGATATTTTAAAGTAAAGTAAAATTGCAAAAATGGAAGGTCAACCTTTAGAACAATTACTGGATTGGGTACGCAATCGCTATTTCGGAAAATACCGGGGAACGGTAACGGATAACAACGATTCGACCAGCAAGGGCCGCGTAAAAGTGCGCGTCCCCGCAGTATTGGGCGACCTGGAGACCTGGGCGCTGCCCTGCCTGCCTTATGCCGGCAACAAAGTGGGCGTGTACATGATACCAGAGGCAGGCGCAGGGGTGTGGGTGGAATTTGAAGCCGGCGATCCCTCTTTCCCTATCTGGACAGGGGGCTATTGGGCCGATAATGAACTTCCGACGGACAATCAGGGAAATGCCGCCACACCTTCGCTGCGGATTTTGCGCACTGAAAGCGGATTGATGGTGGCACTGGACGATCA
>ENA-UOWO01006920-UOWO01006920.1-activated-sludge-metagenome-genome-assembly--contig:-NODE-6920-length-11417-cov-4.729977_pt1 | contig 11417 bp, 22 predicted proteins | sample MGYA00238148_ERZ761564 | MGnify/ENA primary metagenome ERZ761564 (study PRJEB28885, sample SAMN05720194) | activated sludge metagenome | isolation source: Anaerobic digester | place: USA...
GTGAGAAATTAATTGAAACAGTTATTGAAGGTGATGATCAATTACTTGAAAGATTTTTCGAGGATAGATCAAAAATTACTATAAAGGAGTTTAAGTCACTATTGAGGAAATTAGTGATAGATGGTAAATATGTGCCGGTATTATGCGGATCAGCATTTAAGAATAAAGGAGTACAGCTTTTATTAAATGCTGTCTGTGATTATTTGCCATCGCCTGTTGATGTTGAAGCAATCGAAGGACATAATCCCAAAACGGAGGAAATCATTTATCGAAATCCTGATCCTAATGGACCGCTTGCCGCAATGTGTTTCAAGATAGCATCAAGCTCTTTCGTAGGTAAATTATCTTATGTAAGAGTTTACAGTGGGCAGATGAAAACCGGACAGATGATATATAATATGCGTAGCGGGAAAAAGGAAAGATTGACTAGAATTTTCCAAATGCATTCAAATAAACAAACACAAATCGAAACTGTTGAGGCGGGAGACATTTGTGCAATTGTTGGGTTTAAAGATATAATAACAGGCGACACATTATGTGACGAACACAAACCTGTTGTTCTTGATAAAATGCAGTTCCCCGAGCCTGTGATTTCAATTGCTGTAAGTTTATTGTCAGGCGGATGTTGAAAAGCTAAATAGTTCCCTTGATAAGATGGCAGAGGAAGATCCAACATTCACAATAAGATATGATGAAGTTTCGGGACAAACATTAATTAATGGTATGGGGGAATTACATCTTGAGATAATTGTTGACAGATTAGTTAGAGAATGTGGATTGAAATTAAATCAGGGTAAACCGCAGGTAAATTATAAAGAAGAATTCCTTGATACCATTAATAATTATAATTACATTTTCAAGAAACAAACCGGTGGTAAGGGCAGATTTGCTGATATTACTGTTAATATTGGAACTGTTAATAATAAGGATGTTTCCGGTTTAGTTTTTATTAATAAAATTACTGCAGGAAAATTGCCTAAGGAATATATTCAAGCAGTAGAAAAAGGTTTTCGGGACGCGATGATGAATGGCCCGATTGGAGGCTATCCGGTTTATAGTCTAAAAGTGGAATTAGTGGACGGGTCTTTTCATACCGTAGATAGTGATCCTTTGGCTTTCCAGATAGCTGCAAGTCTTTGCTTTAAAGAGGTATCCAGAAAACTCAAGAGTACAATTCTTGAACCTGTTATGAAATTAGAGATTTTAACACCTGATGAATATCTTGGAGATATAAATGCAGATTTGAATCGTCGTCGCGCTTCTATTGAAGGAATGACACATAAGGGTATTCACAGAGTTGTTAAAGCAAAGGTGCCAATGTCCGAGCAATTCGGTTATGTTACAGCGTTGCGTACTTTAAGTAGTGGAAGGGCTCTATTTAGTATGGAATTTTCACATTACGAAAGAGTTACCGCTGAGATATTACAAGAATTGATAAATAGTAGAAAGTTTATTTTTTAATAATAATAAAACAAGTATGAATCAAAAAATTAGAATTAAGCTGAAATCTTACGACTACAATCTGATTGACAAATCAGCAGAGAAGATTCTTAAAACAGTAAAAACAACCGGTGCTGTTGTTAGAGGTCCTATTCCACTTCCAACACACAAACGTATTTTTACTGTGAATCGTTCAACATTCGTAAATAAAAAATCCAGAGAACAGTTTGAATTAAGTTCATATAAACGTTTACTGGACATTTACAGCACAACATCAAAGACTATTGACGCTTTGATGAAATTAGAACTTCCTAGTGGAGTTGATGTGGAAATAAAAGCAAGTTAAATTTAAAAAACATTTGAAATGCAAGGAATTATTGGTAAAAAAGTAGGTATGACTTCCATTTACAGTGTTGAGGGAAAAAACATTCCATGCACTGTTATCGAAGCGGGACCTTGTGTAGTAACCCAGATCCGCACAAAGGAAACAGATGGTTATGAAGCAGTCCAGTTAGCTTTCGAAGACATGAAGGAAAAGCATACGACCAAAGCGATGAAAGGTCATTTTGAAAAATCAGGGACCAGTCCGAAAAGAAAAATTGTAGAGTTTAAGAATTTCGGAAAAATTAAGAAAGGTGAAAATTTTGAAAATGTTGTTGTCGGTGACGATGTAACCGTAAACATTTTTATCGAAGGAGAATGGTGTGACGTAAGCGGAACATCCAAAGGTAAAGGTTTTCAAGGTGTTGTTAAAAGACACGGATTTTCTGGTGTTAATGATGCTACCCATGGTCAGCATAACAGACTTAGAAAACCCGGATCTTTAGGTGCATCTTCATGGCCGTCAAGAGTTTTTAAAGGTATGAGAATGGGTGGCCGTACCGGAGGTGAAAGCGTCAAAATGATAAGTTTGAGAGTGTTAAAAGTAATTCCGGAAAATAATCTTCTGTTAGTAAAAGGTTCTATACCGGGTTCAAAAGGTTCATATGTAATTATAGAAAGATAATGAAAGTATCAATATATAATAAATCGGGAGAGGAAACCGGAAAAAAGATCGAACTTAACGATTCTATCTTTGCGATCCAGCCAAATGATCATGCAATTTATCTAGATTGTAAACAGTTCATGGCTAATAATCGCCAAGGAACACATTCTTCATTACATCGCGGCATCGTTTCCGGCAGTACTAAAAAGTTAAAACGTCAAAAAGGCACTGGAACAGCTAGAGCCGGCAGTATAAAAAGTCCTTTATTTAGAGGTGGAGGTAGAGTATTTGGACCTGAACCAAGGGTTTATAACTTTAAGTTAAATAAAAAACTTAAAAGACTAGCTCGTAAATCTGCTTTAACTTATCGTGCTCAGGCAAATAATATTTTTGTTGTTGATAACCTCATGTTTAATGACATTAAAACCAAGAATATTGTTGGGCTTAAAAATAATTTTAAAATTATTGATAAAAAAATTCTTTTAGTTGTTGCGGAATCAAATAAAAATGTATATTTGTCTTCTCGAAATTTAAGAGACGTAAACGTTGTAACCGCCTCAGAATTAAGCACTTACGACATTATGTGGGCTTCGATTTTGATGATTGAAGAAAGGTCTATTGACGTTTTTGAAAATTATTTAGATTAAAAGAAAGAAAAAATGGATATTTTAGTTAAACCGATAGTAACCGAAAAAATGACGAAACAAAGTGAAACTTTGAATCGTTATGGTTTTATTGTGGATAAACGTGCTGATAAATTGCAGATTAAAAATGCGGTAGAAAAAATGTATGGTGTTAACGTTAAATCCGTTAATACTATTAGATATAGTGGAAAGAATAAAAGTCGCTATACAAAAGCCGGATTGCAGAGAGGTAAGACCAACTCTTTTAAAAAGGCAATTATCACATTGGCACAAGGAGAGGTAATAGATTTTTATAGCAACATTTAAAGAATAGAAATGGCTTTAAGAAAATTAAATCCGACAACACCGGGTCAAAGATTCAAACTGATCAGCGCATTTGATGATATTACATGCACTGTTCCGGAGAAATCTTTGTTGGTACCAGTTAGAAAATCCGGGGGAAGAAACAATCAGGGTAAAATGACCATGCGTTATATTGGTGGTGGTCATAAAAGAAGTTACCGTATAATTGACTTCAAAAGGGAACGTGATGGAATGAAAGCAACAGTAAAAACTATTGAGTATGATCCAAATCGTTCTGCTCGAATAGCTTTAGTTGTTTACGAAGATGGACAGAAAAGATATATTATTTCACCCAATGGTTTACAAGTAGGGCAAATACTTGAATCAGGTAAGGGCGTTGCTCCAGAGCTAGGCAATACATTGTTCCTAAGCGAAATTCCGTTAGGTACAGTAGTGCATAACATTGAGTTAAGACCGGGTCAAGGAGCCGTAATAGCACGTAGTGCCGGTTCTTATGCCCAATTGGTTTCAAGAGAAGATAAATATGCAATTATGAAAATGCCTTCTGGTGAAACACGTAAGATATTAGTTACTTGCAAAGCAACAATAGGAAGTGTATCAAACTCAGACCATGCTCTTGAAAGTTATGGTAAAGCCGGACGTACAAGATGGATGGGCAGAAGACCAAGAGTAAGGGGTGTTGTTATGAATCCTGTTGATCATCCTATGGGTGGTGGAGAAGGAAGAGCATCTGGCGGACATCCTCGTTCCAGAAAAGGCTTACTTGCTAAAGGTTATAAAACTCGTGGCAAGAAAAAAGAATCCAATAAGTATATTATAGAAAATAGGAAAAAGTAAATAGTGAATTATGAGCAGATCACTTAAAAAAGGACCATTTATAGACTTCAAATTAGAAAAGAAGGTAGTTGCGATGAACGAAAGCGGCAAAAAGACCGCTATTAAAACTTGGGCAAGAGCTTCGGTTATTCCGCCTGATTTTGTTGGACATACGTTTGCTGTGCATAACGGCAATAAATTTATTCCGGTTTATATAACCGAAAATATGGTTGGACACAAATTGGGAGAATTTGCTGTTACTAGAACTTTTAGAGGTCACGGTGGTAAAAAGAATAAATAATAATTAGATACTATGGGTGCAAGAAAAAGAATAAAGGCAGACAAGGTAAAAGAAGAAAAAAGCTTAAACAGCTTTGCTATTCTTCGTAATTGTCCCAGTTCTCCGCGTAAAATGAGACTCGTGGCAGATCTTATCAGAGGTATTGATGTTGACAGGGCTTTAGATATACTGAAATACTCATCTAAAGTTGCTTCTCGTGATATAGAAAAATTGTTGTTATCAGCAGTTTCAAATTGGCAGGCTAAAAATGAAGGTAAAAGAATGGAAGATGCCGGACTGTTTGTTAAAGAGATTTTTGTAAATGAAGGGCGAGCACTAAAGAGAGTAAGACCTGCACCTCAGGGAAGAGCTAATAGAATCAAAAAAAGATCTAACCATATAACTTTAGTGGTAGATAGTAAAATGGAAAAAGAAGTTGTTAACGAAAACGAATAATATTCATGGGACAAAAATGTAATCCGATAAGTAATAGATTAGGTATAATCAAAGGATGGGATTCCAATTGGTTTGGAGGTAAAAAATATGCCGATAAACTGTCAGAGGACGCCAGTATCAGACGTTATTTAAATGCTCGTTTGGATAAAGCAAGTGTTTCTAAGATCATTATAGAAAGATCTTTAAAGATGATAACAATTACAATTAATACGGCTCGTCCTGGATTTGTAATTGGTAAAGGTGGCGACGAAGTTGACAAATTACGTGAAGAATTGAAAAAAATCACAAATAAGGATGTTCAGATAAATATATATGAAATTAAGCGTCCTGAACTTGAAGCTGAATTAGTGGCTAATAATGTTGCCCGTCAGATTGAAGGTAAGATCGCTTATCGTCGCGCAGTTAAAATGGCTATAGCTTCAACTATGAGGATGGGTGCTGAAGGAATAAAAATTCAGTGCTCAGGTCGTCTGAACGGTGCAGAAATGGCTAGAAGTGAAATGTACAAAGAGGGCAGAACTCCGCTACATACCTTAAGAGCTGATATAGATTATGCATTAGCTGAAGCATCAACAAAAACCGGTTTGCTTGGCGTTAAGGTTTGGATTTGCAGGGGTGAGATATATGGTAAAAGAGATTTATCTCCAAATCTTGGAAAATCAGTGCAAGGTAAAAAAACTCAAAACACTGAACAGAGAAATAATAGGAAAAGAAAAAAATAATTTTGAAAAGATAGAGCTATGTTACAGCCAAAGAAGTCAAAATACAGAAGACAACAAAAAGGTAAAATGAAAGGTAATGCCAAACGTGGTAGCGATATCGCTTTTGGTTCATTTGGGATTAAAGCTTTAGAAGAATCGTGGATTACAAGTCGTCAGATCGAAGCTGCCCGTATTGCTGTTACAAGATATATGCAACGACAAGGTCAAATCTGGATACGAATTTTTCCAGACAAACCGATTACTAAAAAGCCTGCCGAAGTGCGTATGGGTAAAGGTAAGGGTGCTCCCGAAGGATTTGTTGCCAGAGTTACGCCGGGTAGAATACTTTTTGAAGCAGACGGAGTAACATTCGAAACTGCTAAAGAAGCCTTAAGATTAGCTTCTCAAAAGCTTCCTATAAAGACAAAATTTGTTGTCAGACATGATTATGATTATAACGAATAAATCGGTAAGTGATGAAAAATAAAGAAATTACAGGGTTAACTACCAAGGAAATTGTTGAGAAAATTGATACTGAACAGCTTAATCTGACAAAACTTAGAATGGGACACGCTGTTTCTCCTTTGGAAAATCCTCAAAGATTGAAAGAGGTAAGAAGACTTATTGCTCGTCTGAAAACTGAGCTTCGTAAAAGAGAATTAACCGGTATTAAATAAAGGTTGTTATGGAAAACAGAAATTTAAGAAAAGAACGTATAGGAATTGTTGTTAGCAATAAAATGGATAAATCTATCGTAGTGGCTGTTAAAAGAAAGGAAAAACACCCCAAATACGGTAAATTTGTTAATAAAACAAAAAAGTTTGTTGCTCACGATGAAACAAATATGTGCGATATAGGTGATGTAGTTCAAATTATGGAAACACGTCCCTTGAGTAAAAATAAAAGCTGGAGATTAGTTAATATTATTGAAAAAGTTAAATAGTCATGATACAACAGGAATGCAGATTGAATGTTGCTGATAACAGCGGTGCAAAAGAAGTTCTTTGCATACGTGTACTAGGTGGTACCGGCAGAAAGTACGCCTCAGTAGGAGATCAAATCGTTGTCAGTGTGAAAAATGCCTTGCCGGGTGGTGAAATAAAAAAAGGAACTGTTAGTAAAGCAGTTGTAGTCAGAGTAAAAAAGGAGTTAAGACGTCAGGATGGATCTTATATCAGATTTGATGACAATGCCTGTGTCTTACTTACGGCAGTTGGCGAATTGAGAGGAACCCGTATTTTTGGTCCGGTTGCAAGAGAGTTACGTGAAAAACAATATATGAAGATTGTATCATTGGCACCGGAAGTATTATAAAATTAATAATAATGGTTAATAAAAAATTACATATTAAAAAAGGCGACACCGTTTATGTTATATCGGGAGAGTCGAAAGGTCAGCAAGGTCGTGTACTTCAAGTATTAAGAACTAAAGAACAGGCTATTGTTGAAGGTGTAAATCTGATTTCAAAACATCAAAAACCAAACTCAAAACATCCTCAGGGTGGTATTATTAAAAAAGAGGCTGGTATTCATATCTCTAATCTGATGTTAGTAGAACCTAAAACAGGTAAACCTACACGTATCGGACGCAAAAGAAATGAAGATGGTAAATTGGTTCGTGTATCTAAAAAATCTGGAGAGGAGATCAAATAATGGAGAAAAAATTTATCCCTACATTGAAAAAGCAATATAAGGAAGAAATAGTCCCGACACTGATGAATGAATTCGGGTATAAAAGTGTAATGCAGGTTCCTAAACTTGAAAAAATAGTTGTTAATCAAGGTCTTGGTCAAGCTATTGCTGACAAAAAACTTATAGACATTGCTATTGAAGAGCTGTCAACCATTACTGGTCAAAAAGCCGTTTCAACAGTGTCAAGAAAAGATATTTCGAATTTTAAATTGCGTAAAAAAATGCCTATTGGAGTTAGGGTTACTTTGCGTCAAGATAGAATGTACGAATTCCTCGAAAGGCTTGTTGCTGTCGCATTGCCTCGTATCAGAGACTTCCGTGGTGTTAATTACAAATTTGACGGTAAAGGAAACTATACTTTAGGAATAAGTGAACAAATTATTTTCCCCGAAATTGATATTGATAAAATTAACAGACTTTTGGGGATGGATATTACATTTGTCACATCCGCAAAAACTGATGAAGAAGGGTATGCATTATTAAAACATTTTGGTTTTCCGTTTAAAAACTTAAAAAAGAGTTAGTATGGCAAAAGAATCAATGAAAGCACGCGAAGTTAAAAGACTTAAATTGGTAGAAAAGTACGCTGCTAAACGAGAAAAATATAAAGCTGAAGAGAATTTTGAAGCTCTTCACAGTTTACCTAAGAATTCTTCCAGAATAAGACTTCACAATCGTTGTAGTCAAACAGGAAGACCAAAAGGTTATATAAGACAATTCGGTGTTAGTCGTATCGTTTTTCGCGAAATGGCTTCTGCAGGATTGATCCCGGGAGTGAAAAAAGCTAGTTGGTAATAATAATTAAATTTTGAATAATGACTGATCCAATTGCAGATTATTTAACCAGAATCAGAAATGCCGTAATGGCAGGACATAAAATTGTCGAGATTCCAGGTTCTAACCTAAAAAAAGAAATAACTAAAGTTCTTTTTGAAAAAGGTTTTATTTTGAATTATAAGTTTGAGGATATCGGTTATCAGGGTAATATTAAAATCGCATTAAAATATCATCCGATAACTAAAGCTTCAGCTATTAAAAAAATTGAGAGAATTAGTAAACCAGGTTTGAGAAAATATGTAGATTCCAATAGCTTACCAAGAGTGTTGAATGGCTTGGGGGTTGCAATTTTATCAACAAACAAAGGTGTTATGACCGACAAAGAAGCTAAAAACGAAAATGTCGGAGGCGAAGTATTATGTTACGTTTATTAAAAAATTAAAAAATGTCACGAATAGGTAAATTACCCATATCACTACCTGCTAATGTTAATGTCAATATTGGTAATGATAATATTATAACTGTTAAAGGACCTTTGGGAGAACTTAAACAAAAAGTAGACCCGGCGATAATAGTGAAAATTGAAAACAATATTTTGACAGTTACAAGGCCGAGTGATGAAAAAGAACATAGATCAAAACATGGTCTTTACAGAGCATTGATAGCCAATATGATTAAAGGAGTATCTGAAGGTTTTACTACTGAACAGGAATTTGTCGGAGTTGGTTATAAGGCTGAATTGAATGGACAGTTATTGGATATGGCATTAGGTTATTCACACAGCATTTTATTTGAACTTCCAAAAGAAATTCAGGCTGAGTGTAAAAGCGAAAAGCGTGGGAATACAATCTTAACAATGAAATGTATTGACAAGCAACTATTAGGTCAGGTTGCTGCCAAAATACGTTCATTAAGACCACCAGAACCATATAAAGGTAAAGGGGTTAAGTTTGTTAATGAAGAGTTACGTAGAAAAGCCGGAAAAACGGCTAAAGTTTAATTTGTAAAAAATTGAAGAAATGGCTTTTTCTAAAATCGAAAGAAGAGAAAAAATAAAACGCAGTATCAAAACTAGAGTTCGTGGTACTGCTGAAAAACCGAGAATGTCTGTTTTTCGTAGCAACAAACAGATCAGTGTTCAAATAATTGATGATGTTAATGCAAGGACACTTGCAGCTGCAACATCTAAGAATAAGGATATTGAATCTGCAAAAGCAACTAAAACACAAAAAGCAACAATGGTTGGTAAATTAATTGCGAAAGTAGCTTTGGAAGCAGGGATTTCTCAAGTGGTTTTTGATAGAAATGGTTATTTGTATCACGGAAAAGTTAAGGCTTTAGCTGATGGTGCAAGAGAAGGTGGACTTAAACTATAATAAGATATGTCAAATAACATCAGAAAAGTAAAAACAAGTGATCTGGAATTAAAAGACAGACTTGTCAGTATCCAGAGGGTAACAAAGGTTACTAAAGGTGGTAGAACTTTCAGTTTTGCTGCTATCGTTGTAGTTGGAAACGAAAACGGTATTGTTGGATACGGTTTAGGTAAAGCAAGTGAGGTTACAACAGCAATAGGCAAAGGTGTGGAGGATGCAAAAAAGAACTTGGTAAAAGTACCTGTTCTTAAAGGAACTATTCCTCATGAACAAAGTGCAAAATACGGCGGTGCGAAAGTATGGCTTAAACCAGCTTCGTCCGGGACAGGAGTAAAAGCCGGTGGTGCAATGCGTGCTGTTCTTGAAAGTGCTGGAATTACTGATATTTTGGCAAAATCAAAAGGTTCTTCAAATCCTCACAATTTGGTTAAAGCTACTGTAAATGCTCTTATTGAATTGAGAGATGCAAATTCGGTAGCATATCAAAGACAGATTAATTTAGACAAGGTATTTAACGGTTAAAAAATTGGTTATGGCAAAGATCAGAATTACACAAATAAAAAGTAAGATTGGAGGTACTAAGCGTCAAAAAAGTACTCTTGAGGCTTTAGGGATTAAAAAAATGCATAATCCTGTTGAATTAGAAGCCACACCACAAATATTAGGTATGGTTGAAAAATTGCATCATTTAGTTAAGGTAGAAGAGATTTAAAAATTATTAAAGATAAAACTATGGATTTAAGTTGCTTAACACCAGCAGAAGGTTCTGTCAAAAAGAATAAAAGAATAGGTAGAGGTCAGGGCTCTGGCAGAGGAGGAACTTCAACAAGAGGAAATAAAGGTGCCAAATCCAGATCGGGTTATAAAAACAAGATCGGATTCGAAGGTGGACAAATGCCTTTACAAAGAACATCTCCTAAGTTTGGGTTTCAAAGTCGTAATAAGATAGAATACAAAGGTATTAATGTTTCAACTTTGCAGATTTTGATTGAAAACAAACAATACAATACGATTGATTTTGACGTCCTTGTTGATAATGGACTTGCTGCCAAAAGAGATTTGGTTAAAATACTGGGAAATGGAGAATTAAAATCTAAAATCACAGTTAAGGCTCATGCATTTTCAAAATCAGCAATAGTAAAAATTGAAGCAGTAGGTGGAACAATCGAAAAAATGTAAAAATGAAAAGATTTTTTGATACAATAAAGAATATTTTTAAGATTGAAGACCTCAGATCGAGGATTTTTCTAACTCTTGGATATATCGTTATTTACAGATTGGGAGCACATGTAGTGTTGCCGGGTATCAATCCCAACGAATTAGCAGGGCTTGCAAAACAAACTTCTGAAGGCGTTTTAAGCCTGTTGGATATGTTTTCAGGAGGTGCTTTTTCAAATGCATCTATTTTTGCCCTAGGGATTATGCCTTATATTTCTGCAAGTATTGTTGTCCAGTTGTTAGGGATTGCTGTTCCATATTTTCAAAGATTACAACGCGAAGGCGAAAGTGGAAGAAAGAAAATGAATCAGATTACTCGGTATTTGACAATAGGGATTTTGATATTACAAGCCCCAACTTATGTTGCCAATTTACATGCCCAACTTCCACCTGAAGCATTCGTTCTTACAGGGTCATTCTTTACAGTATCTTCAGTTTTAATTCTTACTGCCGGAACTATGTTTGTAATGTGGTTAGGCGAAAAGATAACCGATAGAGGAATAGGTAATGGGATATCGTTAATAATCATGATAGGTATTATTGCTAGGTTGCCATACGCTTTCTTTGGAGAAGCCGTAATTAGATTTGAAGAAATTGGCGGTGGATTATTGATACTTGTTCTTGAGATAATTGCATTATTTGTAATCTTTATGGTTTCGATAGCTTTGGTACAAGCTATAAAAAGAATTCCTATTCAGTATACAAAAAGAGTTATCGAAAATAAGCAATA
>ENA-UOWO01006921-UOWO01006921.1-activated-sludge-metagenome-genome-assembly--contig:-NODE-6921-length-11412-cov-6.322532_pt1 | contig 11412 bp, 4 predicted proteins | sample MGYA00238148_ERZ761564 | MGnify/ENA primary metagenome ERZ761564 (study PRJEB28885, sample SAMN05720194) | activated sludge metagenome | isolation source: Anaerobic digester | place: USA...
GACCACCCGGCCCCGGGCCAGCAGCAAGGTGGCCAGCACCGTGCGTTGCTTCGAGCCCCCCAGCTGGACCTCGCTGCCGTGGCAGAAGACCTGGACGGGGCCGAGGATGCGGAATTGCAGGACGGATCTCGGATTGCTGTCGTCCCGGCGCGTCGGTTCGAGACCGGACCCGGAACGGCCGCTCTCGAGATCATTGCCGATAATCGCGAACAATTCCGAGCGGGTTCCCGTCATCGGACACCCCATTCGAAAAGCTGCATATGAAGAAGAGTCCGGTGGGCACTGGGAAGTACCCCATGGCCGGCATTCACTCTTCCAGCGCAGCATGTGCCGCCGACTGGCGCACAAGGCCACTCGATTGAGTGACAGTCGTTGTGACTGAACGGGTTTCCCGGCCGCGATCGGCGCGGCGGAAGCCGGCACCGTCCGCGGTGCACCAGCCCAGCAGCGCGCCGACCAGCCCGCTGATCCGCGCCAGCACCACGCCGGACGGGGCCACCGCCTCGCTCAGGAAGGCCCCCGGGGTCGCCGGGTCGGGGCCGGCGATCAGCCGAATCCGCGGGTAGGTGGCGGCCAGGGCGCCATCGTTGCGGCCATCGGCAGCCGAATCGAAAAGATCGACACGTTCGATGCGCGACAGCGCGACCAGGGGCCGGGCCGTCCGATCGCCTCCGGCCAGCACCGATGTGCGGGCCAGGCCGTCCAGCAGCAACGCCGGAATCCGGAACCGGTCGAACGGAGCCCGGTAGGCCTCCGGACGCAGCACGAACATCGCCTGGCCCGCGTGTTCACCACGGACGGGTGACCGCAGGGTGTCCAACGGTCCCGACAGCTGCACCGCCGGGTTGGGTTGCAGGTACGGGTCGACGGTCGGCCACCCGGTCGCCAGCACCGCGCGCGGCGGGACCGTGCTGCACCCGGGCCGATCGGCCACCCGGACCTCCAGGTCGGCGTGCACCTGGTCGGCGACCAGCAGCTCGCCCGAGGGTGCCCGGACGTCGGAGGTGATGGCGACTCGCACCGATGTCCCGGTACCGTCAGCAATGTCGGATATTCGGGTCGCTCTCACCCTGATGGCCAACGACTTTCGGGTGGGGTGCAGCCGCAGGAACTTGCGGAAGACCACGTGTTCGAAGGCGATGGCGCGGCGGCCGGGACACAGCGTCTCCGCCGCGGTGGCGGCGAGCTCGAGGGCGAAAGTGCCGGGCAGGGTGGGCCGGCCGTCGACCAGGTGGTGTGCCAGGTAGGGATCGTGGTCCAGGTCGAGCAGGAAGTCGAAGGCCCGGTCGTCGGCGTCGAAGGTCCGGTCGGACGCGCGCAACGATCGCCGGCCGATGGCCGGCGGGAGCAGGTCGGGATCGACCCGGGCGACCCGCGGCCGGGGCCGGTCCGCCGCATCGGCCATCGCGGCCCGCAGCCCGGGGAAACGATCGTCCAGCATCGCCTTCTCGGCCGCGCCGAGGTGGATCGTCACCCGATCGCGGGACGGCCGGTCGAGCTCGCCGAAGAACAGCGCGATGCCCTCGGCCGTCGACATGCCCCCGGAGAACCCCGATCGATGCAGGAACCCGCGGGTGACCGGGTCGGCGGCCAGACCGATGCTGTCCCACAGGGTCCACCCGATGGTGAACTCCTGGCAGCCGTCGTCCCGGCCGGCCGCCGCCGCGCTGGCCAGCAGGTCGTTGCCGGCGGTGTAGTCGATCTCGCCCGGTTGCCCGGTGAAGCCCAGGATCGAGCCGAAGTTGCACCAGGCCAGCGGTGGCCGACCGGCGAAGGCCCGTCGCAGGTGGGCGTAGCCGAGCGCCTTGACGTCGCGGACGGCCCGGAAGTCGGCCAGCCGCTTGCGCTCCAGCGCGGCCGACCGGCTGATCCCGGCCCCGAAGAGCACCAGGTCGACCCGGCCGCTGACGGCCTGGATCTCGTCGACGGTGCGCGCGACCGCCGCCGGATCGGTCAGGTCGCACACCCGGTAGTGCACCGAGCCGGCGCCGCAGAGCCGGGTCAGCTCTTCGAGGGTGGCCCGCGCCTCCCACGCCTGCATGAGCCGGTCGAACACCCGGTTGAGCTCGGCCAGCTTGCGTCCGGATCCGGCGGCGTGCGCGGCCGCGAGGAACTCGGCGCGGGAGGGCCGGGCATCGTCGGCGGCCGGATGGTCGAGCCGGTTCGAGCCCAGCACCCACAGCGTCGGGGCCGACCGTTGCGCCAGTGCGGTGAGCAGCGCGGCGATCACGCCGCGGGAGCCGCCGGCGGCGACCACCACCGACGTGCGATCGAGCCGGAGCGGGCCGGGGCCCTCGCCGGCGTCCGCGCGCGGCACCGGCAGCGGCACGTACCGGCGGCCGGCGGCCAGCACCGTCACCGGCAGCAGCCTGGCCCGGCGCGACTCGGCGACCAGTTCGGCCAGCCCGTCGGCCGCGGACCGGGTCGTGGTCAGCACGGCCATGACGTCCAGATCGGGTCGCTCGGCCCGCAGCGTCTTGAGCATGCCGGTGAAGATCCCGGTTCCGGCCCGTGGGCGCGTGTCGCACACGGCGTCCAGCGCGAGCAGGCAGCACGATCCACCGGCCGGGCCGGCCGGGTCGGCGAACAGGGCGCGGATCGCCAGGAAGGTCAGATCGGCCAGGGCGAGCGCGGCGGCGAAGCCGGGTTCGGTCGGATCGCGATCCGCCCCCAGGGTGACGATGACCCGCAGCTGCATCAACGGCCGCCCGAAGGCGGCAATGGCGTCCGTGACGGTGGTTTCGTCCACCGGTCCGGGCAGCGCAACCACCCCGGCGCCGGCGTGCGGGACGGACGAGAGGACCAGGCAGGACGGGTCGACCGGCGGCAGGTCCTCCGGTCGATCGGTGACGATCAGGCAGTTGGCCGGCAGCGCGGGCAGGGCGCTGCGGACGTTCTCGCCCTCCCAGCGCCGGTAGGCCACGGCGAACGGTGTCACAGTCGGCGCCGGCACGGTCGGCGCCGGCACGGCCGGGGCCGGCGTCGACTCCGGGTCGGCCGGTGCCGCCGGTTCCGCATCTCCGACCGGTGTGCGCAGGGCGGCCGTCGACGCCGGTGCGGACCGGTCGGCCGGCCGGTCCGCGACCGGCCGGACCTGCACCGCGACCCGGGCTCCGGTGATCGCGTCGGTGCAGGCGACGACGGAGGTCTGGGTGCGGTCGAGCGCCGCGACCAGCTCCAGGGTGCCCTGCGCGCCCAGGTGGTGCCGGCCGGCCAGGACCGCCGGCGGGGCCGGGACCGGATGCTCGGCCGGGTCCCGGCACACGTCGAGCTCGGCCAGCACGGGCAGCTGCTCGCGGGTGGCGATGCTGCGTCGGGTGAGCACCAGCAGCACGGCCCCTTCGGCCGGCACGGCCCCGCCCAGCGATTGGCCGAGCAGGCCGCGCAGTTCCGGCGTGCTGTTCCCGTTGACGCCGAGCACCAGGCCGACGTCCCAGCCGCCGTCCCGGATCCGCTCGATGGCCAGGCCGGTGGCGGCCAGCCCGGATCCGAATCCGGTGTCCACCGTCAGGTTCGACCCGGTGAACCCGAAGTAGTTGGTGATCCGGGCCGGGATGATGTTCGGCATGATCCCGGGAGTCGCGTCCTCGTTGGTCGGTGGGACCAGCGAACAGATCTCGGCCGTGTACGCGGCGAGCGCGGGACGCAGCGCCGCCAGTTGCGGGTCGGCGGAAATGTGCTGGGACAGGTAGCGCAGGTAGGTGCGCAGGGCGTAGCCGACGGCGTTGCGGGTGGGCCCCAGGTGGCCGGCGACCACGCCGGTCCGGGCCCCGTGCCGGTCCAGTGCCTGGCTCAGGCCCGGGTCGAGGTCCTGGACGCACTGCATGGCCAGCACCTGGGCGCGGTCGATGGTGTTCAGGGTCGCCGACGGGATCCGGAAGGTACCGACCGCGGGCAGCGGGAACTGCTCGCCGAAGGACGGGTCCGGCGCGGCCGCCGGATCGCCGGCCAGCCAGCGGCGCACGGTGGGTCGGTCGGGTTCGCCGGGCAGCCGGGCGCTCCAGCCGACCAGCACGACCGGATCGTCGTCGACCGGGACGACCGGGTTCACCGCGTACCGGGCGCTCGGCGAATACTCGCGGACCACGACATGCGCATTGGTGCCGCCGAATCCGAAGCCGGACACCGCGGCCGTCCGCGGCCGATCGGGCGGCTGCGGCCAGGCCTGGTCGGTGGTCGGGATCCGCAACGGGGTGCGCTCCAGCTGCCAGGCGGCCGGCGCGGCGGTGAACCGGCGCTGGCCGGGGATCAGCCGGTGCTGCAGCGCGGTCAGCACGTGGATCAGCGACACGATGCCGGCGACCCACCCGGTGTGCCCGACGATCGACTTGTTCGAGGTGACCCACACTCCGGGATGACCGGCCAGCGCGGCGGTGAGGGTCTTGACCTCCACCTGGTCACCGGCCCGGGTCCCGGTGCCGTGCGCGACCACCCAGTCGACGTCGGTGGCACCGATGCCGGCCGCGGTCCAGGCGCGCTCGATGGCGACCTGCTGCCCCTTGGTGTTCGGCGCGTAGATCGCCTTGCCCCGGCCGTCGGCGGAGGTGCCGACCCCGGTCAGCAGGCCGAGGATGTGATCGCCGTCGGCGCGCGCCCGGTCCAGGGTCTTGAGCACCACCACCGCCGCGCCGTCGGAGAACAGCACACCGTCGGCCTCGGCGTCGAAGGACCGGACGTCGTTGCTGGCGGACAGCCCGTGCAGGCCGGCGAACAACGTCGAGTGACGCGGGCCGACGGCGAACGAGGCGCCGGCCACGGCGACGTCGCACGTGCCGTTGCGCAGCGCCTGAACCGCCGATTCGACCGCGAACAGCGAGGAGCTGCAGGCGGTGTCGAGCATCAGCAGCTCGGTGTCGGCGGGCAGCAGGCCATCCGCCGCGGCCGCGCCGACGGCGTGCGGCAGGCTGTGCCCGGGATCGTCGTTCACGTGCGGCAGCAGCCGCCGCAGGCGGTGCAGCGCGGCGGCCGTCGCCGGATCGGCGGGGTCCAGGCGGGCGGCCAGCCGGTGCTCGATGCCCGCCCAGACCATCGCCTCCTCCAGGTGCTGGCTGCCGTCGGCGGTGTAGCCGACGGCGAACAGGTGCCGGTCGTCGGCGCGGCGATGCACGCCGGCCAGCGCCTGCTGCAGGCAATGACGCAGCCAGGCGGTGGTGTAGTCCTGGGCCGGGACGCCGTCCGGCTGCTCGTCGTGGATGAAGCCGAGCGTCCGCGAGTAGGTGCTGTCGGGTACGTCGCTGTCCGCGGGGGCCCAGAAGCTCTCGATGTCCCACCGCTCGCCGGGTTCGCTGAACACCGGCCGCTCGCCCAGCAGCAACTGGAAGAACGAGTCGGGATCGGCCGCGCCGGGCACCTTGATGCCCATGCCGACGACGGCGATGCCGGCGCCCGCGCCGATCTCGGACCCCGAGGGAGCGAGAGGCGCCGCCGGGGGGACGGTCTCGGGCGCCGCGACGGCCTGAGGTGTCGCGACAGGCTGGGGCGCCGCGACAGGCTGAGTCTTCGCCACGGGCTCGGGTGCCGCCGACGGCTCCGCGCCGGCGGGGATCGGTCCGGCGGGGGTCGATCCAGCGCTGAGCATGGCGTGCCCCAGCGAGAGCCCGCCGTCGGCGATCAGGCACTGGCCGGTCACCCAGGAGGCCGCGGGCGAGGCCAGGAACAGGACCACCTCGGCCAGTTCCGCCTCGGTGCCGAGCCGGCCCAGCGGCGTCGCGGCGACCACGGTCGAGCGCAGGCGGTCGGCGTCCGGGAACAGCGCGGCCACCGACCCGTCGAGCAGCCCGCCGGAGGCGGTGTTCACCCGGATCCCGGCGCCGGCGAATTCGACGGCCAGGTAGCGGGTGAGCGATTCCAGCGCCGCCTTGGCCGTGCCGACCGCGGTGTACCCGTCCAGCACGAACGGCGAGCCGACCGAGGACAGGTTCACGATCGCCCCGCCCGCCGGCATCAGCCGGGCGGCCCGTTGGGCGCACCAGAGCGAGCCCTTGAGGATGGTGTCGAACGTGCGCGTCCAGTCCCGCTCGTCGAGCTCGGCCAACGGTCGCAGGGCGCCGAGCGCCGCGTTGTTCACCAGGACGTCGAGCCGGCCGACGTCACGGGCGATGGTGTCGAACATCTCGTCGACCTGTTCGCGCTTGGCCACCGAGGCGCGGAGCAGGGTGATGGGCAGACCCTGGTCGGCCAGTTCGGCCTGCAGCCGCTCGGCTTCGGCCCGCGAATGGAAGTAGTTGACCAGCACGGTCGCGCCGCGACGGGCGAACGCCCGCACCACTTCCCGGCCCACGCCCTTGGCCCCGCCGGTGACCAGCACGACCCGGCCGGCGACATCGTCCATCGGCATCGCGGTCAGCCCCGCTCGGCGGCGGCGCCGCGCATCATGAAGTCGACGATCGCGCCGAGCGTGGTCAGCTCGGCCAGCGGAACATCCCGGCCGAGCGGTGCGCCGGGCAGCCGTTCGCTGACCCGGGCCAGCAGTTCGGTCTGTTTGACCGAATCGATGCCCAGATCGGCTTCCAGATCGGCCGTTTCGGTGAACACCGACTCCGGGTAGTCCAAGGCGAGAGCGTAGGTCCGGCGCAGATCGGACAGCAGCGCGGACCGATCAGCGGTCGGCGCCGGGACCGCCGTCGGCGTCGGGGTGGGGGGTGCGACCGGCGATCCCGGACCGGCCGCGTGACGGGCCACGATCGCATCCGCGATGCGGCCCAGGGTGGCCAGCTCGGCCAGCCCGATGTCGGCCAGCGCGACCAGCACGCCGAACTCGTCGGACATCCGAGCCAGCAGCTCGGTCTGCTTGACCGAGTCGATGCCCAGATCGGCCTCCAGATCGGCCGTCTCGGTGAACACCGATTCGGGATAGTCCAGTGCCGCGGCGTAGGCGGCGCGCAGCCGGGCGATCACCTCGGCCCGTCCGGGGGGCGGCGTGCCCATCGGGTCGGCCGCGAGCACCGCGGCCGGGAGGCCAGGGGTTGGCATCACCAGGGCCGGGACCACCGGCACCAGCGGGGACCCGGCCAGGCCCGGGCAGGGCGGCACCGACACCACCGGCACCGACCCCACCGGCACCGACCCCACCGGCACCGACACCGCAGGCACCGGCCCGACCGGCCCGGACAACCGGTCGCGGACATCGGCGATAAAATGGGGGCCGGGCCGGCTGCCGTCGAGGCAGGTCAGCGTCTGCACCCCGGGCACCGTGCGGCGTACCGCCCCGACCAGGGCATCTCGCGCCCCGCACTCGACATACACGGTGTGGCCCCGCTCGTGCAGACCGCGGATGCCGGCCAGCAGGTCGACCGGCCGGACCAGATGTTGGGCCAGCAGCTCGGCCAGATCGTCCTCGTCCCGGTAGTCCCGGCCCAGGATCGGCGAGTGGACGCGATACCGCAACGGCCGCACCGGGAGCTCGGCGACGGCCGACCGGAACGAGGCCGCCGCGCCGGCCAGGGCCGGGTGGTGGAAGGCGAACGGGGACGCGAGGGTGGTCGCGGCGATGTCCAACGCGGCTGCGGCCGCGGCGATGCGGGTCAGGGCGGCGCAGGGACCGGACAGCACGGTCTGCCGGGGGGAGTTGCGCACCGCGACCACCACCGAGGCGTCGTCGGCGGCCGCGACCAGCGCGGCGGCGACGTCGGCGTGGGTCGAGAGCGCCAGCATGCCGCCGTCCGGTGCCGCCGCCGCGGCGAGCCGGTCGGTGCGGGCGGCGACGATCCGGGCGGCGTCGCCGACCGACCACGCACCGGCGGCGGTCAGCGCGCCGATCTCGCCCAGGCTGTGGCCGAGAAGCACATCGGAAGGACCGACCAGGTCGGCGATCTCACCGAACAGCGCGACCGAGGTGCCCAGCAGGGCCAGCTGCGATCCGAGCGGATCCTGCGCGAGCAGCTCGGACAGGGGCCGACCCGGGCTGCGCAGCAACAGGTCCGACACGCCGCCGGCATCCCGGGGGACGGCCCGGTCGATCTCGTCGAGTACACCCCGAACCCGGTCGTGCTGGGCGAAGGCGGCCATCGCCCCGGGCAGGTAGGCACCCTGTCCGGGGAACAGGAAGACCCGGCGGTTCGTCTCGGACATCGGTGTGTCTCCTTGCTGGGGTCCGCACGCGGCGGCGAACGGTACGAGATGGCGGTCAGGCGATCAGCCGGCCGGCCTCCGCGCGGGAGGCCAGGGCCTTCTTGTCGGTCTTTCCGTTCTGGGTGAGCGGCAACGCGTCCACGAGCTCGCAGTGCCGCGGGATCTTGTACTGCTCGAGCTGCTCGCGGAGCCGCGCGTGGAAGGTGGGCTGATCCAGGTCGGTCACCGCGAACAGCACCGGTTCGGGGTGCTGCGCGGTGGGCGCGAGGACGGCGGCCGCGCTCACCCCGGGCACCCGCAGCGCGGCCGCCTCGACCTCGGTCGCACTGACCCGGAACCCGCGGGTCTTGTAGATGTCGTCCCGCCGCCCGACGAAGTACAGGTACCCGTCCTCGTCGAGGTATCCGTAGTCGCCGGAGCGCAGTTCGACGAACAGGTCGTCGACCCGGTGGAACCGCCGGGCGGTCAGTTCGGGTCGTCGCCAGTACCCGGCCATCACATGCGGTCCCCGGACCACGATCTCGCCGACCTCGCCCGCGGGCAGGGCCGCGCCGTCGTCGTCGATCACGATGACCTCGGTGCCCGGCAGCGGGCGGCCGCACGCCCCGGGCCGGTCCAGGTCGCCGTCCGGGGGCATGATGCTCACCCGCTTGCACTCGGTCAGCCCGAACATCAACTGGATCCGCACGTCCGGCAACAGCCGGCGGAGTCGGGCGATGGTGCTGGCGGGCATGGCGGCGCCGGTGTTGGTGATCAGGCGCAGGTCCACGGTGCCGCCGTAGCGTTCGAGCAGCCGGGCCAGGATGGCGGCCAGGGACGGCAGGGCCGGCATCACCGTCGCACCGACCGTGCGCAGCCGGCGCAGCAACCCCAGGCCGGCGTCCTGGGCCGAGCCCAGGTGCAGCTGCGCGCCCCCCAGGGCGGCGAGAAACACCTGGTACAAACCGTAGTCGAACGACAACGGTAGCGGGCAGAACACCACGTCGTCGGGCCGGTAGCCCAGCTGGGACTGGATCGCCCGGGCCGCGAACACCATCTGCGCGTGCGTGGACACCACCGCGTTCGGCATCCCGGTGCTGCCCGAGGTGTAGATCAGGCACGCGGGATCGACGCTCAGCGGCCGCGGCGGATCGGCGGGGGGCGCGGCGGCAATGCCGTCCCGGGTCTGCGCCGCCGACACCACGGGCACGCCGAGCCGCTGCGCCTGGGCTGCCGCGTCCGGCCGGTCGGTGATCAACAGGGTGGGTGCGGTGTCCGCCAGGACATGCCGGACGGTGGGGTCGGCCAGTTCTTCGTGCAGCAGGACGAAGATCGCGCCGATCCGGGCGCAGCCGAACAGGACCGGCACCTGCAGCCGGTGGTCCTGGGCCAGCACCACCACCCGGTCCCGCCGGCCGATGCCGCGCGCCGCCAGCCAGCCCGCCGCCCGCCGGCTCTCGGTGGCCAGGTCGAGGTAGCTGTCGGTTCGGTCGCCGGCGGTCAGCGCGGGTGCCTGCGGCTGCCGGGCCGCGGCGGCGTCCAGCAGGTCGCTCAGCAGGGTGGGTTCCATCGTTTCCCCCTATCGACGATTCGTCCGGTCCGGCAGGAGTTCCGGGACCGGGGCGAGATGACGGGCGGGACGGGCCGGGGCGGACCAGGTGACCAGGGCCAGCCCGCCCAGGGCCGGCTCGTACTCCACGACGGTGACTCGCGCTGGCCGTTCGCCGGTGTCGGTGCTGGCGTCGAGCACGGCGCCCAGGGCGGCGAACACCGCGGTGCCCAGCTGATCTCCGGGCGCCCGGCACCAGTTCCAGCCGTCCGGCGGCGGCAGGGCCGGTCCGAGGATCACCAGGTCCGGGTGCTCGGCGGCCAGGGCCGGACCGAGCACGTCGGCGACCCGATCGCCGGTCACCCCCGCCCACTGCCGGACCGGCTCGAATCCCAGATCCGGACGCAGGGCGACCGCATGGTCGAACCGCCCGTCGAGGGCGGACAGATCCGGGTCGCGGTAGGGCACCACCGCCTGATCCAGCACGATGACGGCGGCCCGCGACCGGTCGGGCCAGGCCGCGGCGACCTGGAGCGCGGTGAACGGGGCCAGCCGGCCCTGGTCGGACACCGCGAACACCAGCAGGTCCGGCTCGGCCAGCGCCCCGGCGACCGAGTCCCGAGGGTCCAGGTCCGGCGTGACGTGGGCCAGGACCACCAGCTCGAGCGGGCCGCTGGCCTGGATCGGATCGAGCAGCTCCGCGCACATGTCGGCGAACGCATGGCCGACGGGTTCCGGGTCGCCGGGCGGCGGCAGGGGATCGCCGGTCAGTCGCTCGGCCCACATCGGGCGCAGACCCGGGCCCGCGGGACGCCCGGCGCTGCGCGGGAAGCGGGCGGCCCGGACCGGTTGGGGCGCGGTCGGTTCGGGGTGGCGCAGCGGCGCCGGCGCGCCGATCACCGCGGTCATCGGGGCCACCGCCCGGCGGTGCCCCGGGCCCGCAGCACCATCGCCGCGTACACCGCACCGAGCCCGACGCTGACCAGCAGGTACGGTCGCCCGGGCGGCAGCAGGTCGGCATCGAGCGCCGAGCGGTAGTTGACGAACGGATCCGCGCAGAAGGAATGCCCGGTGATCGGCACGTTGTCCAGGTAAACCCGGTCCAGCGGCAGGTCCAGCAGGGCGGCCACCCGCACCCAGGACGCTCGATTGACGTTGTGCGGCAGGATCTTCGCCAGATCGGACAGCTCCAGGCCGGCCTTGCGCACGGCCGCCCGGATCACCGCGGCCAGCGTGTCCGGGTAGCGCTGGTGAAACCGGGACCGGGTCGCGGGCGGCATCGCGGTGCCGTCGCGGAACTCGCCGTCCACCCGCCATTCGTAGGACAGCAGCTCGTCACCGTCGCCGGTGCGGCCGACCAGGCAGGCCGCGCTCGATTCGCCCGTCACCGTCGGCGCCGGCATCACCTGGTTGACGGTCGGATCGGCCTTCTCGCCGGTCAGGAGCAGGACCAGCGCGTCGGCGTCGTGCGCCGCGAGCAGCCGGCCGGCCAGGTCCAGCGCCAGCAGCCCGGATGCGCAGGCGTGCTGGGTGACCGCGAACCCGACGGCCCCGGACAGGCCGAGCGCGACCCGGACCGCCTGCACCGGCGGTTCGGCGTGCGGTCCGCTGGGCGGCACGCTCTTGGCGTGCAGGACATAGCGCACCCGGTGGGCGGCCCGGTCCAGCGAGGGCAGCGACCGCGCCGCGCGGGCCAGTAGCTCGGCCCCGTCGGCCTGCCGATCGACCCGGTAATCCCGCAGGCCGTAGAACTTCTCGTAAATCTTCACCTCGGAGTCGGACAGATGCAGCTCGCCGGCCACCTCACTCAGCGG
>ENA-UOWO01006924-UOWO01006924.1-activated-sludge-metagenome-genome-assembly--contig:-NODE-6924-length-11407-cov-14.578224_pt1 | contig 11407 bp, 12 predicted proteins | sample MGYA00238148_ERZ761564 | MGnify/ENA primary metagenome ERZ761564 (study PRJEB28885, sample SAMN05720194) | activated sludge metagenome | isolation source: Anaerobic digester | place: USA...
CGATGCCCGGTTTCACCGGACTGGGAATACTGGTCCGAGGTTTCTTTGCCGAACAATGTGATATGACGACTTGCATCCTATGAGCCTACCTTATTGGTGCGCCAAAAGTGAGCGTATCGCTCTTGGTAAAGCATTGGCTGCGGCCAAAGATCGAAAGCGCATAGCCGCTGGCGTTGACTCGGATACGATAGCGTGGAGGTCAAAGGATGACCGACGCGGAACCGTACTGCGTAGCGGCTGCACGTATTCAGCAGGCAGATGCGTCGAATGGTTGGTGCGTCATAGCATCGCAGGCCGAAGCGACCAATTCGATCTCGTGGCCAACGGTGTCATTGTTCGCACCGCTGGGAGACGGCGCATCCCTGCAAGGTTCCGCCCATAGAGCGCGCCACAACTGCCGCAACTTTATTTCGACTCTGTATCCTAGTTTCAGTTGCGCTAGATGCGTGGGAATAACCTACGCAACTCGCCGAGAATTTTGCCGACGCCTTTTCCGCGTTGGTGGCGCGACTACGGTCTTGCGTCATTCGTTTCTGGATTCGCTTGCGGATTCTGCACTTGCGGCGCAGGCGTCTGGCAGGGCAGTTCAGGCGACGGCGGCGGCTGGTGCCTCGACCACGTTCCAGTTTTTCTCAGGCTGGGCTCCGTCCGACGTGCTCCCGCTTATCGACGAGGCCCGAGATTGGGCGGACGCTGCGGACGTTGACGCCGCTCTCGCGCTGATCCGAGAAGACGCAGACTGCTACCACTTCGACAACAGCGGCGCGGAGGGCTTCCGATGAGCGCCAAGAGCCGACGTAAGGCCAGGGCGATGGCCGCGATTCAACAGGGCCTCGGCACAGTCCGCATAACCGCAGGCTATGACGCCACGGTATGGTCGCGTAACCGCAGCACAATTACACATGCCGTCCAAGATGCGACGAAGGACCTCACTCCGCACGTCCTTCGAGAGCTGCGAAAGCATTCGCGATACCTCTACTGCAACAGCGCGGTTTACTCCGGCGCGGTAAAGCGGCTCGTGACGCTGATCGTTGGCACTGGCATCATGTCCACGTCGGCGAGTGCAACGCCGGAATGGGCGAAGCGCGCGACCGCTGAATACGCGCTTTGGGCGAAGCGGTGCGACATCACCCGCGTCGATCAGATGCCCGCGCGGCAACAGGCGATTGTTCGTGCGATGATCGTAGACGGCGAGTGTTTCGACCTAAAGACGAACGACGAAATCGACGGGCAGGAATCGCTTCAGCTACTCGAAGCGCACCAGATCGAGGACATCATCTGCACCGATGTTGGCCGCCCGATTTACTACGTCCCGGCTGGCGCGAAGAAGGTCAAGGAGGGCGAGGTCTCCCCTGAGTGGTATCCGGCCGACAAGGTCATTCACTATTTCCGCAAGGAGCGTCCAGGCCAGCGTCGCGGCGTACCGCTGTTTGCTGCCGCGATCAATACCGCGCGCGACGTCGACGAGATCATCAACATCGAGAAGGCCGCCAGCAAGGCAGCCGGAAAGACTGTCGAAGTCATCAACCGCAAGGGTGGGCAGATGCCTACGCGCGCGCGGCGCATCGGCGAGGCTGCCACGACTAGCGATCCGTCGCGCCCAGACTCATACTTCCAACAGGTTGTAGGGCCTGAGGGCCTTGTTCTGGATATTGACGAGAAGTACGAGCAGGTCGTGTCGCAGCGGCCTAGCACTGCGTGGCAGGGCTTCATCGACTTTCTGCTCGGGATTTTCTGCCTTGCCGGCGACATGCCTCCGAGTGCGTTCTTGCAGCTCAAGGTAGGTGGAGCCGACACGCGCCGCGACCTTGCGAGCGCGCAGCGCGTAATCGAACAATGGCAACAGCTCGTTGCGTGCGGGCAACAGCAGGCGTGGGATTACTTCGTCGAAAACTCGAAGGTTCTTGAGCCTGGACGCCCTGCTGACTGGCGCAACGTCACTCACCAATTCCCGCGCAAACTCACCGTCGATGACGGGCGCACGAGCGCGCAGGACCGGGCCGACATTGCCAGCGGTGCGACCACGGTTGACGAGTACTGCGGGATGTACGGCGCGAGCGGTACGGCTCACGTCGCGACGCTTCGCGCCGAGATGCTGGAGATCAATCCGGCGCTCACGCCAGAGCAGGTAAACACGATGCTCGTGAAGCGGCTGTTTGGCGTCGATGTACCGGCCGCCAAGTCCGCGCCGGTCACTGACACGGGCGCAGGCAATGCCGACCAGAAATCGCTCGCCGAGTCCGGAGATTTACAGTCTGCGGCGCTCAACGGCGCGCAGGTAACTGCGCTCGTGGAGATCGCGCTCAAGGTCGCCACCGGCGAGCTTCCGCGCGAGTCCGCAATGGCCATCGCGCGGGCCTCGTTCCCGACCGTATCCGCCGAGACCATTGCTTCGATTTTCGACATCACGCCGAAACAGCCAGCCGCGCCGAAGGACGCGCCACCCGCACCGTGAAAAACCTTATTCGCGCATTCTCCACCGCTCAGATCGCCCCAGACGCCTCGAAGCTGCCCGACTCCATCGAATGGATGCCGGCAGGAAGGCACTCGATTTGCTGCTCGAAAGACGATGCGCCTGCTGAAATCGAGGTGAATGTCGATGAGGAGCTGGTGTCAGTGCTCAACGAGCAACTACAAGCTGCGCGTGCGCTTGCCGATGCGGGCAAGGCGTCGCGCCCATACATCGACTTCGACCATGCTGGCGGAGAGGCCGCCGCCATTCCGACCGAGTTCTTCTGGGCCGATGGCATTCGCCTCCGCGTCGAGTGGACCGCCGCTGGAGCCGCTGCCGTATCCGGCCGCGTGTATTCGTATTTTTCGCCTGAGTTCTTCGCCGACAAGTACGGCAAGGTGACGGCGATCCCTGCGGTGGGTCCGATTGGCGCCCTCGTCAATACCCCCGCTTTTCAAGAAATCGAGCGCATAGCCGCGTCGCTCACGGCACAGAAAAGTATGATCGAAATCGCCAAGGCTCTCGGCCTTCCCGAGACGGCCGCCGAGGCCGAAATCCTCGCCAAGATCGCGGAGCTTCAGAGCGCCGCTACCGAATCCGCCACCGAAGCCGCAAACCTCAAAGCAGCACTTGCTGCCAAGGAAAAGGAAGCCGCCGATCTTGCGCGCGCTGCCGTCACCGCAGAGGTTGAGCGGCACGCCGCGAGTGCCTGCATCCCAGATGCCGCAAAGCCGTTGATCGTTGATGCCATCCTCAAGGATGGCGCCGAAGGCCGGAAGATTCTGGCGAGCTTCAAGCCGGCGCAGAAGCCGGCCACTGGAGCGCCTCCGATGAAAACAAGCGCAAGCCAATCTGATCACATTAAGTGCCGCTCCACCGCCGAAGCATGGGGCAAGCTCTGATACTATCCTAAAACAGCAATAACCAAACATCACCATGAGTTTTCCGACTCTGCTCGACATCAAGAAGCTTAACGACGGCGTTGGCTTTGACCTCGTAGAGGAGAATGTCCTCCTCTGCCCTGAACTCCGCATCATCCCCGCCGAAGTAATTGCTGGCGCCGAGATGAAGCTCACCGTCCGAACCGATCTCCCGACGGTCGGATTCCGCAATCTCAACGAAGGTATGGCGCGTTCCAAGAGCCAATATGAGACGCGCGTGTTCTCGTGCGCCGACATCAGTGGCCAGATCGCAATCGATCTCGGCGTCTACCGTCGCGCGCTCGACCCGCTCCGGCTCCAGCAGGCCGAGGCGTCCGGCTTCATGGAAGCCGCGTTCCGTCACGTCGCGAAGCAGTTCTGGTATGGAACGACCAACGACGCGAAGGGATTCCCCGGCATCATCGCCCAGATGCTCGCCGACACCGCCCACGAAGTTGACGCCACCGGCTCCACGGCAAAGAGCTCGGTTTATTTCGTGCGCATCGCGCGCGAAACCTGTCAATTCTTGTTTGGCAACGGAACCACAATTGACCTTCAGCCCGAGTGGAAGGAAGAGACTGTCAACGACGTGAAAGGCAACCCGTTCCGGGCTCTGACGAATTGGTTGAGTGGTGCAGTTGGCGCCCGCCTCGCGAACAAGAACTCCGTTGTCCGTATCAAGAACATCGGCACGGGGACCGGAAAGACCCTCACCGATGCGCTCATGTACTCGGCCTACGAGAAGTTTACAACCGCGCTCGGTGCAGAGCCGACGCACATCTTCCTCACGCCCCGCTCGCGTGAGCAACTGCGCGCCAGCCGCACCGCAACCACCACCACCGGACAGCCCGCCCCGCTCCCGACCGACTGGAACGGAATCCCGCTCATCGCATCCAGCGCCATCAGCAACGCCGAGACGATCTAATCGGCCAACCAACCAACCAACAAGAAAGTCATACAATGCCCATTCACAATATCCGTGATGCCGCGCTGAAGGTCACAAAAGCGTGTCCGGCCGCCGGCGCCAACCACAACACCGACACGATCGATCTCGGTTGCACAAATCCTGGCGCATCTGTTGAGTCGTTCGAGGTCGAGATTGCAATTCCCGCGCTCCCGAACCTCGCGGACGGCAAGACGCTAACCGTCAAACTCCAGGACTCCGCCGACGACGCGACGTTCGCCGACATCGCCGAGCTCGCCTCAGTCGTCGTCACCGGTGCTTCGTCCAACGGGTCCGCGGCCGCCACCCGCACGGTCCGCCTGCCGTCGACCACCAAGCGCTACGTCCAGGCAAACTTGGCCGTCGCCGGCAGCGGTGGCGACAACACCGCCAAAAGCGTGGTCGTTTCGCTGCTTGGCTGATCGCTCCCCCGAGCCGCCCGCATCGCGCGCGGCGGCTCCAAGAAGCAATCTCCAATGAGCACCGCACAACAGACAGCACTCGCCGAAGGGTTCACCGCCCTGCTCGAAGTCGCTGGCGTGGCTTGCGTATTCGGAGGCAAGACGGTCCAGGGAGTGCTCGGCCAACTGAAGCCGGACGACTCTCGACTTCTCGGGGCTCCGGATCGTTCCGCGCTGCTGTGCGTGCTCACGTCTGCACTGACGGCGCAGTCAATCGCTCCGAAGCGCGGAGGCGTCGTCACGGTTGACGGCGTATCCTTCACAGTCGCACGGCGGCCAGACCTACAACCGTCAGGCATCACCGAGATCATCGTCGCGCCTACGGCATGATTACGATCGAGACAAGCCTCGCGAAATTCAACGAGCAGCTATCTCGTTACATGCAGCTATCGAAGAAGCTGCCTGGAGATATTCTGGAGAAGAAGGGCCGCGATCTTGGCATCAAGCTCTTCGAGGGTTTCCGCGAGCACCAGTTCGGAGGTAATCCGAAGCGGAAGGGAATTGCGGCTGAAGAGCTCCGCCAGCGATCTTCTCAGGGTAGAGGCATCCGCGTGCGACCGTCTTTGCGCAAGCGATACGAGCAGGGCCGCGAGCATCTGACGTACAGCGTGCGCAGCTTCGGGCAAGCTGCGCGCCGCTCTTTGCTTTTGTCCGACTACAGGGAGGCGAAGAGAGAAGGACGCGCTGCACGCAAGCGCCGTTCTGCTCTCTGGAAAAAGACCGTTGGCATGGAGCTCGCAGCGCGCGAGTCTGGCATCGGAGTTCTTGCCGCGTCGTTCCTCTGGTATCGCAAGCGCAGTAACAACTCGATGGGTACGTTTCTCGTTCCAAGCCGCACAGGGAAACCGCTAGGCTACGTCGAGCGTTCTGAAAACGCGCTGCGCATTGTCGGAGAGACTGAAGGTCTTGCTGTGACGGACGCGAAACACCAAGTCGTAGTTGGAGCGATCAACACCGCCACCGCCGACATGGTGGACTACATCACGAGAAAAGAGCGTGAGCTCTTCAATATGGCTTTCTCAAACGCTGCATGAACCTTTCAGAAGTACAGTCCGCAGTCGCCTCGAAGCTTGCCGCCTATCCTGCGACGGCGGCCTACCTGCCCGGCCTAATCTTCGATTACCGCCAGTGCAAAAAGACGAGTGGCGAAACGCTCGCGACTGATGAAGGCGTCGGCGAGTTTCTTGCCAGCAGACTTTCCGCCGCCGGCGTCGTGTTCGAGATCGGTCTCGTGTCAGGCACGAAGTCCGACGAGCGCCCCGGGCGCTGGCAGGTCATGCGCGCCGCCATCTCGCTGACAATCGCCGAGAGTATCACTGTTGCGCATACGCTCGCAGATGATGCGCTCGTCAATGCCACCATGTTCGCACTTACAGCGCCCGAAGCTGGAGGATGTGAGAGCCCATTCACCGTTGAGGGCTTCGACAAAGAGGTAAGCGAAAAGGGATACGTGCTCCATTTCATCGAGCTATCGGTACCTGTCGAAATCCGATAACCATGAACAAAAACGCAGAGCTCAGCCCATACGCGCAGGCGTACTACCATATCGGGTGCGCCGCGAAACACCTCTGGCGCGCGTGGGCTGCTCTACCATGGTATGTGCGCTGGTCGCTATACTGGATCGCGCTTTTCGTCGCAATCCTCGCATCATCCGGCTGCCAGATGGTCCCTGCGCTCAAGCCTGGACGCGCGGCTGCCACCCTGAGCACACCAACGACTCCTGCGGCCGTGAGTGTGCAGACGCCGGAGAATCCAGGCACACCCACAACGCAGAGTGTTGAGCGTACCACTACGCGCCGCTTCGCACCCGCTGCCACTACTACGGCGGCACCCGCACAAGCTGCGGCTCCACTCTCTACACCTGCCTCGCCCACGGTCGCGCAAGCGGCCCCTCTTCTGCTTGAAGAAACCACCTACGAAAAAGCCCTTGCCACCGTGGGCGCAGCGCAGGCCGACACCTCACGCGAGACCTCTGCCAGGCTCGCGAGCTTCAAGCCGGTGCAGCTGGCCGGCGTCGGCTTCCTGCTCTTTGCCGCGGCGCTTTTCCATCCGGTACTCCGCAAAACGGTCGGCGGTGGAAAATCGGTGCAGGTGGCGCTCGCAGTCGGCGGCGTCGTCCTGATCTTCGGCCCCACTCTATTCGTCGGCCGCGAGAACCTCGTTTTGCTGCTCATCGCCGTGGCAGTTGCGGGCTGGTGGCTCAACTCGCGCGCGAGCTACCACGAGGGCCTCGTCGACTCCACCAAGCAGGACGCCGCGAAATCCGCCAAATGAGCCGCTCAACTTTCCAGACATGAGAAACAGCATCTTCAACCTGATCCTTGGGGCCGTCGGTTTTGTCGGCTCATTGGCCCTTCCCGAGATCGCGGCCTCCCTCGCAGGGTTCGGCACATTCGCATGGATGATCGTCCAGTGTGTGATCGCCATCCGTAAGTCGCGGAGAGGATCGTGCAGCCGGACGAATTGCCCGAAGCGCGAAGGGTGAAACTTTCCCTGACAGCAACCTAACCACCGAAAGGACCAACACAAATGCCACTGCCTACCGCACCGTTTAACGCGGCGAAATCCATCTACGCCGGAAAGAAAATCATCCAGGTCGTGCTCACGACCGGATCAATCACCGGGGCGACCGCCGCCGGATCGTCTGCCACCATTACCGCCGCTGCTCACGGCTTTGTAGTCGGCGACATGGTACAGTTTGTCAGCGGCACCGGCTTTACCGGGCTGACTGCTGGTACCAACTACTTTGTCACCGCCGCCGCCACTGACACGTTTGAGGTCAGCGCGACCAAGGGCGGTACTGCAATCACGATTTCCGCTGAAGGCTCCGCTGGCGTGTTCGCTCCGGTAGAGGTATTCGAGAGCAACACGCTCAAGGAGGGAGGCCAGGACACGTTCGAGGATTTCAAACGCTATGGCAACGACGGCATTCAGCGCACCAAGCGGAAAGTGCTTTCCGAGTCCGTCAATGAAATCAGTTGGGAGGTCGATGAGGCCAAGCGCCTGCTCGACATTTTCGGCGGCCGCATGAACGGCTTGGCCGTGGCCCGTGGCGTTACCGTTTGGGTACAGGACCCGGACGATGCCAGTGGCAAATGCGCGCTGAAGTCCACCGAGTTCCCGGCTAACATCACGCGCGACGGGGATGTGACGATGGAGAAGAAGGTCGTCGCGACGCTCAAAGCCGAGAACACTGGCGACACGCCTATCACCTACACGCCCGACGCCTCCACGACGTAACCGATGCTTACCGTCACCTACGGCTCGCTGACGCTCTACTCCGCTGCCGACGACTCGCACGAGTTTGTCGGCGGCGTTGCCGTGCCGGCGTCCCAAATCGTGGAGCCGGCAGGGCTGGCGCTCGCGACGGCAGAGAGCTATGGGCCGAGGGGCAACCTGTCCACGCAGCCGGCCTTCACGGTGCGCCGGCTGTTTGCCTCAGTCGAAGCGGCAGAGCTATTCTGCCACGATCTCCCGACGAGCCTTCCGGCTTCCGGCGATCTCATCTTCACGTACAGCGCCGGCGTAGTCCGCCGGTATCCGTCTGCCTGCTTCACGTCGGCCACCGCTCAACAGTCCATCACGCAAGGCAAGCTCGTGAGCATCGCATATCAGTTCGCCGCAGGCCCGGCATCCAACAGTTAAGGACACACACCACATGCCGCAAATCGACATCAAGCTGAAGAGCACCGCCGACACGTCCGGCTTCGACAAGACCAAGCAGGCGGCGGCTGGTGTTGGTACAGCATTCAAGGGGGCGGCAGGTGGCGTCGGAGACATGACGCAGAAACTGAGCGAGGCCGAGATCAAGGCTGGCGCTGGAAAGGATGTCATCGAAGGCCTGTCCTATGCGGCCAAGGGTGGAGAAGGAGCGTTCTTCGGCCTGACCAAGGCAGCCGGTGCATTTTTCTCGGTGCTGAATGCCAGTCCAGTAATGGCACTAGTATCAGCGGTTGGCCTACTTTACGCAGGCATGAAGTTGCTGACTGGAAAGATTGTTGAGAGCGCTACCGCGTGGGAGAAATATGACGAGAAAATCAAGCCACTGGAGGATGACTACAAGAGAGTTGGAGAAGCTGCAAAGGTAGCTCTGGAAGCCCAGCTTAAGCGTCTTAAAGAAGTAGCAGAGGCCTATGACGATTTGGCAAAGGCGGCAGCGCGATCTCGCAAAGAGATCGAACAGATCAACAGCGCGCAGCAGAAGCTCGACATCGCCAAAGTTGACAGCGAAGAGGCGTCGCTTTTGCGGACGGCGAAGACGGAAAAAGAGCGCGACGACATCAAGCAGAAGTACGACGCGAAACGCCTAAGCATCCGCACAAAATACGAGGATGTCGCGGCTGAGAATGAACGTCTATCAGCTCAGCTTCAGATACGCGAATCAGAGGATCAGATACGGAAAATCCAGACTGAGCGCGATAGAATAGACGCCGACATCCGCGATAAAAGAGCTCAGTTTGAATCGTTGCTTGCGATCAGCAAGGATGTTCTGGCATCCGGTGGATCAGGCAGTGATGTAATGGCCGCAACAAGGGAGGCGATGCTTTCAAAGCGCGCACTCGACGAGGCTATGGCTGGAAAATCTACCTTCGAGGAACGCGCACGGAAGCAAGAGGAGAAGGCATACGAAGACGCGAGAGCCGCGCGTGCGTCTATTTCAGTTGGAGACATAGAGGCTAAGGCGCGCGGAATTGAACGAGAAACCGAAAAATCAAAAGCATATACTCAGGCGCCAGCCGCCACGCAGGCAGAAATCGACGCACTCGGTAAAGAGGCCGAAGAGGCCGCCGCGCGTGGAGACTGGGCAGCGCAGGATGCGGCCGTCGCAAAACGCAGAGCGCTGCTTCAGGCAGGACGAAAACCGTCACCAGTCACCACCTACGCCCCGCGCACGTCCGCAGAAAAAGCCGGCCAGCAACCCGGAGCCAACGAGCCCGCATCATCCGGCCAGCTCCCCGACCTCGCCACTCCGCTGCGCGACGCCGCACAAAAGGCCGGCGACTCCGCCACCCAGTCCGCCGACTCTATCCAGGCCGCCGCCGATGCTGCCAAGGCCGTCGCCGACAACACCAAGCCCCTCGACGCCTCCGCTCTCACGGCCGCCCTGCAATCCGCCGCCACCGCCCAGCAGACCGCCAGCACGCAGACCGCCGCCGGCATGCAGCAAATGGTTTCGCTGGCTCAACAACAGGTTACTCTAGCTCAGCAACAATACTCCGAAATGAGCAAGTTGCGCAGCCAGGTCGAAAACCTCCGCCAGCGGGTGACACAACTCAGCTCCCGCGCCGCCTGAGTTTTCACCCTTCACCTTTCACCCCTCACCATTCCTCGTGGCCACCCTGTCCCTCAAGATCGCCGGCACCTCCTACACGCTCCAGCAGGCGAGCATCCGCTCGCTCGTGCACACCGTGACCGCCGGACAACCTGCGAGTCTCGCCGGCGAGATTTACACGACCGCGATCCCGAGCACCGCGCTGGCCTACGGCGACCTGATTGAGCTCTGGGTCAACTCCGTCCGCCGCTTCTGTGGGTGGCTCGGCCCGGTCACCACAGGCTTCGACGCTCATGGCAGCTACGTTGCGATCGAGGCGCGCGACATCCTGCACCGCCTGCGCAACACTCCGCTCACGAAACGCATCGTGTCAGAGGTATTTTCACCGACGGCGTCCGGGCTCGACCACTACATTTACACACTGGCCGACACCACCACGACCGAGGTGCGACTCTTTGGAGGTGGCTTTGTGCCGGATGAGGAGGCAGAGGGGTACTACCGCTGGCAGTACGGCTCAGGCAGCGATCCCGAGCTGGCACGCATCTGCGCGCATGCGTCGACAGTTTACTCGCCCGGCCTAGACCTCGGCACCACCGCTGGTCTCTCGACTGAAAACCAGCCAGAGGACGTGGTAAACCTCGACTGCCTTGCCGCCCTCCAACGTTGCACCAAATACCGACCGGATGCGATCATGTGGGTCGATGCCTCTGGCACCACTCCGGCACTCCACTGCATCACCCGCGACAACTGCACCGCAGTCACTCTCGACTTGTCCGCGCGCGACCGCATCCGTGGCTGGTCACTCAGCGCCCGAGAGGACCTGCGGCTGCTGTACCTGCGCTGGCGTCTCGCGCGCACCAATCGCGAGCGTACGGCTGCCGGAGACCTCGTCGAGACGCAGTACACGAGCGTGTACGAATACGGAGACGACTCCGCACCAGCCGACAGGCGCAGCGAGCTAAAGTTTTCGTTGGGCGCATACTCGACCGATCCGACTCTCGGCACTCCGGTGAGCGACTTTCCATCGTCCGCCGCCGCCGATTATTGGGCCGCCTGCTCTCCGCTCCATTGGGAGGGTGAGTGCACGCTCTACCCTCCGGTAAATGTCGATCCGTACACGTACGGGCTTGGCCAAGTGCACGATTTCTCAGGCGGAGAGACCGCGCTGGCAACATGCCACGCGCTCGTGCGCATGGCGAGCTACGATCACGTAGCCGGCACCGTGGCGCTGGAGTACGGCCAGCCCGACACACTCAGCCCGCAGGACGTGCTATCCGGCAGCGCCTCCGGTGCGATCTCGGCGACGCCTCCGCGCGATGAGCCAGCCGACCCGAGCGCGCCCGGCTCCGGCGATCTCCC
>ENA-UOWO01006928-UOWO01006928.1-activated-sludge-metagenome-genome-assembly--contig:-NODE-6928-length-11398-cov-7.079520_pt1 | contig 11398 bp, 8 predicted proteins | sample MGYA00238148_ERZ761564 | MGnify/ENA primary metagenome ERZ761564 (study PRJEB28885, sample SAMN05720194) | activated sludge metagenome | isolation source: Anaerobic digester | place: USA...
CCCGGCCCGCTGCCGGCCCGCCCGAGGATTGCGCGGCGTGCCCCAGCGATACCGGCTCATCACTGAGAGGCGCGCCCGGTCCGGAAGGCGACGAGGGTTGGGCCGACGACGATCGCCGGACCGTGCTGCTCGCCGGTTCGGCCGATCCCGGTGCTCCCGATGGCGAGATCCCGCTCCGGCCGGCGGCTCCGGCCGGCGCTGCCGCGGACGCCGTCGGGACCTGACCGGCGGCGCTGATGGCGGCGGTCGGGGTGGTCGCGGTGGGCGATCCGGCGGCTGGCGCCGGGCTTCGACGGATGCGGCCCTCGATGGCGCTCGGTGGACTCTGTTCCGGGGTGCCCCGACGGGCCGGCGCACTGAGCGAGCCTGCCGCCGCGGCGGCGCCCCGGCCCCGCGCGGAGGAGGCGGCGACCGCCGCGGGACCAGGAGCGACGGGCAGCCCACCGGCCGATCGGACCCGGGCGAGCGTGGACCGGCGCAGGAAACTCCCGGGTCGCCAGCCCGCACCGCCGCCGGCATCGGCCCGACGCAGGGTCCATCGAGGTGTCGCCGCCTCGGCGTTGGTCAACGCCGATGGCTCGGCGTTCGGGAGGAAATTGCCCGCTGGGCGGGACTTTTCCTCCTGGACGCGGCCCGGCTCGGCCGCAGAGCGCGAGGCCGCGCCCTGGCCGGGGATCGGCTCGGGCCGGCTGGGGGTGGCGGACCCCCCGGTCCAGCGGCGTCGCAGAGCCGTGAATGGGGGTGTCGCCAGGACCCCGGCGGTTACGCCCGGCTGTCCGGTGCTGGGGAGGAAAGTGCCCGCTGGGCGGGACTTGTCCTCCTCAACGCGGGTCGGCCCGGCCGCCGAGCGCGAAGGTGCGCCCTGACCGAGGGCCGGCTTGGTTCCGGGGGTGGCGAACCCCCCGGTCCAGCGTCGACGCAGGGCCGCCGAGCCAGGCAGGGCCGCCGGACCGGGCGTCGCACCGGACGTCGAACCGGGTTGCGTGGCGGGAGCTGAGGTGGCCGGCCTGGTCGCGGCCGTCGCGGCCGTCACGGCTGAGCTGGTGGTGCTGCCGGCTGGATTCGCGGTCGCCCCGCGGCCGGTTCGGATCGGGCGCGGGGCGCTGGGCAGCACGGGGCGCGCCGGGCCGGGCTGGGCCTGGGGGACGCGCGGGGCCCGGGGGTGCGGTGGTGTGAGCGCGGCACCGGCCCAACGGCGGCGCAGGGCCACAGCGTGCCGAGCCCAGCCGGCCGGGCTCGCCGAACCGCGGGCCCGGGGCGCCGGGCCGGGCTGACCGGCCGGGCTGGGCTGACCGGCCGGGCCGGGTCGACGCGCGGGCTCGGTGGGGGCCGCCATGGTCGGACGCGGGGGAACGGCGGCGGCGGCCGCACTGGTGGCGATGCCGTTCCCCGCGGGCATCCCCGGCGGCGCACCCCCGCCACCGTGACCCCCGCCGTGACCACTGGTGTGACCACTGCCGTGACCACCGCCGTGACCACCGCCGTGACCACTGCCCTGTCCTGCACCGGTCCCGCCGGAGGGGTCGGGATGGCCGGGTGCCGGGCGCGGCGGCACCAGCTTGCTCCCCGCCCCCCGCATCGACCCGGTGAAGGTGATCTCCGGGATGCGTCGCACGGCAACCGGTTTGCCCGTCATCGCCGAACTTGCCGCGCCGGGTACACGACCACCCAGCGACGGCACGGTGCCGGCCGCCCGGCGCAGTGACCGGCTGGGCAGGTCGGCGGCCGGCCAGATCACCGCCGGCGGGACGGCCGAGGCCCCGCCCGCCGGCCTGGAAACACCCGGGTGGGCCGGTCCGGCCAACGCCCGCCACACGGACCGCCGCGGACCGGCGGTCGTCGGGGTCGCCCCGGGGTCGGCCGACCCGGTTGCCGACGACGGGCGGCCCGCACTCCACGAGTCCTCGATCCGGCCGCCCGAGGGGTGCCACCACAACGGCGGCCGGGTGGGTCGCTGCCCACCGGCCGGCGCGATCGGCACCGGACCGGCCAGCTGCCGGCGCACCTGAGGCGGGCGGCCGACGCCGGCGGTGAACCGCACCGCGGCGCCGCCGACGCTGCCCAACGGGGCCGGGCGCGCCCGCTGGCGCGGGCCGGGCGTCGCCCACCGCGAGACCAGCGACCGCACAAACGGTGTCGGCGCCGCAGGGGCCGGTGCGGCGTCGGGCATCGGTTCGCTCATCGGGCCGGGGACGAGCTGCGGAAGCCGTGGTGGGCGATCTCCAGCTCCTCGGTCAGCGGGTCGTCGGTACCGATGCCGAACCGGGGTCCGGTCCAGCGCACCGGGTACACCCCCTCCAGCGACCACGCCCGCAGCCGCGAACCGTTGCCGGCCACGGCGGTGATCGCCCCCGTGGAGCGCACGAGCTTGTTCCCGTTCGCGGCGAATCCCTCCCCGGCGGTCTTGTTCATCCAGTCGAACAGGGCATCGGCGTCGGTCAGCCCGCGGGTGAAGGTGATGGTCGGCCACTCGAGCCGGCCGGGCAGCCGGTGCACGAACCCGTTCTGCCCGCCCTCGGCCACCTCGACGAACCGCGAACTCACCTCGAGACCGGCCACGCTGGCGAACAACCCGATCTCGACGCCGTCGACCTCGAACAGGAACCGTGAGCCCAGCGCCGGATCGCCACCGAGATACCGGGCCGATTCAGGCGAACTCACGGACCACCTCCCACGCTCGCTCGTTCAGCCCCGCCACCGACCGGACCAGCCGGACCCGGTCCAGGTGCTCCAGGTCCAGCAGGTCGTCCAGCGGCCAGTGCAGGTGATAGGCCAGGTAGGCCACTTCCTGCCAGATGACCTCAACCGGATACCGCAACATCGCGATCAGGCCGGGACGCGGGGGATTTCCTCGATGCGCGCCCGCGGCATCGGCGGTGCGGTGACGCCGGGGCCCGCGGCCGGGGCGGCCGGCGACCCGGCAACCACCGGGTCGGGAGCCGGCCGCGGAGCCGGGGCCGACACCCCGATCAGCGGCGACGCCTGCGCCTGAACGGCCAGCAGTTGCTCGTATTCCTCCTGGCTGCCGAAGTTGATCACGCCGTAGAAGTCCTGCAGGAACGCCAGATCCGCGGCGAACAGCCCCTCGATCTCGTGCGGCGTCACCAGGTCCAGCGAGCCCAGGTTCTGCACCACCCGGGCCAGGATCAGCACGGTCAACCGCGGGTCGTCCGGGCCCTGAACGGTCGGGTCGCGCAGCGGTTCCAGCTCGTCCCGGGCCGTGGCCAGTCGCATCCGACCGGTCCGGTGCAGATCCCCGTTCCGGTCGACATAGCCGCGTGGGAGCGTGAACTCGTACGCGGTGGTCAGGCTCACTTCACCCTCGCCAGGCTCTCGACGGTAAGCGTGATCGTCTCCTTGACCGGGTCGTTGGACTCCACCGACAGCTGGTCGGTGGAGATCTTGGACGGCCAGCCGTTGGTGAAGTTGAACCGGGCGATCTCGGCGTTGGTCGAGTCGTACATCACGATCGAGCCGCTCTTGCGGTTGTTGGTCCGGTCGGAGAGCAGGATGCCCTTGTCCCGGATGTCGTTGAACCACCCCCAGAGCTTGTCCTGGGTCATGTCCGGCGGGGCCATCCGGACCAGCGACAGGTCGGGGGCCTTGTTCGACTTGCCCAGGGTCTTGACGACCTGGACCTTGCCGTTGGCCCCGGCCTGTTCCATGGTGACGACCTCCATCTCGATGTCCAGACCGCTGACGCTGGACAGGATGGACACGACGGAGCCGTCGATCTCCAGAAAGAAGTTCTGGCTGACGATCGGGTCGGTGTTGATCAGTTCCGCATTGGGCATGTTCGTCTCCTTGAAAGGCGTGAGGGATCAGACGGTCAGTTCGCGACCTGCTTGTGCTGGGCGATGCGGAAGACGACGAACTCGGCCGGCTTGACCGGCGCGATGCCCACCTCGACGATCAGCAGGCCCTGGTCGATCGATTCCGGCGGGTTGTTCTCGGCGTCGCACTTGACGTAGAAGGCCTGGTCGACGGACTGGCCGAACAGGGCACCGGCGCTCCACAACCCGCGCAGGAACGCATTGAGGGTGCGCTTGATGCCCTCCCACAGGGACACGTCGTTGGGCTCGAACACCGCCCACTGGGTGCCGTCGGCGATGGTCTTCTCGACCATGTTGAACAGCCGGCGGACGTTGATGTAGCGCCAGTCCGAGTCGCTGGCCAGGGTCCGCGCCCCCCAGATGCGGATGCCGCGGGTGCCGAACGGGCGGATGCAGTTGATGCCGATCGGATTGAGCACGGCCTGCTCGTTCTGGGTGACGCCGTAGGCGACATCCAGGCAGCCGCGGATGGTGTCGTTGGCCGGCGCCTTCCACACCCCGCGGGTCTCGTCGGTGCGGGCCCACACCCCGGCGATGTGCCCGCTGGGCGGGATGAACACCTCGGCGTCGCCGTTGACCCCGATCGGGTTCTCCACCTTGATCCACGGGTAGTACAGCGCGGCGTAGGGGGAGTCGTACATGGCGACATCGCTGCGCCAGTCGCGGATCTGCTGCGGCGTCATGCCGGGCGGCGCGTCCAGCACGGCCATCCGGTTGCCGTTCTGCTCGCAATGGCTGATCAGCGCCGTCTGCACGGCCTTCCACAGGTTCAGATCGACGGTCCCGTCGTCCTTGGTCGCCGCGGTGATCAGGTCGGGCACCACGACGATCGTCACGTCGTCGGCCACGGCCAGCCCGTTGATGCCCTGGCGGCTGGACTCGGAGCCGGCGAACCGTCGCCCGGTCACCGGAACCGCCGACGGGGCCGCCTTTTCCAGCGGGTACAGGCCCGGTTTGAGCAGCTCGAGCTGACCGGACAGGTCGGTCTTGGACTCCAGCAGCACCTCCACCTTGATCTTGGTCGAGGTGTCGTTGACCACGGTCGCGACGTTGCGCTTGCCGCTGCCCAGGGTCAGGTCGGGGAAGGATTCGACGACCTCCAGCCCCTGCAGGACGTCCAGGGTGAACGGGCTGGGGCCGTCCTCGTCGGTGTCCTGGGTGGTCACGCGGAGGGTGAGATCGGCGTCCGGCTCGAGACTCTCGACGGCCAGCGGTAGCCCGAGGGCGCGATCCGCGGCGGGCAGCTCCCGGCGGGAGGGCTCGCCCGACGGTGCGGTGTTGGGCACCCGGACGATGTAGGCCAGCGCCCCGCCATTGGCGAAGTAGCCGTACACCGACAGCGGCAGCACGGCCCCGGGGGTGAACCGGCCGTAGCTGGCCTCGAATTGCGACCAGCTGGTGACCAGGCGGGGGGCCAGCCCCTCCGGATCGCCCGGGTCGTCGGTCGGGAAGCGCTCGGTGAAGCCGACGAAGGCGGTCACCGCCGTCGGGGCGGCGGCCAGCACCTTTTGGGTCGACGCCACTTCTTCGACGTACACACCGGGCGCGGCGTAGGTGGGCATCTGGGCTCCTGTCGGGGTCGGACGGGCGGGTGAGGGATGGTCGGGGCCGGACTACGGCGGATTTGCGGCCGGCGCGCGGAGGGTCATGTCAGGCCGCCGTGGTCCGGACGGCACCGGGCATGGTGATGGCGATGACGCCGGCAAAGGCGCAGAAGCACTGCGCGCCGGCGACCACCACCGGCGCACCCCCCGCGGTCATCTGCGGGGCCAGCGGCGTCCACGGTGCGGTCACGACCGGGACGCACGGCATCGGGGTGAGCACGCCCAACGCCGCCGCGGTGGCCGCGGCGACGGTGGGGTTGGCCAGCGACTGGCACAGCCCGAACGGCGGGATGTTGGCGCCGGGGACGATGTCGGTGATGTTGGCGACCGGCCGGCCCTCCACCGTCGGCCGGGGCGCCACCACGTTCAGCGTGGACGGGGCCAGCCCGAACGAGCAGGTGATCATCGCCCCGGAGACCGCGCACGGCTTACCCATTACGCGCGCTCACTGCTTGGACGCCTTGGCCGAGCTGGTCAGCTCGGCGCCGGTGGTGGTGATGAAGCAGACGATGGAGCGGTCGTCGTTCTGCTCCCAGCCCCGGGCCGACGGCACCAGATAGGTGAAGAACAGCGACGAGTCCAGATAGCTGATGCCGACGTACTGCTCGAACTGCTGGGCGCAGTTGGCGTCGGCGTAGGACTTCAGGTCGGCATCACCGGGAAAGGCGTCGCCGGTGACGCCGGTCGGCGGCTGGTAGTCGACAATGGCGTACGACTCCTGCTGGTGCGGGGTGTCGCAGGGAATCGAGCCCAGGGTGGCGATCTCGGCCTGCACCTCCTGCTGCGCGGTGAAGCACTGGCCGGGTTGCACGTCCAGCACGGAGATCTCGACCGGCTTGGGGGCGTCGGCGTCGCTGCCGGAGAACCAGCTGCAGCCGGTCAGGCAGACCGCGGTCGTGCCCGCCCCGATGGCGTACCCGATTGCGGAGCCGACCCGGCGCACGGTGCGGCGGTGCAGTGCGAGCGCCACCGCGTTCACCCCCGTCGGCCGACCGTCGGACACCCTGCCCGGCGGCAGCGTGCCCGATGAGCCCACCAGTCGGGGCGCTGACCAGGCATCGGGCGAACGCCCTATTTCGCTCCGATCAGCCCACCGGGGTCTGCAGCAACCCGGTCCGGTAGGCCAGGGCGACGGCCTCGGCCCGGCCCCGGACCTCGAGCTTGCGGTAGATGCTCACGCTGTGGTGCATCACGGTTTTCGTGGACAGGAAGAAGTCGGTGGCGATCTGGGCGTTGGTCCGCCCGCTGGCGATCGCGGCCAGGATCTCCAGTTCGCGGGCGGTCAGCTCGTGCAGCCGGTCGCGGGTCGCCGCTCCGGCCGCCGCCGGGGCTGCGGCCAGGGCGGGGGTGGCCCGCGGCGGTTCGGGCACCGCAGCCGGGAGCGCGGCCGGGGATTCGGACTGGGATCCGGACTGGGATCCGGACGGGGGTGCGGCGTCGATCGGCGGCGGGGCCGGGGCCGCCGGCAGGGCGGCGACCTCGACCGCGATGCCCATCGCCCAGCCGCGCAGCCAACTCCACGCCGGGGTGTCGCAACCGACGTCGGGGCCGGGGCTGACGCCCGGTTCGCTACCCGCGGCGGCCAGCCGGTAGTCGTGCAGCAGGGTGGCCGGCAGCAGCCGCTCCAGCAGGCCCAGGTGGTCGGTGACGGCGTCGTGCGCGATGGCGATGTCGGCGTGCCGGCCCAGCCGGCAGGCCAGGAACGAGACCGCCCAGGCCGCGCCGATCTCGCCCAGCCGGTCGTCGCTGCGGCGGGCCTCGGCGATCGCCTCGACCAGGTAGCGGGCCGCCTCCTGGGGCCGGTCCAGCTCGATCATGATGGCGCCCAAGCAATTCAGCGACACCGCGTAGGAGCGGGTGTCCCCGCCGCGGCGCAGCCCGTCCAGGCTTTGCGTCATCGACTCGCGCGCGGCCGTCCAGTCCCGCTGGGCCATCAGGTTCATCCCGGTCAGCGCGACGGCCCGGGCGGCCACCCGGAACAGCCCGTTGTCGGTGGCCGCCATGGCCGCCATCTCGGCCCAGCGCAGAGCGAGCTGGTCCTCCCGCTGTCCGACCGAGGTCCACCGCCAGAGCGCCCGGTGCAACAGGAAGACACACGTCCAGTACGGATCGCGCTGGTCCTCCGCGGCCCGCAGGCCGTCGGCGATCATGTCGCCGCACTCACCTGGTTGGCCGACCGCGAGCAGGCTCAGGATCAGGTTGTCGGTCCAGTTCAACCACTCGAACGTGCCGGCCGCCTCGATCGCGGCCGGCCGGACCCGGCGCATCGAGCGCAGGTGGGCGTTGATTTGGACGGGATCGCCGTCGCCGATGGCCAGCCGGCTCCACCAGGCCAGGGCCAGGGTGCGCGCCCGGTCCAGGGCCGCCCGGCCGGGCGCCGGCCGGGGGTGGTCGCCGGCCTGGGGGTCGGCCTGGAAGTCGGCCTGGAAGTCGGCCTGGGAGTCGGCACCGCCGGTCGATGAATGCGCGGCCGGGCCGGCGGGGACGTCGGGCTCGGGCTCGGTCGCGTCCAGGAAGACCCGGCACCAGCGCATGCCCTCGGTGGTCGAGCCGCGCAGGCACCAGTACCGGCCCAGCCGGACGGCCAGCTCCAAGCCTATTAGGCCCATCCCTTCGGCGGCGCACTGGGCCAGGCACTGCCGGATGATCGGCATCTCCTGGTCCAGGCGGTCCAGCCAGAGTTGTTCGTCGGTCGAGGCCAGCCCGCGCTCGCCCTGCGCGACCAGGTCCCGGCACCAGCGCAGCAGCCGGGTCTGCACCTCGGGACCCTCGCCGGAGGCGGCCAGCAGCTCCCCGGCGAACGCCCGGGCGACGTCGGACATGACGAAGCGGACCCGCTCGGGGTCGCCCGCGGCGTCCACCGGCTCGACCAGGTGCAGGTCGACCATCTCGGCAATGCCGTCGAGCACGTCGTCGGAGTCGCCGCCGTGGAAGACCGGGTCGGCGCCGGGGCGGCGGTCCGGGGTGGTCGAGCCGCCGGCGGCCTCGGCGGCGTCCAGGCTGAACGAGCCGGGGAAGATGCCCAGCCGGCGGAACAGGACCTGGTCGGTGGGCGTGAGCAGCTGATGGCTCCAGGCCAGCGAGGCCCGCATCGACAGCTGACGCTTGGGCAGGTCGGCCGGCCCCTTGGCCAGCAGGGTGAGCATCCGGCGGTGATCAGGCGAATGGACCTGGGCCAGCAGCGCGGCCGGTGACATCATCCGGGTGCGGGCGGCGGCCAGCTCGATGGCCAGGGGCAGCCCGTCCAGGGCCCGGCACAGGGCGGTGACGGCCGGACGCTGGTCGTCCATCCAGGTGGTGTCGGCCCCGACCGCGCGGGACCGGGTCAGGAACAACTCGACGGCGGCCCCGTCGGGGCCGGTGGGCAGTCCGATCAGGTGCAGCACCCGTTCATTGCTCAGGCCCAGCCGGCTGCGGCTGGTGACCACGATCGTCATGGCCGGAACGGTGGTCCGGATCTCGGCGATCAGGTCGCTGATCTGCCCGACCTGCTCGACCGAGTCCAGGATCAGCAGGCCGGGCTCACCCGGCGGCGCCGACGGCGCGGTCGCGGGGGAGGCCTCGCGCAGGGTGCCGGTGGCCGCGTCGAAGCGGCTGAGCAGCAAGGGTGCGCAGACCCGCCGGATGGCCAGGGTGGCCCCGGTCCGGTCCAGGTCGGCCAGCGGGACGAACACCACCGGCCGGTCCTGCCGCTGGGCGACCTCCAGGACCAGCCGGGTCTTGCCGACCCCGCCCTCGCCGGTGATGGTGACCAGGCCCGGCAGGTCGACCATGGCCCGCAGCCGGGCGATCTGGAGTTCGCGGCCGATCAGGGCGGTGTCGGGAATCGGCACGGGTGATCCGGACGGTCCGCGCGGGTCGGTACTGCGGGGCGGTCCGGCCTCCACAGTGGTTGCTCCGTCTGCTCGGCCAACCTTGCTCATGCATCCGCCGCCCTGTTCCGGGGTCGGAGTTCTGGACTCTTCCTGCTCCGACCGTAGGGAGATTACGAGGCGAATGTCGACAGCACAACAAATGAGTGACGAACGGGCGGCAACGCTGCGCATTTGGGGGTTGAGCCGCGTGAACGACGGTTCGCAACGACGACTGTGACTCCCGTCTGCGATCCCGTCTGCGCTGGTCGGGTGAGGTTCACCCGGTCGCCGTGGGGGCGATTGACGTCTGGTCGACCCGGTTTGTCGGATTGGTCCGACCGTGCGGCCGCCCGGGGTCGATCCTCCGGACGGCCGCGTTCGGTTCGGGAGGCGAGGGGAGTCGAGCAGGGGACGAGCGGCCCGGCCGCGGCCGAGCCGGCCGGACGCGGCCGGGTCGAATCGGCGCCGGATGCTTGACGGATGCCGGTCCTGGGGCCAGGCTAGTCATCGACGTCGGCCATATAGCGGGTCGCGTCCTTCGGACTCCACGTCCGCCGGCTCGAAGGTTCGGTGCTCAAGATTGAGCGCTCCTCGCCGGGACGTGAGGCCAGAAGGAGACGTCTGGACAGGCGTGCCTTCTGGTGGTAAGCTACTTGTTTGCGCTGCCCTCTTTGTGCTGCCCGGGATCCAGCCGGTCCTCGTCGCGAGCGAACGCTCGTCCGCGGAACACCGTCTGACCTGGGCTGACACCCGGCGGGTCGGCCATGTCCTGACCATCCACGACAACCACGACCAGCACACCACCTTGGTTCCGGCCGCTCGGCGTATGGGCGGAACCGCGCGTCAGCGAGTAGTCCACACAGTGTTTGTCCTCGAAAGGACGAATCTTGGCAGTCACCAGCACGTCCAGGTCCACCGCAAGCAGCCCCAACCGGGTCTCCTTCGCCAAGCTCCGCGAACCACTGGAAGTACCCAATCTCCTCGCTCTGCAGACCGACTCGTTCGCCTGGCTCGTCGGCGGCGCCGACTGGCGTGCCCGCCAGGACGAGCCGACGCCCAGCGGGCTCGACGAGATCCTGGAGGAGATCTCCCCGATCGAGGACTTCTCCGGCAACCTGTCGCTGTCCTTCTCCGACCCGCGCTTCGACGAGGTCAAGGCGAACGAGGAGGAGTGCCGGGACAAGGACATGACCTACTCGGCCCCGCTGTTCGTCACCGCCGAGTTCATGAACGGCGAGACCGGCGAGATCAAGTCGCAGACCGTCTTCATGGGTGACTTCCCCATGATGACCAGCAAGGGCACGTTCATCATCAACGGCACCGAGCGGGTCGTGGTGTCCCAGCTGGTGCGTTCGCCCGGCGTCTACTTCGACAAGTCGCTGGACAAGACCGCGGGTAAGGACGTCTTCAGCTGCAAGGTCATCCCCTCGCGGGGTGCCTGGCTCGAGTTCGACGTGGACAAGCGCGACACCATCGGTGTGCGCATCGACCGCAAGCGGCGGCAGCCGGTCTCCGTGCTGCTCAAGGCGCTGGGCTGGGACACCGAGCGGATCCGGGAGCACTTCTCCTGGTCGCCGGTGCTGCTGGCGACCCTGGAGAAGGACCACATCGCCGGCCAGGACGAGGCGCTGCTGGACATCTACCGCAAGCTGCGTCCGGGCGAGCCGCCGACCAAGGAGAGCGCGCAGGCCCTGCTGGACAACCTGTTCTTCAAGGACAAGCGCTACGACCTGGCCAAGGTCGGCCGGTACAAGATGAACAAGAAGCTGGGCGTCAACCAGCCGACCAGCGTGGGCACCCTCACCGAGGACGACCTGCTCTCGATCGTCGAGTACCTGCTGCGCCTGCACCAGGGCGATGCCGAGTGGACCAAGAACGGCCGGGTCTACCCGGTCGAGACCGACGACATCGACCACTTCGGCAACCGCCGGCTGCGCACCGTGGGCGAGCTGATCCAGAACCAGATCCGGGTCGGCCTGTCCCGCATGGAGCGCGTCGTCCGGGAGCGGATGACCACTCAGGACGTCGAGGCGATCACGCCGCAGACCCTGATCAACATCCGGCCGGTCGTCGCCTCCATCAAGGAGTTCTTCGGCACCAGCCAGCT
>ENA-UOWO01006929-UOWO01006929.1-activated-sludge-metagenome-genome-assembly--contig:-NODE-6929-length-11398-cov-3.878515_pt1 | contig 11398 bp, 8 predicted proteins | sample MGYA00238148_ERZ761564 | MGnify/ENA primary metagenome ERZ761564 (study PRJEB28885, sample SAMN05720194) | activated sludge metagenome | isolation source: Anaerobic digester | place: USA...
ACAGTATTTGGGGCTTTATCTTGATAAAGTTTTAATAGTATTTCTCCATCCTTAGTCTTTAAGGAGACTACTGGATTGGTGTCTTTTTCTACAGGTGATCGAGTAACCGAAGATTCAGAAGAGAAATCTGGAGTTGAATTTAAATCCATATTGGTATTGTTGTTCTTTTTGGTAGTACAACCAGAAATTAATAATGATGAAATAATAAAAATGGCTAAATATTTTGATAGTTTTATTTTTTCTTTCATATAAATTATTTTAACAAAATTAAGACTTTTTTATCACCAGTACTTATATCCTGTTTAACCCTAGAAAATGGAAAATCATGGATGCTTTCTAACAGAAGTGAATAAGAGTATTTAAAATAAGCACCAAATTGAGTACCAACATCGTGTACAATAAATTTTTGTTGGTTGTCGTCGTAACCAAGAATTGTAAGATTGTGGTAATATGGCCCTTGTTGTTTAAAATGTTTATTTTCTTGATATAAAATTTTTCCACTGGCAGGGATTACAACCGGAATATCTTTGGCGATAAATTCTTTTATATCACTTATGGTTGGATTGTTAATTATTTTGGTTGAATAGCCTAAATATTTTTGAGAAACCAATTCCATCTCTTGGAGATTCATATCGTATTTAAATAATTGTTGGTTTTCAAAAACAATCATTTTTAAAATATCATCTTTGATAGTTTCGTTGTCTGGTGATAGTTGTTGGTAGTAGTAATGAACCGTGAGAAGGGCGGCTTCTTCACAAGCGTCTTGCCACGGCTGATCCCAGTTTTTTTCAGGAGCCTGGGGAACAAAACTAGTTTTGATTAAATGTTTATTGGGTAGTCCATCTGACAATATTTTTGTTGGTTTTGGAGCTATAGTTTCGATAACATTGTCTATTTTATTACTAGTATCAATGATTTTTTGTTCTATTTTGGGGATATTTTTTAATTTTGAATAACCAAACAATCCCAAAAATGTTACGAGAACAAAAGATAATATTATTAATACTTTTTTTAACATAGTTTATTATACGATAAAGCCATAATATACTATAATTTTAATTAATTATTATTGCTAAATTTAGTTTTTGTAGTAGAATATCCGGATGCCAATCTTAAAAGATATTAGAAATGTTGCGGTAATCGCCCATGTTGACCACGGTAAAACAACTTTGGTTGATGCACTATTGAAACAAACCCATACGTTTAGGGAGAATCAAGATGAAATGAAAATGGAACGGATCATGGATAGTAATGATTTGGAAAGAGAAAAAGGGATAACGATATTGTCAAAAAATACATCAGTTTTTTATAAAAACTCAAAGATTAATATTATTGATACTCCAGGACATGCTGATTTTGGTGGAGAAGTTGAGAGGGTACTAAATATGGTGGACGGAGTGTTGTTGATTGTTGATGCTGCTGAAGGTCCCCTATCACAAACAAAATTTGTTTTGAAAAAAGCACTTGAATCTAAACTGAAAGTAATTTTAATAATAAATAAAATCGATAGAAAAGACCAAAGAATAAAAGAAGTGCTGTCAGATACTGAAAACTTATTTTTATCACTGGTTGATGATTCAGACCTTTTAGATTTTCCGGTAATTTACTGTATTGGTAAAGATGGAAAAGCATATAAACAACTCCCTGAAAAATTTGATGATAAAGCAAGTATTAACCCTATTTTTGAACAGATATTAGAAACTGTTCCAAATTCGATAAAAAATATTGATCAACCCTTTCAAATGTTAGTATCGTCATTTGAAAAAAATGAATATTTAGGAAGACTTGCTTTGGGTAGAATTAACCAAGGGGTAATTAAAAAAGGAATGATGGTGTCGCTTGTTAGTAGTGATCAAAAAACTAAGGGTAATTTTAAGGTTGAGCGAATGTATATTAATGAAGGTATCAACAAGGTAGAAACCGATGAAGCTGGAAGTGGAGAGGTGGTATATTTGGCTGGGATACCAGAAATTGAAATTGGACAAACCCTAACTAGTATAAATTTCCAAGTTGCTCTACCTTCAATTGAAATTACCCCACCGACCATGAAAGCTAGTTTTGGTCCAAATACCGGTATTTTTGCAAAGGAAGAGGCAAAATTTTTGACTAGTAGAGAAATTAAGGAACGATTAAAAGAAGAAGTTGAGACTAATCTTGGCTTAAAACTTGAAGATGACCCTGTTGATAGTATTCGAATGATTGTATCGGGACGAGGCGAACTCCATTTAGCAATATTAATTGAAAAATTGAGACGAGAAAATTATGCTTTGGAAATTGGTAAACCAGAAGTAATCTTTAAAGAAATTGAAGGGAAAATTTATGAACCTTTTAATGAAATGACGATTTTAACACCTGAAGATTTTGTCGGAACAATAACTGCCGAAATGGGAAAAAGAAAAGCTGAAATGTTGGATATGCAGGCTGATGAAAAAATTGGAATTAAAATGATTTATAAAATAAGTGAAAGAAATGCTTTGGGACTTAGAAGTATTTTAATGACGGAAACAAAAGGGTTGGTATCAATCTCGTCTTTATTTTTGGGATATGAACCAAAAAGAGAAGAAAATAATAAAGATAGAAATGGAGTTTTGATAGCATCTGAATCGGGCAAAGCACTTTCTTATGGTCTAGATTTGGCCCAAAAAAGAGGTATTACATTTGTTGAACCAACAGAAATGGTTTATGAAGGACAAGTAGTTGGATTTAGACCAGTATTAGGCGATTTGGAAATTAATGTATGCAAAGGAAAACAGTTGACAAATATGAGAGCTGCTGGGAATGATGATTCGATTATATTGGCTCCGGCTGTAAAATATTCACTTGAAGAATGCTTGGATTTTATCAATAGCGACGAATTGATTGATGTGACTCCTAAAAATATTAGAATTAGAAAAAAAATATTAAACAAGGTTGATAGAGTTAGAGCAGAGCGGCAGCATCGCTAATTTTTTTAGCAATGATTGTCATTTCGGCAGAATTAATCTGTTTAATTAAATTGGGATGAATTCCGCCAATATGATCATCATTTTCGTATTTTGGAATTAGATGAATATGAGCGTGGGTTACTCCTAAACCATAGACTACTTTTGCAACCACAAGACAACTGGTGGCAGCTTGGATGGCCTGACTTAATTTTCTAGCTATTTGCCAATAAGTACCATAAGGTTCAACTTCGTCTACCCATTGATAATGATTTTTGGGAATAACAAGGGTGTGACCAAGATTTAGGGGGTTTATATCTAAAAAGGCCATAAAGAGATCATCTTCATAAACTTTGTAGCAGGGCAATTCACCTTTTATTATTTTACAAAAGATGCAATTTTCCATGGTTATTATTTTATTTTATCAATTTTTGGATAATTTTTTTTGATTATAGTTAACATTGTTTTTTTAGCTTCATCTAGTGATTGATTGAGGGTGGCACCTGCGGCAGCACGATGACCACCACCAGCTTTGGTAGCTATGGCAATTTTTGATAGATCATAAGTTTTACTATCGCGGGTTCTTAGACTTATTTTGACAACATTTGGCTGTATTTCCATTAAAACTAAAGCGATATCCCAACCAACAACTGACTTTATCATATTGGCAACTTCTGAATAATTATTTAAAGTTTGAGAACTGAATTTTTGTGTTTGAATTTGGTCATACGATATTGAAGCCATAGCTACATGATTTGAATAATAATTTTCAATTACACCTAACATGACAGAAATAAACTTTAATCGATCAGGTTCATCGGTATTTTCTATATCAAAAATTAATTGATTAAACTTAGGGAAAATTTTTGTAAGTTGAGAAGCTATTAAAAGTGTTTTGTAAGTAGTATTAATATATTTAAAACCGCCAGTGTCGGTGTATAGTCCAGCATATAAACAACCGGCTATTTTGGGTGTAATTTTAATTTTTTTTAATTGAAATAAATCGAACAAAACTTGACATGTTGACGGGTATTTTGCCATTACCAAATTTATTTTGGCAAATTTTTCACTACTTAAATGATGGTCAATAACAATTGTTGAAAGGTGTTTTGGTAGTTTGATATTACCCAATCGAGTAATTTGTTTAGGAGAAGATGAATCGTTGATGATAAATAAATCGTATTGGTTTAAATCAATTTGAAAAATATTTTGAGCTAATATTTTATCGGTTCCAGGAATGGTCATCAAATTTTTGGGGATTTGGTTGTCTCCCTGAATTATGGTTACATCTTTCCCCATATTTTTGAGAACATGATAAAAAGCTAGCGATGAACCAACAGAATCCGCATCAGGACCAGGATGACAATGGAGAAGTATTTTTTTTGACCTATCAATTTGTTTCCAGATTTTTCGACCGGTAAGTCGGAGGTTAAACATGAGTATATTTTAACAGCTTGCTGTAAAATAGTTGGTATATGATAAACATTGGTAATAGAACTCTAATAAATTCAAAAGATATTTTTTCTAAAGCTATTGAACAAAAATATGCTATTGGGGCTTTTAATATAAACAACTTGGAGTTGGTGCAATCAGTGGTAGAAGCGGCTGAAGAATCCAAATCACCCGTTATTGTCCAAGTATCGCCGAGTGGTAAAAAATATATTAAAAACAATTATTTAATAAAATTGATTGAAGCAGCTTTGGAGTCGACAACTATTCCCTTGGTCCTACACCTAGATCATGGTGATAGTTTAGAAGTTTGTAAAGAGTGCATTGATTTAGGGTTTTCATCAGTAATGATTGATGGTTCTAGTCTTGATTTTAAAAAAAACATCGAAATAACTAGACAAGTAGTTGATTATGCCCACACCAAAGGAGTAGTTGTAGAAGCAGAATTGGGTAAATTGTCGGGGATAGAAGATGAAATTTCTGTTGAAAATCATGAAGGTATATACACTGATCCACAAAAAGCGGTCGAATTTATTACAAGAACTGGCTGTGATTCTTTGGCTGTTGCTATTGGAACCAGCCACGGAGCTTACAAATTTAAACAAGAACCAAAACTAGATTTTGAGAGATTAAAAAATATTAAAGAAATGGTGGGGAATAATTATCCGCTAGTATTGCACGGAGCATCCAATGTTTTGGAAGAATCTATAAAAATGAATAACAATTTTGGAGGAAAAATTGAAAAAGCCCAGGGTGTTCCAGATTTTATGATTAAAGAAGCAATAAACATGGGTGTAGTAAAAATTAATGTAGATACAGATACTAGATTGGCTTTTAGTGGAGCTGTGAGACAATACTTAAACCAAAATCCTACCGAATTTGATCCAAGAAAATATTTAGGAGTTGCCAGAGATACAGTAAAAGAACTAGTTAAAAACAAAATAAAATTATTTGGGAGTGAAAATAAAAGTTAATTGATTTATCCAAATTTTGGATAACAACATTTTTTATATTTTTTACCAGAGCCACAAGGACAAGGATCGTTTCGACCGACTGGTGATTCATTTTTTATCGGTTCTGTTGGGGAAATATTATTTGATGATGTTACTTGATTATTTCCAGCTGGCGAGGTTTCTGACAATGAATCTCCCCTACCTTCAATTACATTTTGTGGAGTGGTTGTTTGTGGAGAAACTGGTTCGAGTCTAAATATTTTTCGAGCCAAGTTGTATTCAAACTGACCCATTAATTTTTGAAACATTTCATACCCTTCTTTTCGGTATTCAACTAATGGATCTTTTTGGGCATAACCTCGGAGTCGGACTCCATCTCTCAAATCATCTAAAGCTGTTAAATGTTCGACCCAAAGTGGATCAAGAGTAGAAACAACTGAATAGGCCAAAATACTATTGGTGATATCGTTCCCAAACATATCGACTCGTGATTGCCATTGGGAGGATAATATTTTTAATAACAGGCCGACAGGATTATTGTTTTTCTCGAGATCTTTTTGAAGATGTCCCCGATCGGTTGAATTCATAGGTAACACTTCTGAAAATTCCAAAACAATTTTTTGACTATCGATTTGGTTTGTTTCGAATGATTTATTTGAATTTACCAAGTTTTCAATTTGATTGGTTAGATATTTAAAAACTATATCTTGGTTTAATTTTGGATCTTTTTGTTGATTCAATAAAACTTGATCACGAAGCTTGTAGACTATTTGTCGTTGTTTGTTGATAACATCATCATATTCAACCAAATTTTTACGAGAATCAAAATGAAAACCTTCGACTTTTACTTGGATTTGTTCAATGACTTTTGAAACAAGTGGATGAGTTAATGGTACATCTTCGGGCATATTAAAACGACCCATAAGGGTGCTTATTTTTTCACCTCCAAAAATACGCATAATGTCATCATCTAGAGCGACATAAAATTGAGAAAACCCGGGATCACCTTGACGACCAGCACGGCCTCGAAGTTGATTGTCGATACGACGAGATTCATGTCTTTCGGTTCCAATTACACACAAACCACCTAAACTAATTACTTCATCATGTTCTTTTTTCCACTTATCTTTGTCGACACCATCCTTGGGGCCTCCTAAAATTATATCGACACCTCTTCCTGCCATATTGGTAGCAACAGTTATACTACCTTTTTTACCAGCTTTAGCAATAATTTCGGCTTCGGATCGGTGATTTTTGGCGTTTAAAACTTGATGGGGTAAGCCTTTTTTTTGTAATAAAGAAGAAATAATGCCATTTTTTTCTATGGAAGTAGTACCAATTAAAACTGGTTGGCCGGTTTTGTGTTTTTCTTCTACCAAAGAGGCAATAGCAGCGTATTTTGAACGTTGGGTTTTGAAAATTAAATCATTTTCATCGATTCGTTGTAGTGGTTTATTGGTAGGAATTGAAACTACGTCTAAATTGTATATTTTTTTGAATTCTTCAGCTTCAGTAATAGCAGTACCAGTCATACCGGCTAATTTTTCATAAAGTCGAAAATAATTCTGAAAAGTTATAGTAGCCCAGGTTTGTGACTCTCGCTGGACAGTGACCCCTTCTTTGGCTTCAACTGCCTGATGAAGACCGTCTGACCATCGCCGACCATGCATAAGTCGACCAGTAAACTCATCTACTATTACTACTTCATTATCTTTTATTACATAATCTTTATCTTTATGAAATAACGCCCTGGCTTTGATAGCATTTTCAATATAATGGATTGTATCGAACGACTCTTCGTACAAATTATTTATATTTAAAGTTCTTTCAATTTTTCGAATACCATATTCAGAAAGAGTAGCAGAACGTGATTTTTCGTCGATGACATAATCAGTTGGTTGTAACTCTTGAGCAATTTTGGCAAATTTGTAATATTTATCAGTTGATTGATTGTTGGGAGACGAAATTATTAATGGGGTCCGAGCTTCGTCGATAAGGACAAAATCAACCTCGTCGACAATGGCAAAATAGTGAGGTCGCTGGACGACTTGGTCTTGAGAAGGGGCCATATGGTCACGAAGATAGTCAAAACCAAATTCATTATTAGTTCCATAGGTTACATCTGCCAGATAAGCCTCTTGTCGAGAAATTGGTTTTAAGTGAGCAAGACGGTTGTCAATTTTTTCTGATTCGTTGGTATATTTTGGGTCAAGGATAAATGATTCCTCGTGGATCAAACATGAGGTGGATACCCCTAATAAATTTAGGGCTTGTGGATACCAACCAGTCCCCACCCGAGTAAGATAATCGTTTGGGGTAATGATATGAACTCCACGACCGATAAGAGCGTTTAGGTAAGCAGGGAAAATAACGGAATGAGTTTTTCCTTCTCCCGTCCGCTGTTCTGCGATTCCTCCCTGGTGAAGAGTGATTGCCGACATAAGTTGGACATCATAGGCACGCTCTCCAATGGTTCTTTTGACCGCTTCTCTAACCACAGCGTAACTTTCAGGCAAAATATCGTCTAAGGTTTTACCACCTTTTAACTGTCTCTTGAAATAATCAGTTTTTTTAGATAATTCTTCGTCGTCTAATTTGGAAATTTCCAATTCGAAGCTGTTTATTTTATCAATTATTTTTTGATAAGAATTTATTCGCTTTTTGTTGTCGTCAAATATATTTTTTAGGAAACTTAGCATAAATTATATTATATCTAATAAGGCGGATATGTGGAAATTAAAAACCTTGGTCCGACTCCCCTATTTGTTGAAAAAAGGGGAGCCGGATTGGGGTGGCTCCTCTAGCTATGTTGAGATTTGATAACTTCGAAGTTGGTATATGGATGTAAAACCTTTGGGATCTTGATAGATCCATCAGCTTGTTGGTGGTTTTCGATAATAGCTAATACGGCTCTATCTGTAATTAACGTGGCGTTGAGAATATGAACTAATTCATTTTTCCCATTTATCTTGACTTTTGTGTTTAATCGTCGGGCTTGGTAATCGCCACAGTTACTACAAGATTGAGTTTCACGATAATTGTTTTGTCCGGGAAACCAAGAATTGATATCGTACATGCGACGATTTGGTTGAGGTAGGTCACCAGTACAAGCCTTGACTACTTGATAAGGAATTTCTAATTCTTGCATTAGCTCTTCTTCATTGGCAAGCATTTCTAAACACATTTTGTCAGAAATTTCATAATCAGGAACAGTAAAGACATTCATTTCAACTTTGTTGAAAAAATGTACGCGAAGCATTCCCTTCATGTCTTTTCCGTAAGTACCAGCTTCACGTCTGAAACAAGGAGAAAAATTTATATATTTTTTTGGTAAAGAAGAATTATCTAGTATTTCATTCATGTGATATGGAACCACTGAATGTTCGGAGCTACTGATAAAAATCAAATCATCTTCAGGGACAGAATAATAAGCATTGAATAAATTTTTGTTGCTAGCGTAACCACATTTCCATTCAGTATCGCTTTTTATCATTACTGGTGGGATCATGGCTGTCCAACCCTTTTGAGCTAATTTATTGAAAGCGTAATTCATTACCGCCATTTCCAAAACGGCTCCTTGACCTTTAAAATATCCAAAACGAGAACCAGAAATTTCAGCCGCTTTTTTGATATCGATAATGTCAAGTTTTTCGCCAAGATCAGCGTGATCTAAAGGTTGAAAATCAAATTTGGGAATATCTCCAACAGTTTTGTAAATTTGATTTTCTGTCTCATCTTTACCAACTGGGACATCAGTTGCTGGAATATTGGGAATTTCTTCCAAAATTAAATTTTGTTTATCTTCGGTGTCTTTAAGATTAACTTCTAGTACTTTTATTTTTTCTTTGATTTCACTAGCTTGTTTAATTTGTTCTTCAGTGGGCTTACCTTTGAACTGACGACTTAAAATGTTTTGGTCTGATCTTAATTTTTCGACTTCGGATAAAAGTTGTCGACGGTTGGTATCAAGAGAAATAATGTCGTCAACTACTTTTGGATCTTTTTGACGATTTATTAATGCAGTTCTTACTGTATCAGGCTGTTGTCTTAACAAATTTATGTCGATCATTGATAGATATTATTGTATCAAATTTTTTTACCATAATTAACGCAGATTAAACGCAAATACTAAATATATCAATGTGTATCAATGTGATTATAAACCTATATCTGGAGCGATTTGTTGCATCGAGGCCAAACAAATTTCAATAAACTTTTCTAGAGGAATGTTTAAACCGTCGGGTAACTCACACATTTTTACTTCCTCTCGGCGAGTGCCGGCAGCAAACTTGGGTTCTTTTAGAAATCTTTTTAAAACCGAAGAGACTTTAACATCGGCTAATTTTTTGGATGGATAAACTAAAGCAACAGCTACAATTAGACCAGTTAAACTATCGGCACAATAAATAGACCATTGGGCTTGAGTGATAGGATCAACACCAGTTGACTTTGGAGCGTGAGATCTAATTAAAGTGATAATTTCATCACTTACCGATAAATTAAATTTTGCCAAAGCTTCTATGGTTTTGTTGGGGTGGTATTCTTTAAAATCGCCAAAGTAGTCAATGTCGTGTATTAAGCCGGCTAGTCGCCAATCATCTTTTGGCAATTCATTCGGTTTGAGTAAATTATTTTGTGTAAGATAATCGTAAATGCCACCCAAACAAGCTTCGAGGGCTAAGGAATGAAAAACAATATTTTTTTCCAAAGTATTAGTTATTGCCGATAAATAGGTTTCTCTGTTCATACTTTATTCTTCTTTTCTCATTGAAGGAAACAGGATTACATCTTTTATGGTTGGCTGATCGGTTAAAAGTTGAGTAAAACGATCAATACCCATACCCCAACCAGCTGTTGGCGGCATGCCGTATTCAAGGGCACGAATATAATCACTATCAAACTGCATGGCGGTTTCGTTACCTTTTTTGGCTAGGGCAACTTCTTCAAGCCACCTATCGGTTTGGTCTTTTGGGTCATTAAGTTCGTTGTAGGCCTTTAAATACTCTGTTCCACAAATTAGTAGCTGAAATGAAGAGATTATGTTGGGATTATCAAATTTTCTTTTAGCAAGGGCAATCATCTCGGAGGGATAATCACAAATAAAAACGGGGTCAATAAGTTTTGGCCTAACATATTCTTTGTAGAGAGTGTCGAAGCAAGCACCAAGGCCAACAACACCCTTAAGATCTAATTTTAATTTTTGAATTTCTAATTCTTTTTTAAAATCTGATTCATTTTTTATTTTTTCAATGTCTATCTTAGTATATTTTTTGATAGCATCGGAAAAAGTTATTTTTTCGATAGGTTTTGAAAAATCTAATTTAGTACCTTGAAAAGTTAATTTTAGACTTCCTTTAATTTTTTTAATAACATGTTTGATTAAATCTTGGGTGAATTCCATTAATTTTTCATAATCGATATATGCCCAGTAAAATTCTATTTGGGTAAATTCGGGATTGTGAAATCGAGAAACGCCTTCATTTCTAAAATCTCGAGAGACTTCGTATACTTTTTCAAAACCTCCGACAATTAGTCTTTTGAGATAGAGTTCATCAGAAATACGAAGATACATATCCATGTCGAGAGTGTTATGGTGAGTAACGAATGGTTTGGCCGAAGCACCACCGTAAACTGGTTGAAGAATTGGCGTCTCGACTTCCATAAAACCATGATCATCAAGAAAACGACGCATTTCAGTTAGAATTTTAGTTCTGGTTTTAAACACTTCCCTTACTTCAGGGTTAACGATTAAATCGACATAACGTTGACGATAACGTTCTTCTACATCTTTAAGCCCATGCCACTTTTCTGGTAATGGTCTTAAATTTTTGGCTAATATATCAAACTTATAAACATTTATGGTGATTTCTCCTGCTATAGTTTTAAATACTTCTCCACAAACATAGACAATATCACCAAGATCTAATAATTTGGTTAGAGACATCGTACCTTTTAATACTTTTTCTTGGAAAAATAATTGAATTTTTCCAGTTTGGTCGTGTAAATCAGCAAATAGTATCTTTCCATGCCCTCGAATAGACATAATTCTTCCGGCAACCTCAACGGATTTATTAA
>ENA-UOWO01006931-UOWO01006931.1-activated-sludge-metagenome-genome-assembly--contig:-NODE-6931-length-11397-cov-4.596456_pt1 | contig 11397 bp, 6 predicted proteins | sample MGYA00238148_ERZ761564 | MGnify/ENA primary metagenome ERZ761564 (study PRJEB28885, sample SAMN05720194) | activated sludge metagenome | isolation source: Anaerobic digester | place: USA...
ATTCGTAATAGTATTGATCAAACGACACCCCCATCCGCTGATACGAGGCATTGAAACCATCGTAGACCCAGCCGTTCATGGTTTTCCAGAGTTCGATCACTTCTGTCTTGCCGGCTTCCCAGTCCACCAGCATTTGTTTAGCAGATACGAAAACGGGGGCTTGCACTTTGGCTTCATCTTCAGTTTTACCAGCAGCCACGAGGTCGGCGACCTGTGCTTTGTACATCTGGTCGTATTTCACATAATATTTCCCAACCAGGTGGTCTCCTTTCGAGCCTGAAGAAGCAGGTGTTTCGCCTTTGCCGGTTTCAAGGTAAGCCACCATGGACTTACAAATGTGAATGCCCCGGTCGTTTACCAGATTGGCCTTCACCACTTTGTAACCGGCAAAAGCAAGGAGTTCAGAAAGGGAAGCACCCAGGAAATTGTTCCGGAGATGTCCCAGGTGAAGTGGCTTATTGGTGTTGGGGGAAGAAAACTCGACTAGTACTTTCTGACCTTTGTCAGGCAATCCATTCACCCATTTGTTTTGGGTAAAATCCCAGAGCGAGGCCGTCCATACCCGGTCGGCAATGTTGAGATTGAGAAAACCTTTCACCACGTTAAAACCGACCACTTCCCTTCCGTGAGAAGTAAGGTATTCCCCGATCATCTGGCCGATTTGCTCCGGACCTTTTCCCAATAATTTGGTAAATGGAAAACAAACGAGGGTAAGATCACCATCGAATTCCGGACGAGTTGGCTGCAAAGCAATGGCAGGGACAGAATCGGAAGGCACACCCAGACTTTGGAGGGCAGAGGCAATCTGCTTTTGCAGACTTTGTTCAACGTTTTGCATACGGACGGTAAAAAGGGCTGCAAATATAGAAGGAAAAACGGCCGGGGCAGGTCTTTCCGCATCTCAATTCCTTCCGAAGAGGCAACAGACGACGCCAGTTACCGTGCTTTACTACAAACTAAAACCATGGAAATTCAAAATGGCTGAGTGGCTATTCTATGTTAATTTTCTATCTCTTCCACTTCCTTCCAGCCGGGATTTGCTGATGGCCGGTTCTTTAACTAGTTTTCCACTCTCTTATACTTTCACCGGAATTCCGGACTTTTTTATCTGAACTGCCAGCCATGCTATTTTCTACTTTCCGGTTATGGATAACCGGCCTGTTTTTCATTTTCGTTTCTCCAATATTTGGCCAGAATGTTTCGGTCACATTGCAGGTGAATATGAACGGTCTCACCATTCCACCCACTGGTGTTCATGTGGCGGGAAGTTTTCAAAGCGAAGCCGGGTTAGGATCGGACTGGAATCCGGCGACTGCTTTGATGACGGACCCCAACAGTGATGGTATCTACACAATTCAGGTTTCAATCCCGGCAGGAACCTATGCCTACAAATTCATCAATGGCAATGACTGGTCTGCTACCGAAAATGCTCCTGCTGAATGCACCGAAGGCAATACGTTCAACCGCGTGTTGACAGTCGGTAACTCGGCTCTCGTTCTTCAACCGGTTCGCTTCAATCAATGCCCTCCGGCTATGGTCTTATCAGTGGATATGAACGGCTGGCCTGTTTCGCCTCAGGGCGTGCATGTGATGGGGAACTTCCAGGAAGCAGCTGGTCTGGGAAACAACTGGGATCCGACCACCATCCCAATGGTGGACAACAACAACGATGGCTTTTATGAAGCCCGGATCGAAGTACCGGAAGGCGATTACCACTATTTATTTGTGAACGGTACCTCCTCATTGGGCAATGAAGTCGTTCCGGCAACCTGTTCTGTTTCAGACGGTACCGGGATTACGAAACGCTCGGTCCTGATCAACTCGGGAGGAGATACCAAAATCTGGAACTGCTACAACAACTGTGGCACATGCGTTGCTCAGGACACGGCATCAGGTTATGCCGGACCGTGGAACGATGATGTGTTTTATGAGATTTTTGTCCGCAGTTTTTACGACAGCGACAACAATGGCATTGGTGATTTCAAGGGAATTACTCAAAAGCTGGATTACCTGAATGATGGCAATCCGAATACCACCACCGACCTTGGCATCAAAGGAATCTGGCTGATGCCCATGATGAAATCACCCAGTTATCATGGATACGACATAACCGATTATTATGCCACCGAACCCGACTATGGCACCATGGCAGATTTTCAGGAATTACTGGATTCCTGCCACAAACGGGGCATCCGGGTGATCCTGGATCTGGTCATCAACCATACCTCCAGCGAACATCCATGGTTCATACAATCAGCTGCAAATATCAATGGTTTCCGTGACTGGTTTGTGTGGAAAGATACCAATCCAGGTTACACGGGACCCTGGGGACAACAGGTCTGGCATGTCAGGAACGGTAAATACTATTATGGTGTTTTCTATAGTGGCATGCCGGATCTCAACTTCAATCATCCTCCGGTGAGACAGGAAATTCTCAATATTTCCAATTTCTGGTTGAATAAGGGAGTGGACGGTTTCCGTCTGGATGCCATTCAGTATCTGGTGGAAGATGGCCAGACCATGGCCAGTGCTCCGGGAACTTTTTCGTTTCTCACAGAATTCAACCAAAGCTACAAAGCGACCAATCCGGACGCTTTTACGGTTGGGGAAGTATGGAATCCGACTTCTGTTGTATTGCCCTATGTTCAGCCTCAGAAACTGGACGCCTGTTTTGAATTTGATCTGGCAGGTAGAATCATCAGCGGTGTGCAAAACGGTAATCCACAGGACATTGCCGACCACCTCAGTCTGATCAAATCGTCGTATCCCGGACAGAAATACGGTACCTTTCTCACCAACCACGATATTGATCGGGTGTACACTGTATTGAATGAAAATCAGGCTCAGATGAAACAAGCAGCCAGTATTTACCTCACCATACCCGGCGTTCCTTTCATTTATTACGGTGAAGAAATCGGGCTCACTGGTTCCGGAGCTGATGAAAACAAACGGAGGCCTATGCACTGGACCGGAGCGGTAAAGGCAGGTTTTACAACAGGAAATCCGTGGATTGCAACCGGAAGCAATTATTCCACAAACAATGTGGCAACGATGTCGGCCAGTTCTTCTTCAATCCTCTCCCACTACAAAAATCTGATCCGGTTGCGAAATGAAAATTCTGCTTTGCGTCGTGGAGTTTACAAACAACTGAATCATTTCAACACGTCTCTTCTGGCCTATGCCCGGGTTCATGGTCAATCGGCTATTCTGGTGATTCACAATCTATCGGGTCAACCAAGGGCTCTTGATATGAGTCTTGAATCCACCACACTTTTGCCCGGCGCCTACTACGTAACCGATGTTCTCACCCAAACGAGTCTTGGAACAATTGTGATCGATGCAAATGGTGGCTTCCAGAACTGGTCAGCTTCTTCCAATCTGATTCCAGCCCGTACTTCCTGGGTAGTGTCTGTTACAGTGGAAAATCCGGTTTCTGTAAAATCGATGGAACAGGGATTACAATCGGTTTCCATTTATCCGAATCCGGCAACGGAACAGGTGTATGTGCAGGGTTTTGGCAATATGGAGGAACTGGATGTTCAGATCACAGATGGTCAGGGGAAAATTCTATGGCAGGGGCACCCGGATTCTGGCCAGGGGATTTCCATTCGGGAACTTCCATCTGGATTGTATTTTATGAGAATAAAGAAAGGAACGGAATTCAGAGTTGAGAAGCTGGTTGTGAGTGACGAGTGATGAGAGATGAATAAAATGCAAAAGCGGCATTTATTTCAGGCTTTTATATTTAAACTATGACCCTCAGACACAAAAGCAACAAAAATCAAATTTCCATAGAATTAATGATTGTGATGATGGGAATGATTCAATTTCAGGATTGATCATGAGAATTCATGCCTGGAATTAAACCATTCCCGATTTACTGCTTCTCAAGTCACGGTAAAATTGCAGTTTTGTACCGCTAAATACTGACCATTTGACTACGACTATTTTCCGGACTACCTGTCTGGCCGCTGTTTTTTCGTTTTTCACAACCTGTTTGTTTGCTCAAGGCACATTCAACCTCAAAGGAAAAATTCTCGACCTCAATTCTGCTTCCGGTTTGCCAGGCGCCGGTTGTGTGGTTCTGAATCCGGGCGACTCCGTCCTTGTGAAAGCAGCCCAAAGTGATGCAGACGGAATCTTTCAGATTCCGGGACTGGCAAATGGCAACTACCTTTTGAAAGTCCAGTTTCTGGGATACAAAACGCGGTTTAAAAAATTCACCATCAACAACCAGGATTCCGAGCTTGGATCTCTGGGAATGGAAGAATCGGCTGTCGATCTGAAAGCAGTGAAAATTGAAGGACGGATCCCACCGGTTCGGCAAATGGGTGACACAGCACAGTTCAATGCGAGTGGTTACAAAACCAATTCCGATGCCACAACCGAAGATCTGATCACTAAAATGCCAGGAGTAACGGTATCAGATGGAAAAGTGAGTGTTCAGGGAGAAGAAGTACGAAAGGTACTGATCGACAACAAACCGTTTTTCGGCGATGATCCGAATACAGCCCTACGAAACCTCCCCGCCGATGTAGTTGACAAGGTTCAGGTGTTTGATCAAATGAGTGAGCAGTCACGGTTCACCGGTTTCAACGACGGCAACACCACCAAGACGATCAATATAGTAACCAAAGCTGGCATGCGGAACGGGAATTTCGGCAAAGCGTTTGTAGGTGGCGGTACTGACGAACGATTTAAATCGGGCCTGACCCTCAATCGTTTTCAGGGCCCACGAAGGCTGACATTGATCGGTCAGGCAAACAACATCAATGAGCAGAATTTTTCGATGTCCGACCTCGCCGGAATGATGGGATCCGGAGGTGGAGGCGGTGGTCGTGGCGGAATGGGCGGCGGTGGAATGGGAGGTGGCCGGAATGGTGGTTTCAACCAGGCCGGGCAGGACTTTTTCGTCAACTCCAAAAAAGGAATCGTGAACACCAAAGCAGTGGGCTTCAATTATTCCGACAACTGGGGCAAGAAAGTGGAAGTGTCGGCCAACTATTTCTTCAACCAGAGCCGCAATGACGTGAACCAGCGAACCATCCGTAACTATGTGGTGTCAAGAGACTCCGGACAGGCTTACACGGAAACCAGCAACAAATTGACCGACAACCTGAATCATCGGTTTAACATCCGGCTTGATGCCAAACTGGACAGCAACAATTCGATTCTGTATACACCACGGTTCACGTATCAGGATGTACAAAGCACCAGCAACACGCTGGGCGCCAATGCACTTCTGGAGAGACCCGTCAATTCAACGAACAACGACAATGTGTCGAAACAGAAAACATTCAATCTGAACAACGAGATTCTGTTCCGACATAAATTCAAAAAGAAAGGAAGGACCGTTTCACTCACATCAAACCTTGGAAACAATGGAAGCTGGGGCAATTCGACACAGAATTCCGACAACCGTTTCTTTGGCGAGATCGAAACTGCCGACACCCTCCGTCAGAGAAGTGACCTCAACAAAACAGGATGGAGCATACAAAACAATGTGACCTACACCGAACCCATTAATGCGCAGAGTCAACTTTCCCTCACCTATGCATATAATTATGCGAGAACCGAAAACGAGAAGCTAACCTATCGCACAGAAGGCAAAGATTCATTGGACACCAACCTATCGAACAAGTTTGTGAGTGAAACACCTTCTCAGTATGCCGGAATCGGGTATGCCTTCAACAATGCCAAATCGAACCTGAATGTCAACGTCAATTTTCAGCAATCAGAACTGAGCAACGACCGGACCTTCCCGGTTGATTATACATTGAACCGGACGTTTCAGAACATTCTGCCAACATTTGTCTGGCGTTACAATATTTCCGAGAAAAAGAACTTTCGGCTGGTTTACCGGACTTCGGCCAATGCACCGTCGATTGACCAGTTGCAAGATGTGGTAAACAACAGCAACCCTTTGCAACTTAGCACCGGGAATTCAGCATTGCGACAGGATTATCAGCAGAACATGTTCTTCCGTTACATGGGCACGAATGCCACCAATAACTCCAGCTTCTTCGCGATGATTGGTGGAACTGCCACACGTCACTACATCGGAACAAGCACACTCATTGCCCGGAGAGATACCGTCGCAGAAGGCGTGGTTCTGAACCGTGGATCTCAGCTTACCAAACCCGTGAATCTGGACGGTTATTATTCACTCCGGAGTTTTTTGATGTACACCTTGCCGGTTACCAAACTGAAGACCAACCTGAATGTGAATGCCAATGCCAATTTTAGCCGGACACCCGGAAAAGTGAACGGGCAAATCAATTATGCCAATTCTCCTACCCTCGGGGCGGGCCTGTCGCTTACAAGCAATATCAGCAAAGCGATTGATTTCAATGTGAGTTACAATGCCAGTTATACATCGGTGGAAAACACCCTGAACAAAACGCAAAACAACAGCTATGTAAACCAGATCATCGGGGCCAAACTGAACCTGGTGTTTTTTGAGAGTGTGGTTTTCAATACGGATTACAGCCAGACCATGTACACCGGACTTTCAGAAGGGTTCAACACCAATTATGCTTTGCTGAATCTTGGCGTGGGATACAAGTTCCTCAAAAACAAATCCGGTGAACTGAGAGCGACTGTATTTGATCTGTTGAAACAAAACACCAACATCAGCCGGACCATCACCGAAACGTATTCTGAAGATGTTCGAAGCAACAACCTTCAGCGGTACTTTATGCTTACGTTCACATACACGCTGCGGGCATTTAAAGCACCGGAAGGTCCGTCAGACAGACCGAACTTCCCGGGTATGATGCGGCCTGGAGTGGGACCTCCTCCGGGAGTTCATCCGGGTGGGATGTAGAAAGAAACCATCGGGAAACATTTCGAATTCACGGATCATTTGATTTGATTTACGATTTCAGAAGAATTCCTTTTGACGAATCTGTATTCTGTACCATCTGAACAAAATCAGAATTGTCAATTTTCATTGACGAGAAATTTTCTTTATAATTTTTTCATGAAATTCGATTGAAAATTAAATTTTTCATAATTTTGCGACCAGTTAGTTAACTTTTTATTAAAACCCTATGGCAAGAACAAAAGTATTGATGCTGGGCTGGGAATTTCCTCCTGTACTCACTGGTGGTCTTGGAACCGCATGTTACGGACTGGTAAAAGCATTGAGCAAATACGCCGATGTCCAACTCATCATTCCGCAGGCCGACCGCAATCAAACTTTGGAAAATGTCAGAATAAAAGGACTGAACTATTATGGAATAACCGGAGAGCAATCGATTGAACTTCCGGAAGTTCCACTGGAAGAATACGCCAAAGTAACAAAGGTTCCGGCTGAATTCAGCAATCCATATCCGGTGGGAATTGGTTTCGCCAAGGAAGCAAAAGCATTGGTTTCACCGGAAGCCATCCGTGCTTTGTATTCCACCAGCGAACCATACGGACCCAACATTATGCAGAAGGTCGCCACCTATGCTGAGGTGGTAAGTCGCATGGCACTGGAAATGGACTTTGATGTGATCCATGCCCACGACTGGATTACCTATCCGGCTGCGGTGAAAATCAAAGAAATGACGGGCAAGCCACTTGTTGTACATGTGCACTCTCTTGAAACAGACCGCGTCGGGGAAAAGGCAAAAGGCGACTGGAACAAAGTGTACGAGGTGGAATTCAAAGGTATGAGCAAAGCTGACCGTGTAATTCCGGTAAGTCGCTATACACAGGATTGCGCCATGGCCCACTACAACATTCCTGAAGAAAAATTCTATCCGGTCCACAATGCCATCGATCCGGCCGAAACATTCCGGATTCCAAATAATTCAGGTGAAAAGCTGGTACTGTTTTTAGGAAGGGTCACCTTTCAGAAAGGGCCTGAGTTTATGGTCGAAACGGCCTGGAAACTACTTCAGGTTTATCCCAACGTTTTGTTTTTTGTGGCGGGTGTCGGCGATATGATGGATGAGCTGAAGAAGAAAGTTCTGGAGAGAAAAATTGACCACAAGTTTGTGTTTGCCGGCTTCCTGAGCAAGAGCAACGTGAAAAAGGTCCTTGCCCAGGCGGATGTCTATTTCATGCCGTCCGTTTCTGAGCCGTTCGGACTTTCGGCGCTGGAAGCCGCCCAGTTTGATGTGCCTTGTGTCATTTCAAAGCAATCGGGTGTAGCGGAAGTCCTTCCCAATGCTCTGAATGCTGATTTCTGGGATACCGAGTCATTTGCCAACTACATCTACGGACTGCTCAATTATGAAGGAATCAGGGAAGATATGATCAGCAAAACCAGGAAAGACATTGCCCAACTCACCTGGGACGATTCGGCCCGGGATGTGATGGAGGTGTATGAATCTCTGGGAGTATAGCCGGAAATTGCCGGAAACCATTTAACATTGAGCCCCGCAAGGGAAACCGATTCCATTATGGCCGCGATTTGCTTTTATTTTCAGGTACATCAACCGTACCGGCTCAAAAATTACAGCTTCTTCAAGATCGGAAAAGATCATGCATACGAGGCAACTGCACAGAATGTTGAGATCCTGAACCGGGTTTCGGATTTGTGCTACCTGCCAGCCAATGCCATGATGTACAAGCTGATTCAGGAAAACGAAGGACGGTTTAAAATCACGTATTCCATTACCGGAACTTGCATTGAACAATTGCATCGGCACCGTCCGGATGTGATCGATTCCTTCCGCCGCCTGGCTGAAACTGGTTGTGTGGAATTCCTTTCCGAAACCTATTATCATTCACTGGCCTCCTTGTATTCGCCAACTGAATTTGTACGCCAGGTAAAGCTGCATGAAAAAGCCATGCTGAATATTCTGGGGGTTAAGACAAAGGTTTTCCGAAACACCGAGCTCATGTACCAGAACGGTCTGGCAGATCTGCTGGACGAAATGGGCTATAAAATGGTGCTGGCAGAAGGAGGAAGGAAATTTCTGGGCTCTGAATCGACCAACCAGATTTTTCAATCGAAAAACGAAAAGACAAAAGTCCTGCCCCGGAATTTCATTCTTTCAGACGACATCGCGTTTCGCTTTTCTGACCCTACCTGGTCGGAATATCCTTTGCTGGCGGATACGTTTGCTTCCTGGCTTCACAAGGTAGAAGATCCGAACGGTTGCATCAATTTGTTTATGGATTATGAAACCTTTGGTGAGCACCGGAAACAGGAAACAGGGATTTTTGATTTCATGAAACATCTGCCCAAACAGATCCTGAAGGACAAAAAAGCGCATTTCGCTACACCGTCTGACTTGCTGAAAATCAAGAAAACAAAACCTCCTGTGTACGATTCACCTGCCTGGAGTTCCTGGGCAGATGCGGACAAAGATGCTTCTGCGTGGACAGAAGACCACATGCAACGCGATGCCCTCCGCAAAATCTATGCACTGGAACCAGTGGTTCTGAAATTGGGAAAACCCGATATTCTGGATGTTTGGGGAAAGCTTCAGACCAGTGATCACTTCTATTATATGAGTACCCGGTACCGGAATGATGCCACCCACCAGTCATTTACTCCCTACAATTCGCCGTACGATGCCTACTTGAATTTCATGAATGTTCTGAGTGATTTTCAAGGAATTCTGAAGGCCGGCTCATAAAGAAAATACCGATACTGTCATTCATCACTGTTGCCCAACAGGAAAGGCAGGTTTTGATTCTGCTCCGGATTGGATAGTTTGCGCCCTCATTTATGTCAATACTAGAAGTTATCATCCTCGCCATTGTCGAGGGAATCACTGAGTTTTTGCCGATCTCTTCCACTGGTCACATGATTATTGTGTCCACCCTGATGGGAATTCAGCAGGATCCGTTTGTGAAAGTGTTTGAAGTCTGCATCCAGTTTGGGGCAATACTCGCAGTGGTTGTTTTGTATTTCAAGCGATTTTTCAAGGATCTCAAATTTTACCAGACTCTTGTGGTTGGTTTTATCCCAACCGGAATTCTGGGCTTGTTGCTGAAGAAACGAATTGACAGTCTTCTGGAAAACGTCGAAGTCGTCGCTTTTTCCCTTTTATTCGGAGGCATTGTTCTGGTGTTTATTGACCGGTTGTTTTCAAGCGATGAGAAAGACGACAAAACCGAAGTGGACTACAAAACAGCATTCTGGATTGGGGCGATGCAATCGATTTCAATGATTCCGGGTGTGAGCAGGTCAGCGGCAACCATCATCGGAGGTCTCACTCAGAAGTTAACCCGCAAAACCGCTGCCGAGTTCTCCTTTTTCCTGGCAGTACCCACCATGTTTGCAGCCACTGCGAAAAGTCTTCTGGACCAACGTGAATTGCTGATGGAATCGCTGGACAAAATCTGGCTGCTTGCATTGGGCAATGTGATCGCTTTTGTAGTTGCCTACTTTGCCATGAATGCCTTTGTCTCTTTTCTGAACCGGAACGGATTTAAAGTGTTCGGCTATTACCGGATTGCTCTCGGAATCACGATTCTGACTTTGTTGTACATGGGTGTTCCGTTGAAAATCGTCGACTGATGACGGGTTTAGCAAGCAACGAAACCGTTCAGGAAACAGAAGGAGGTTTCATTTTTCTGATCGACAAGTCACTGCACTGGACTTCATTTGATGTGGTGAACAAAATGCGGTATGCCCTCAAAATCAAAAAGGTTGGACACGCAGGAACTCTGGACCCTCTGGCTACAGGACTCGTGATCGTATGTGCCGGAAAGGCAACCAAACAGATCGAGAGTTTTATGGCCACGGAGAAAGAATACACCGGCACCATTCGTCTGGGTGTAACCACTCCCAGCTATGACCTTGAAACCGAAACCGATCAGGAATACCCAACCGATCACATCACAATTGAACTTATTCACCAGAAAGCCACCGAATTTCTGGGGCCCCAGATGCAGGTTCCACCGATTTTTTCAGCACTCAAAGTAGATGGTAAAAAGTTGTATGAATTGGCTCGAAAGGGGAAAGAAGCAAAGATTGAACCCCGTCCCATCGAAATCAAGGAATTTGAAATTACCGCCGTCCGAATGCCGGAGGTGGATTTCCGGGTGGTGGTGAGCAAAGGCACGTATATCCGGAGTCTGGCGTTTGACTTTGGGAAAGCCTGTGGATCAGGTGCTGTATTATCAGCACTACGACGAACAAGAGTGGGTGATTTTGATGTAAAAAATGCTCTGACGATTCCGGATTGGCTGGAATGGTGGCAGCAAAAGGAAATGCTGGAAATTGATAATTCTGAACCACCAACAGAATAGGAAAAACATATCTTTTTTCAGTGTTCTGATTCCTGTCAGTTCCAATCCGGAAATACAAAATTTACAGTGCTTCAAACGGGATAATACTACACCACGATGCTTTTGGTGAATTAGAATAAATCTGAACTAACCAAATGTTTATCAGCATTTTAACATTGACATAAAAATCCATTCAGGTTTCATATTCCGGAATTCATC
>ENA-UOWO01006932-UOWO01006932.1-activated-sludge-metagenome-genome-assembly--contig:-NODE-6932-length-11396-cov-4.302002_pt1 | contig 11396 bp, 12 predicted proteins | sample MGYA00238148_ERZ761564 | MGnify/ENA primary metagenome ERZ761564 (study PRJEB28885, sample SAMN05720194) | activated sludge metagenome | isolation source: Anaerobic digester | place: USA...
GGTATTTCTCATGAATAATCATATTGAGCAATTTAAACATCGTTCCTTTGAAATAAAGATAGCTCTTTTGGTTTGCGCATTGGGTATTTTGCGCATAGGTATTGCAGTGGTAGAAGACTTATTCAGATCAATTGTATTGGCAGAGATTCTTACTGATACCACCCTTCTGATAATTTTCTCAACCTTATTTTATATTGCTTTAACAAAGCCAACGTTTAAAGGTATTCACCCTGCTGCAGGCATATTAGTAATTCTCTTTATCAGTTTCAACTTCGTTGAGTTTGCTGGCGTATCGGGCAATTCGGAGTTTAATATAATTGCAGCCATCCTTGGCCTGGCTTGTCTTTTCACTGGAAGATGGATGTATGCGCTAACATTTGCCATTGTTGCAATTGTCGCTATCCTTCAAATCATAATTCTTTATAATAAAGAATCCATGCAACCCTTTTTCCTGTATTCAAGTGACCAATACAGTGATTTTATTTTCAGTATCATTTGTGTTATTACCATCACTTTTCTTCTCAAGAGCCTAGCTTCAAACGAGCGAAACAAACTTGAAAGTAAAATTACGGAACTAAACATCAGCGTTAACCTGGCAAAAACGACCAATAGAAAACTGGTTCAAAAACATACAGAATTAGTAGAAGCCCGAGCTTCACTCGCATCAGAGGTAGAGAAAAGAACACTTCATCTTAACAAACAAAACGCGGCTATTGAAAAATACATTTATTATAATACTGAAGAGCTTAAAAATCCTTTATTGAATCTGTTAGAAGCCGTTGATGAATACAAAGGAGAATCACCGCTATATCCATTTCTTCAAATTTCATCTATCGAATTAAAATTGGTGATTGGCACGATTAACAATGCCCTTACTTCTGATCAAAAACTAGATCGATCCAAAATCAGGTAAAGCATGAACAAGGACTTTGAATCAAATATTTTTCGAATTGGATTGGTAGCATGTACGCTGTACCTAATCATGCAGTTCCTACGCGACATTGTTACAACAGCTCCTATCATCAACACGTTCATTAATCTTTTCTCCCTTGTAGTGGTGGTGTTCATGTTGTATCTTGCAAATTACGACAGACTTTACAAGTGGGTTAACCTGAGCTTCTTCCTATTCGTGCTGCTTCCTTTGTTTTCATTTTTCTGGATTCGATATGGTGGCATTAATGGATCTGTTCCCTATTTCTTTACACTTTACTTTTTATTTGCAATCCTAAGTTCATCTGGAATTACAAGTATTATGTCGGTTTGTGCTGGCTTGGTGATGCTCACTTTGCTGATTCTCTTTCCTTCTTTATTTTCAGAAAGCCCTTCCATCTTTCCTTTGGAAGAAGAGCAACTTAGCATTGATTTTCTAATTACCTGCGTGCTTCTTACAGGGTTTACCCTTTTCGTTCGCAATCGATTTGACCACTATAGAAGGCAGGCAGAACATCGAAATAAGCAGCTTGAAAAAATTGCCCTGACATTAAACCAGCAACATGAAACACTTTTGCGTGAGCAAATGGAAATTGAATCGATCAACAATAATTTAGAACAGCTTATTCATGAACAAACACAACAAATAGAAGATCATAATAAATCGCTCTCTGAATATGCTTTTATTAATGCACACATGTTACGAGCTCCCCTATCGCGAATTATCGGGCTCACTGATTTGATGGAACGTGATGCTCTAAATGGTAATCGAAAAAAAATTATAGAGGTAAAAAATTTGGCAAACAACATGGATAAAGTTGTTCGAAAAATTACAGATGCCTTAGATTAGAAATATCCTCCGAAAAAAATCAGTCAATACCTTATCCATTGTTAAGAGGATTAATCTTCTTTTTTAATTGGGTGCCTGAAAAACACAATACCAAACAAGACACCAAAAATTATGTAGAGCAAACTTGGCAACAGCATACGACTATTGTGCGAGGAAAGGTATGACTTACTTAATGCAAGTGCCCCAATCATAAAGTGGGCAAGATTTCCGATGGCAATTGGCCGGCCGTAAATACCTCCTATTAAATTCGCCTTTGCTGTCCAGTTTACCATTGCAAAAGCAAAATACAAAGCTCCCATGAGTTGAAGAATCAGCGGATTCATACCGCTTTGATCCGAGCCAAAATATGAAAGCGTTTCGTGAGGCATAAAGGATAATACAATCCCGTTTATGCCCATGATGACCGAGCTGGCAGTCATTAATAGTTTCGTGTTCATTCTATAATTTTAATACCCATATCATTAAAAACAAAAAGGTACCCTATCCAATTCGATAAGATACCTTCTACTATTTTTTTTAAAGTTCTACTTCTTTCTCTTCAATACCTTCTCTGCTGCTGCCACAATGTTCTCCGGACCAAGTCCGTACTTGGTAAGAAGTTGAGTAGGCGTTCCACTTTCTCCGAATGAATCGTTTACGGCTACATACTCCTGAGGTGATGGATTAAATTGCGCAAGAACCTGCGCTACGCTATCTCCTAACCCACCATTGCGTTGATGCTCTTCGCAGGTAACAACACATCCCGTCTTTGAAACTGATTCAAGAATAGCTTCTACATCAAGTGGTTTGATGGTGTGCATATTTATTAATTCAACACTAATTCCTTTTGCTGCCAGTATCGCTTCGGCCTCAATTGCATTCCATACCAAATGACCACAGGCAATGATGGTTACATCCTTACCTTCAATCATTTTATCAGCTTTGCCAATGACAAAGGGTCTGCCCGTGGTAAAGACTGGCCAGACTGGTCTGCCGAAACGCAAATAGGTAGGTCCCACATGCTCACCTAGTGCGATGGTCGCTTCCTTGGTTTGATTCTGATCACATGGAACAATAACCGTCATGCCAGGGAGCATCTTCATCATCCCGATATCTTCTAAAATCTGGTGTGTTGCTCCATCTTCACCTAAGGTTAAACCTGCGTGAGACGCACATATCTTTACATTTTTACCTGAATACGCAATTGATTGACGAATCTGATCATAAACACGACCCGTAGAGAAATTAGCAAAGGTTCCTGTAAAAGGTATTTTGCCACCTATAGTCATACCTGCCGCAAGTCCCATCATGTTTGCTTCCGCGATACCTACCTGATAAAAGCGTTCCGGGAAATCTTTTTTAAAGGCGTCCATTTTAAGCGATCCAATCAGGTCTGCACAAAGCGCAACCACATTTGAATTTGATTTCCCTAACTCATGTAAGCCAATGCCAAAGCCTGAACGTGTATCTTTTTTCTCGGTGAAGGTAAATTTCGTCATGTTAGTTTAGTGTTGTTGAAGGTCTGTAAATGCGGTGCGAAAGTCGTAAAATATTTTGTTTCTTCCGCGCCTGCGCACAAGATATTAGACGTTAGACTTTAGATATTAGACTTCAGTGATAGATTCTAACCTGAAGCTTTCAACTCAAAACCTAAATGCTCTTCAGCTGCTTAATAACCTCGATAGGATTTGAAGCACTGAAAACAAAGTTTCCGGCAACAAGCACATCCGCCCCAGCCTCTAACAATTGTTTGGCATTCTGCATGTTTACTCCACCATCGATTTCAATTTTAGCTTTTGAACCCGATTCGATGATGAGCTTTTTGAGCTGCTTTACTTTTGTATAGGTATGTTCAATGAATTTCTGCGCTCCAAAGCCAGGGTTCACCGACATCACGCAAACCAAATCAATATCGGCAATAACATTTTCCAACTCCACAATAGAGGTATGCGGATTGATGGCTACACCCGCTTTACAACCTAAAGATTTTATCTGCTGGATATTACGATGCAAATGCGGACACGCTTCTACATGCACCGAAATGTACTCCGCTCCTGCTTTTTGAAATGCCTCTACGTAATTCTCCGGATGAACAATCATTAAATGAACATCCATCGGCTTGGTGGCATGCCGCTTAATCGCCTCAACAACCGGAAGGCCCATGGAGAGATTGGGTACAAATACCCCATCCATAATATCGATATGAATCCAGTCGGCCTCACTACTGTTAATCATTTTAATTTCACGCTCCAGGTTTGCAAAATCAGAGGCTAAAACGGAAGGGGCAATTATGGGAGTTGGCATGCAGTAGTGTTGAGATGCAAAACTAAGATCAAATCAAATCTTTACCAGCTTGTAGGTAAATCTTTTGTTGTTTGAGAAGATCCGAAGAAAATAGAGACCGGAAGATAATGGTGACACATCGATAGCGGTTGAAAGGTTAATCCACGAAAAACTGATCTCGTCATCATAAACCAACTGGCCGGTTGCTGAAATAAGTTGAATTCTGCAAGATGATACTTCATTCGGATCGTATGGTTGGATAAAAACGGAACCTGATTGTATGGGATTAGGATATACTTCGAATATATTTTCCTGTGATTGTCGCTCGATATAATTGACCGCGGCCTGATAATTTGGAATTCCATATCCAATAAAATTATCCGGATTTGCAGCCTGCGAAGCCGATTGTCTGATGGCATTCATAATTTCTTTGCTGGTAAGCGAAGGATAACGTTGCCATAAACCCGCTACCAAACTGGTAATGAGTGGTGCCGATAAAGAAGTTCCACTGGATGAACCCAAAGATCCATTTAGTTGAATTACGCTGGTACCCGATCCCATGGCAGCAACATCGGGTTTGATCCTTCCATCTGCCGAAGGACCAATTGAGCTTGAACCGGATCGAACGCCCGAACTGTTTACATTGGCAATGGCCAATACATCTTTTGCATCAGCCGGAGCAGTGATAATTTGCCAGGCTATTCCACCTTCATTGCCCGCACTGCAAACAATCAACATCCCTCTATCGGCAGCAAGTTGTGCCGCTCTGCTAATGACTGTCGTGATACCATCCATGTCTGTCTTTGCATAATCCATTGAAGCATTATCAAAATCATAATAGCCAAGAGATGAGTTGATGACATCTACACCTGCGCTGTCTGCTCGCTCTGCTGCAAATAACCAATTGTATTCTTCGATTCGATACTCGGCCGCTACATCTTCTGTAACATAAAGTTGGTAGCGCGCATTGTACGCTCCACCAGTGAATGTTCCAGACTGAAAGGCAGCGATCACAGAGAATACTTGAGTGCCATGATCATCATACTGAAATATATTGCTTGTGTTAAAAACAAAATCCTTTGAAGTAGTCAGATCAATTCTGGATTCATCAAACAAAGGTTGAAAAGGTAATGCAGTGTTTACTCCCTGAAAGCCATCATCGAAAATAGCAATGAGCATACCTTCTCCTCGAAAACCATCCTCGTGCATTTTATCAATACCAATTTGCTGAAGTTGAATATCAGTAGCTTCAGTTGCCTTTGAACCTTGCGCTCTTTCTATTTCCTTCTTCCGACCGTTGATTAATAATTTTGCATTGGGTGCTACAAATTCAATGTGATCTACATAGGTAAGTGCTTCTATGGTTGGTAGTAGTGATGCATCACATTGAACTAATAAAGCATTCATCCACCGCGACTGAAAGTACGTTTCTGCTCCCGTGGCTTTTACTCCATCAATGTAATTTTGGTTTACAGGAAAATCAGTTTCCGTAACAACAATACTTTGTTTCGTTCTCCGGTCAATTGCGCGTTGAGAAAGAAATACCAGCGGATTTGAAACACTATACGATGAACCAACTTTATCTTTAAAAAAGACGACATATCGATTAACTGCTGCAAAAGAGCTTGAGGAAATAAAAAGAAAAACAGCAAAATATATTAATCTACTCAACACCATAAATCAGAATGGTTTGTTTATAAATCACTCCTTCTTCCACTATTTGTTGTCCGATACAACCTGAGTTTGTATCCGTACAATAAACGAGTTGCGTCTTTTCGTTGTGAACCAAACCAACGTTTTTGGCATACGATTCATAACGTTGATCAAGGTAAACAACAAAGTCTTCGTTGTCTTGCTGCTTGATGGTGATGCAATCTGCAAACGTAACATCGTTAAAGATTTTTGGCTCGGAACCTACCAGTTCATATTCCTCCGTACCTAAAGTATTAAAGGCATTGCCATTCCATTTCTTACCTACATGAAAAGGAAACACGAGTTTTACAAAATCAATATTTCCTTCTGCTTGTATGGCTCGATCGTTCACCACTCGTGATGACCATGTGTCTTTGTATGTCCAGGGTTCAGTTGCATTGTCACGAACGCTGCGATGAATAACATAGGTATAGTTTGATTCAGTATTGAAGAAAGAATCAATGACAACCGTTTTCAATTGATAAATAAAGGTATCGGGGTCGCCTAATGTGTAAATGATCTCGTTGACATCATAAATTTGATAGAAGCCTTTCCGCATCGGAAAATAATCTTTCCCAATGTCTACAGGATTTTCATCGGATGACGAATCGCATGAGGCGATGATCATGATCAGGACAACGAATATGTATTTGCTAAAATGCTTCACCTTTTCCTGTTTCTCAATATTCACTCAAATACACGATTTCTATGCAATTCAAAGTTTCACAAAGATATTTTAAACTTTGACTTAGTTTTGCGTACCATCAATTAAAACTATGCCGCTTAAAACGTTTGTAAAGGTAGGAAGTATTACTAATCTAAGTGACGCTCGATATTGTGCCGGAATGGGTGCCGACTTGTTGGGGTTCAATACCATAGAAGGAAAAGATAATTATTTATCCCCCAAACAGTTTCAGGAAATCCGTGGATGGGTAACCGGTCCGAAGGTAGTAGCAGAAGTATCGGGAGTTCAAAGCGGCAGCCAATTGGCAAGCATTGTCGAAAATTATCAACCCGATTTTCTGGAGTTGGGATTAGCTGAATTACCTTTCCTTTCCGGAAACACCATTCCCTTTATTCTTCGGATTGATGCTAAAATACCAGTAGGTAATTTAATCCAGCAACCTGATTTTGTTCTCGCGTCTTCATTCGTGGAAGGAATTAATTATCCACTTTTAATTGAAGTAACATCGTTAGCAGAAGCCGAACAGGCATTTCAACACTCTTCTATAAAAGGTATTGCTCTTCGCGGAAGTGCAGAGATAAGCCCGGGATTAAAAAATTATGACGAGTTGGCGGAGGTTTTGGAATTTCTTGATGTGGACTAATGTAAGGGCATAGGTTAAAATTCTTGCGAGCGTTCTAGATAACTTTTGTGTACGCAAGATTCTTACCTTCAATGCCTTTAATCGTTTCGTATCTACTGCTCCGGAGGAGCAACCTCTTTGTAGAAATTATTTTGATTAGGTGTATTTGACTCCGGAGGAGTCACCTCTTTGTGTTCATCAATAAAATCATTGTAACAATCAAGCGCGAAAAATCCTATTGCATTCGAAAATAGGCGGCTCCGCTGGAGCCGGATTAACCAATCTAACCATTGCTACTAAGAGATTGCTGCGCTGCAGCAAAGGGTATGGTGAAATTATCAGATATGGTTTGTAATAGAATTTATTTGCAACCTTGCTCTGCATTACTGTCGATAACGCATTTCAAATTGGCTTTTCTAATTTCTGTAACAGTGCTCAGGTCAGAAATCAAATCTATACCTATTGTCAATGGTGCGATGAATTAAATCAAGACCTAATTTTTTCTTGAGGCTTTGTATATACACTTCTATAGAATGATCGAAAAGGTAAATTTCTGAACCCCAAATATTACCCAGCAAATTTTCCTGCGAAATTACCTTATGTGGATTCTGAGCAAAAAAGAAAAGAAGTTCAAATTCAGGCTTGCTCAATGTTATTTCATGATTGTCCAATCGCACAGAATTTGACTTTCTGAAAATCTGGAGGGTACCTATCTTTAACTCGATAATACTTTTACGAATAATAAATCTTCGCTTCAGCACGGTGCTTACTTTATAGGTAAGGGCACGCAGACCAATTACCTTTTCAATAAAATCATCTCCCCCAGTATCCAACGCGGCCTCTTGATAATAACTTTCTGATTTTGCTGTAAGAAAAAAAATGTAAGTCTCTTCAAATCTTTTCATTCTCCTCAATGCACGACATACCTCAATACCATTCGGATGTGGCATCATAATATCCAGAATGATCAGATCGGGTAAAAAGTCATTCGCAACATCAATAGCATTGCTACTATCCTCCAGTGTCTTTACTTTAAAACCTTCTCGTTCGAGATTATATTCCAACAATTCCAAAATGTCACGATCATCGTCTACCACCAATATCCGAAACGGTCTTTTCTCGCGCATAATTCGTCTTCACACGAACTTACGATGACACTGTTATTTGAAATTTAAAATGAAATGATGTTGATGTGAATATTTCAACATGAACGGGTTGATCTAGTAACACAAGCTTTCAAGCAACTTACTTCTTCCCCAACTTCACTGCACGCGCAACGGCATCAGCAGTAATATTCTGATAGTTGACTGAAACAATAGAGGATGTTTCGATCCACTCTTCAATTTTCTCAATGTTCTTCTTCTTTATTTTCTTCAACACCGGAACACCCATTTGCTTTAGCGAAGCTGCATTGTAATGTTGTTCAAGCTGCGATTTCATAGGAACAACCATCAACTTCTTTCCAAGGTAAAGTGCTTCGGCAGGTGTTTCGAACCCCGCTCCGCATAAAACACCTTTACACGATGTCATGCTCTCAGCAAATTCATCTTTGTTGACCGGAAACACAGAAAGCTTTCCAACATGATACGGCTTGCGGGCGTGCTTCGAAAAGATATGCCACTTTACATTGCTGATCTTGGAAAGAATAGGTACTAATTTCTGATCATCATACGAAGGAAGGTAAACCGTATAATGCTCTTTCGTTTCAACTTTCGCTTCGCGGACTGCCGATCGGATAACAGGAGTAAAAATATTCTTGTCGTAATTTTCAAAATGAAATGACACGTATTTGTCTATCGGTGCATAATGATGCAACACCCACTCGCCCACCGGGTCAATCTTCTTCGGACTCGGTACCTTATCTGACAACAAAGCCGATTGATGACTCAATCCTACGCAAGGTATTTCACGCTTGCGACAAGCCCATGCAGTGATGGGTTCAAAATCATTAATCACCAAATCATACTTATCAACCGGAAACCGTTTCATTTCCTTATACACTTCTTTGGAACTGTTTTGCTTGAACGTTTTTAAAAAGTCGATACCACCACTTTTTCCAAAGAAGAAACTCAGACCCTTTGATTTGTACTTTACCGGATATGAAAGTTTTACATCGGCTTGAGCACCACTGACAAAAATATCAAGCGCACCATACTCTTTTAAAATTGGAATAACATCTTCTGCACGGGTAAGGTGCCCATTCCCTGTACCTTGTATGGCGTAAAGTATTTTCACTTTTTGATTGTTAAGAATTCGTTTACCAAGTCTTTAAAAATCTCATCATTATCCAGCTTATACCGAAGACGTTTTGGCAATTTGACGGACTGCGCCTGCTTATCTTCCGAATATCGAAATATCTTCCAGTCTTTACCATCAAACTCCAATGCGGTTAAGCTCTCAATCCAGTCTCCCGAATTTAAATAAATTACGCTTCCTTTTTCGTTTTCTATTTTCTTGATTTCAGGATGATGGATATGGCCACAAATTACATAGTCGTAACCATTTTCTATAGCAATATCGGCAGCGGTTTTTTCAAAATCATTTATAAAGCTGACAGCCGACTTCACACTATCTTTCACTCTTTTTGAAAGCGATATTTTTTCTCTTCCTAATCTCGTTAAGCACCAGTTCACAAAGGTATTGATCACAATTAAGGTATCGTAACCAACGGCACCCAGCTTGGCCAGCCATTTTGAATATTGCATGGTGACATCGAATACATCGCCATGAAAAATCCAGGCACGTTTGCCAGCCAGCTTCATAACCACTTTATTGTTGATATGGAATGAACCAAGCCGAAAGCCCGAAAACTTTCGAAGCATCTCATCGTGATTTCCGGTAAGGTAAATGATTTTGGTATTCTTGGCCAGAAGACCTGTTATGTGTTTGATTACCTGCATGTGCGACTTGGGCCAGTAGCGTTTGCTAAATTGCCACATGTCGATGATATCACCATTCAGAATAAGCTTTTTGGGATTGATTGTTTTGAGATAACGAAGCAGCTCTTCAGCGTGACAGCCGTAAGTTCCAAGGTGTATGTCCGACAATATTACGAGCTCTACATCTCGCTTCTTTTTCTTACCCATGCCTGCCTGTAGTGATCTCACAAGGTAATCTACCTTTGTGAAATCTCAAACCAAAAACTATAAAGAGGAGTCTTTAAACAAAAGTAAAATTTTATGGAGGAAGGTTATGGATGGGGGTGTTATGAAATTGTTACAGATTTAGTTGGCCACGAATGCACGAATAAAATGCATTTATTTGTGTATTCGTGGCAATGGATTTAAAATCTAAACCGGAGGTATTTAATCTTCTCCCCTTTGCTGGCAAACATCTCTTCGTATTTCGTTTTAATATCAAAACACTCAGGACGAAGATCAGATTGATAGACATCATTAGTGAACTTATAATCGAAGATGTCTTTTCGGTTTTCAAGTTCTTCTAATGTAAATTCATAGAAGCCCGTGTTGTCAGTCTTTAATCGGAAATAACTTCCAGGCTTAAGCAATTCTTTGAACTTGTTTAAGAAGCGGCTACTCGTCAATCTTCTTTTAATATCACGCTTGCGCGGACGAGGATCCGGAAAGGTCAACCAGATTTCATCTAACTCACCGGGCTGGAAAAAATTATCGATCAGCAAAATGGGTGTTCTGAGAAACGCCACATTCGTAAGACCTTGTTCAACCGCTAAGGTACTGCCCTTCCAGATCCGTTCGCCTTTAATATCAACACCAATAAAATTCTTTTCAGGGAAAAGTTTTGCCAACCCAATAGTGTACTCTCCTCGACCGCAGGCTAACTCTACTGTAATCGGATTGTCATTTTTAAAGTAAGTCGAACGCCAATTCCCTTTTATGCTTTCAAAAATATCTTCCTTCGATCGCTCAATTACATTGCTACGCTCTTCAATAATTCTAAATCGTTCCTGCTTTCTTTTCATAAATTTTCAATTTCCGCCACCACAAAAGTACTACCGCCAATAAAGATCATATCATTGGCGGATGCTCTCTCCTTTGCCATCGTAATCGCTTCGTTCACATTCTTAACATCAATTCCCGTCAGTCCATAACTTGCTGCCTGATCTTTCAATATTGCCGCATCTAAAGAGCGCGGAATTTTTGCTTCACAAAAATAGTATTCCGCTTCTTGCGGCAAAAGCTTTAATATGGAGCTAATATCTTTGTCTTTCACCATGCCGATGATCATGAATAGTCTATCGTATTGTTGTGCGTGAATCTGCATTATAATCTCTTTTATTCCATTTTCATTATGACCGGTATCGCAAATGATCAATGGCTTATCACTCAACTTCTGCCATCTGCCTTTCAATTTTGTTTGACTTACTACATTAGTCA
>ENA-UOWO01006935-UOWO01006935.1-activated-sludge-metagenome-genome-assembly--contig:-NODE-6935-length-11391-cov-5.606122_pt1 | contig 11391 bp, 9 predicted proteins | sample MGYA00238148_ERZ761564 | MGnify/ENA primary metagenome ERZ761564 (study PRJEB28885, sample SAMN05720194) | activated sludge metagenome | isolation source: Anaerobic digester | place: USA...
ATAACGTAGCGTGACTGGAGTTCAGACGTGTGCTCTTCCGATCTTCTGAACCGCGATATGCTGTTTTCCTGTAGGAATAACTCCAATTCCCGCGGAGTCATACCCGCGATATTCTAATTTTTTTAATCCCTCAATAAGAAGCGGTTGCGCTTCCCGGTTACCGATATAACCGATAATACCGCACATAAATTTTGATCTCTTATTAAAACAAGGAAGTTATCTGAAGAATTCCAGAAAAATAATCCGAGGTGACAAGCAAGGCGTCAAGCTTTTTCCGGCCCGTTTGCGGCTACAGGTTGCACATTAACATAGGTGACCTGCTTATTATATTTATTCCGCTTCCTGCTGAAATATATCTTGCCATCGCATATGGCATTAAGATGCATTTCCCCCGTGACATTAAGGCCGGGCTTCCACTTGTCACCCTCCCGGGTTAAAACGGTACCGGCTCTAACAAATTGACCTCCCGCCACTTTAATTCCTCGCGTCTCGCGATAAAATTTCGACGTTAACCCGCCCTTTTTCGCCATCTAGAAAGCCTCCTCTTACGTGATCTCTATAATTAACACACTTAATCGCAACTGGTTCCCGCTAAAAAACTTCACACAGCAACAATTCCTTGTACCGATTAAGGTATAAATATTAACAAAAAATCACAAAAATGTAAACAACAATTTTGCCAGCGCCATTCCACACCTTCCTGAAAGGCTTTCAGGATACGCCTGCGCGCGGCTTAGTCGCCCTATTGTTTCAGCAAAGCATCAATCTGAGTTTTAAAACCCGCCAAATCCCTGGCAGTGGTCTTGCGTCCCCCAAGGAAAAACGTCGGGGTTCCACGCACATCCGATTGAGTCCCCAGGACGATATCCTTCTGGACCCATTCTTCATACTGTGCGTCTTTCTGTTTAAAATCGCTCATAAATTTTTCGACGTTAAGCCCCAACCGCCCCGCCAATTCCTTAAATTTATCTTCTGTGAGCCCACGGTTATTTTCTAAAAGCAGCTGAATCATCTCGTGATATTTCCCCTGCTCGCCAGCCGCGAAAGCCGCTTTAGCGGCGGGCCTGGCCCCGGGATGAAACTGCAACGGAAAATTTTTTACGATAAAATTGACTTTGTCCGGATAAGCAGCGAGCACTTCATCGACAACCGGATGAAACCGGGCGGAATACGGGCACTGAATATCTATAAATTCCACGATACTAATCGGCGCAGCTGGGTTTCCCTTTATAGGAGAATGGGCCGCGTCGAATTTATAAACTTTATCGTAATCTTCCTGAGGACGTTGAGGGACCTGTTGCGCGGCCTGGCCTCCCAAGGATAGCTTTTGAACAATATTGGTTAAATCGACAACCCTTTTTTCCAAAGCCGAAACCCGGGACTCCAGGGGAAACGGGTCAGACCCCGCCTTGCCGGCTTGCCCTTCAGCCGAAGAATTTTTACTGCCCTGGGCGTCGACTTTGGTCGTCAGTTGCATCAATTGACGCTGAACGACCTGGTTCATTTTTAAAATTTCATTTTGCTGCGTAATCAGACGGACCATTATCGGGCTGTTCACTTTTTGAACCGTAATCAACACCCCCATGGCAATGGCGAGGACAATAACAACAGGTAAAATAAAACTGCGATTATTCATAAAATTTTTCCTTTCTTTTTAATAACACTGTCCCATCTTCAATCCGATTAACCGCTCCATTTTATGCCACAAATATATATTTTGCAATATATTTAATCTCGAAAAACCCACTTAAAGCCATCACAAATCAATCCCGCCATAATGTTCCACAATATATTTGATGTCGTCCCACCTCCGGGTGCAGCCGAAAACCGCAATGATGCAAATGCTCTGGCCTTTATGAAGGTACCCGACAAAACAAGCCTTCGCCGCTTTCGTATACCCCGTCTTCCCGTGAAGCTTCTTTTTCCAATCCATAAAAAGAATCTTATTATGACTTCTAAGCGGAATTTTCCTGCCTTCTAAAGAATAAATTATTCTGGATTTCGTTCCCACAAGTTCCCGGAAAAAATCATGCTTTAAGGCGGCCCGGAAAATCAGGTACATATCATAGGGGGTCGTGTACTGCTTTGCTTTCGAAGGCAAGCCGTGGGCGTTGGCAAAACGCGTGTGCTTCGCGCCCAATTCCCGCGCCTTTTTGTTCATAAGCTCAACAAATTTGTCTTCGCTGCCGGCCACCGCTTCAGCCAGGATGACACTGGCGTCATTGGCGGACTTAAGCATTAAAGCGTACAATAAATCCCTCACCCGGAATTTCTCTCCGGGCTTGGCGTAAATTTTGGAAGGCTGGGGATGCGTGGCGCGGACGCTTGTCGTGACCACTTTATCGAGAGGCAGGCGCTCCAGCACAATCAGCGCGGTCATAACTTTCACCGTGCTGGCCGGCGGCACCCGGGAATGCACGTTCTTGCCGTAATACCGGATCACTTCCGTGCTGTTTGAAAAAATGGCCGCCTGGGCGGAAACAATGTCAGAACCGCCTTCCCCGGCATAACCCATTGGCGGACAGGACAAAATAACGGCTAGAGGTAAACACAGATACCGGAAAAACCTTGCCTTTCGGGGATATCGCATGTTCAGATCCTAATGGTTTGTCGTGTTGTTTTCCTGAAAAGTTTGTTTCACGGCCTCCGCCGTCATCCGCACGGCGAGCGCCACCCCTGGAGTCGGCAACACGGTCTGCCCCGCAGCGAGAGCGACGTACCAGCCCCGCCGGCTTTTCGCGATAACAATCCACACATGCTGGGTGACGTGCTCTTCGGCGGCGACAAGATGCACCATCGCCTTTCCCCGTTGCGGATCAAAAAGAAAATCTTTCTGGACAACAGACGGGCATCCGACCCTGCCGGGGAAACAAAACCGGTCCGGGATAAAATCGTCCACAAAATACACAGTCAACGGGAGATCCTCCTCCAGAGGGATATCCATATGCTCTGACTTGCGCAGGATCAGCTCAAAAAATTCCTCCTGCCCCTCCCCCATCCATTTACGTTCAAACTTCGTGTTAAAACGGGGGCTGATTTTCCGCCCTTCGACACGGAAGCCCGAGCCGGAAACTTCTTCCTGAAGCCACTCGAAATACGGTTCATGATCCGTTACGATCTGGACAAACCCGCCGTCAACAAGACGGCTGTTCACAACCCGACAAAAAGGCCTGGAAAACAGCCGGTATCTGATGTGCCCTTTTTTAGGCCAGGGGCAAGGGAAAAGACAATACACCCGATGGAGGCTGCGCGGGACGAACAAACGCCTTAAGGCGATATCCGCCTCGACCTGCAAAATACGGATATTATCCGTGAAAAAATTTTGTCCGTTGGGTTGGCGGATTGCCCAAATCTTATGCAGGGTTTTCTTGATCCTCTGCCAATCGAGTTCGATGCCGACATAATTCCGCTCCGGAGCCTCCCGCGATTGATCCAGGAGAAATTCTCCCAGCCCAAACCCGATTTCAAGGTCCAGGGGGGCCTGGCGGTTAAACTGCGCCGCCCAATCAATGGGCCTCTTCTGTTGATAATGCAGGATAAAATTCTCAACCGCGATATCTTTAAATTTTTTACGCGCCATAACCGCCAACCTGCCCCGGGGCCCCCGTCACATCATTTCTTCACTTTCTTGTTTAAATAATCCCAGCCATACCCCATCAATTGATCCTTTACGAAAACCAAAGGGGCCAGCTCGTCATCGGTAATCTGGCCATCGGCCGCGTTGATCCCGACAAAATAATAGTCGATCTCATACACCTTATCGCCATCGGCAACCTGCTCCTGCCGATAGGGATTCTTGACGGTCAAAGGGGTGTACTGTCCGGTCTCTTCATCGTGGATTTCGTAACCGATGATCACCTGGCTCCCCAAAACTCCCGCCACCTCCTGCCGGGTCATGCCGGCATAAATCTGCCGCAGGCTTAAAAACCGGCGGGACGCCATATTGATCTGGCTGTAAGGTTTCTGCTCCGTCGTCGCGCAGCCCCAGAAAGCCGACAAAAAAAGAATTAAAACCGCAATTTTCCTCACGTCTCCCTCCTTTAAATATTCCGGCCTCTTCAGGCGCGCCGTTCCCCGGCCCATTCTTCAACGCGCTGTTTTATGAAAAGATAGGTAATCACAAAATACATCAAATAAACAGCAAGAGAAAAATTCACCGCCGGGTAATAAAGCCTTAACCCGGAAAAAAACGTTGAGAAATCGGAAAAAACGCTCCGGTCCGGAGTGAAATAATTCAACAATATATTTTGTTTGCCCCTCAGCACGTTCTGAAGCGGCACAGCGATCCCAAACATGTATGCGGCCGTTGAGGCCTTAAAAAATAAATCCGCCCACAGCGCGGTCCGCCCCATCCGAAAACCCAAGGGGTACCGCCGCAGCAAGGCAAAACCGCTGATGATATAAAGGAAACTGCACATCATTTCCAGGGCGGCCAAGGCCCAGAAAAGGAGCATGTGAGACGAACGGGTATTCGAAGAGCACCCCGTAAACATCTTGGCTGTCCTGATAAAGTTATATCCCGACACCCCGCGTGTTCCGGCCTCGGTTCGCAACGCAATGACCTGACACCGGCTGTAAATTGTCACCAGCCAAACGAGCCCCCACAGAAGAAGAAACCACGCCAAAAAACGAACGGCCCAGGATTTTTGTTTCATCTCCGCCTCCTCTAATAACCCCGTTTTTTGTCCAGGCTGTGCCATTCCTGAAACAGCAGGAGATTCTCTTCCCTTAAAACATTCGGGACTATTTTAACACGGCTAGCGCCCAATTTCTTCATCTGACGGTTTGATAGCGTGAGCTCATTAAACCCGATTCTTTGCGCGTCCCGAATCCGGGCGCCGAAACAGATGACCGGAATCCTGGCCCAGTGGCACGCGCTAAAACACATAGGACACGGCTCGCAGGTCGAATAAATCACGCACTCCGACAAATCGATCGTCCGCAATGTCCGGCAGGCCTGACGGATAGCGCATATTTCGGCGTGCGCGGTAATATCCGTCCCTTTCCAGACCTCGTTGTGCTCACAGCTGACCACACAGCCGTTTCTCACAATGCAGGCCCCGAAAGGCGTCTGCCCGGCTCCTACCCCATCCCGGGCGCGCTGAATCGCCCGGCGCATAAACCGGTGGTGCTCCTCATTTTTACTCAATTGTTGGGCCATTTCAGAGGCCTATTGTAACTTAAATTATATTCAGAAACAAGCGAAAGACAAAAGAATGCTTCTGGACGACCCCTTAAAAATCAAACCTTGCCTTCAGTGAAAGCCCCGCCACAGTAGTTATCCGAACAAACAAAAACATGGCGGGATGAAACCGGGGAACAGTAAAAATTTTCAGGTTGGAGACCCTTTTAAAAAGTCAGGCCGGGACGCCTTGGAAAAACAAAACAGCGTTCAATAATAAAACCCTATCCGCACTCCGTATTCCGTGGTGTTGTTTTCCGGTTCATACCCGTAAACAGGATACTCCCGGGCCGGGTCATAATACCACAAAAGGCTGCCGCTGTTGGACGTCCACTGCGCCAGCTGGGAATCTTTCAGATTCCAGTAACGCACAAACGGCTCAAAAACAAAATCCCATCTATCATGACTTTTCATGAACTTCAGAGAACCCCGCAAGCCAAAACCTTCTTCCTGGTCGTTTTCCAACGTATCCAGGACGTACAATTGTCCGTCGCTGGATGAAAGCACTGTCGCCCCGCCGTTTTCCAGATGGCTCTTCTGCTTACCCACAAGAAAAATGTCATACTCGCAGGTCAGGCTCACAGACCAGCGGTTTTTCATCCGGCGGGAGATTTCGAGCCCGATGGGCAGGTAAAAATACCGGCTTTCCCGGTCATAAAACCAGTTATTCGTCGAGCTAACTTTCCCGCCGCTGTCATCTTTGAGGTAACGGAACCCCACCCCGAAAAACGGCGTGATGGCACCGGACGGGATCAGCGGCATCTCATAAGCCAGGAGGCCCCGGAGTTCAAAAACATAAAAATTCAAGCCATCACGCGTTCCGGTCTCTTCAGATTCATAATCCACATCCCCGCCGGCAAAACGGCCTTCCACAGAAAGCTTGTTGACTTTGAGCTTGTCACGCCAGGCGTCCTTGAACGTTTTAATATGCTGGTTGTCTGCCAGCCGATGAGTGAAAACCCCGTAAACGCCCGTCAGACAACCCCGGTCTTTCATAACGCCCGGCTCCCGGTAAGAGAAGGCAAATGTTTCCAGGCCCACTTCAACCCGGTTCAGGGCTTCCGTGACCGCCTTGGTCCTTTCCGGGGGAAAAGGGCAGGCCTTGTGTTCACCACCCGTGAAGCCCAAAGGGGCGGATCCTCTCCCGTCTCCGGACAAATTATATGTGGGAGACCGGCCATCAAAGGATCCTTCCGTATTCTCGGGCCCAGATTTCTCGCCTAGCATTTCCTGCTGGGACAATTCCTTGTTGATAAGTTGCTGGCGGTAAGAAAAAGGCTGCGCGTCTTCGTCGGTCTCAGCCGCCAACACCTCAGGCCACATGCCCCAGCCCACGGCCAACAGCAGGCACACGATGAAGGCGGCAGGATAAACCGACGATCCTCCTGCCCGGGGATCAAAATGCCGTATACGGTTTCTGTTCATATGATTGCTCTTACCGGGCCGACGCCGGTTGTTGTTGCTCAAGCCTTTCAAGCCTTTCACTCAAAGACACATTCTTATCCAGAATTGAAAAATAATCCTTGGCCAAATCATCCGCTTCCTGAGTGAGGGCCGCGATTTGTTTATCCTTTTCCGCCACCAAATTGACCTGTTCCTGCAGAAGGGTGTCCTTCTGATCGATAATTTCCATAAGGAACCTCACCTTGTCTTCCAGCTCGACCTGTTTCTTGGAATATGTATTCGTCAATTTCCCCTCAATTGTTTGAAGCGATTTCTTGGCCTCGGCCAGCTCATTGTTCAGAAAAATATTCTCCTGCTGAACGGCGGACAGGCTGATTGTAATACGATCAAGTTCCTTTTCCATATCCTGAAAAGCGGAATCTTTCCCTTGCATTGTTATCTTAAGCGCGCCAAGCTGCTGTTGCAGATCATTGATTTTCTTGTCAGCGGCGCTTTTTTCCTGCGCAATCTGCTGGGCAGACTGTTTTTGGGCAGCCTTGACCTCTTCCTCCAAAGCTTTAATCCTGGCCTCCAGAGGCTTCCGCGCCTCAGCCAACTTATTTTTAACCGCGTTCTCGGTTTCTTTGTTCTGTTTCTCCAATGCGGCGATCTTCTGGTCCAGGGGCTTGCGGGCTTCCGCAATCTGATTTTTTACTGACGCCTGGGCCTGCTGCAGGTCTTTCTCCAACGTAAGAATCTTTTCTTCCAAAGGCTTACGGACTGCTAATATCTGCTGAGGCAAGCCTTGCTCTTTTAACTTGAGTTCCTCTTTCAAACGGCCGATTTCGGTTTCCAAAGGACGCTTAACCTCCTCCATCAGTTGGGGCACAGACTTGCTCTTTTCCAAAAGCTGCTGTTCAACCTGGGCCTTTTGAGCCGTAAGTTCGGCAACCGTTTTTTGCGAGGACTCCAACTCCTTCAAAGTTTGCTGAAGTTTAGCCCCGGAATTTTCAAGCGCGGTGTCCTGACGGGAGAACTCCTTATCTTTATCTTGAAGCTGCTTTTTCAAAGCCGCAATTTCCTCCTGCAACGGCTTCTGAACGTCCTGAATCTGTTTCGGCAATGATTGATTCTTTTGCTGCAATTCCGCCTTCAGGGCCCGGACCTCCTCCTCCAAAGGAGACTTGGCCTCCTTGACCTTCTGAGGAAGCCTGGCCTCGCTTGCTTGCAAGTCCTTCGTCAATTCTTCAATACGGGCTAAAAGAGGCCCTCGGGCCTGCTCAACACTTTGGGGCCAGGCCGCTTCTTGTTCCTTCATTTGCTGTTGCAGGGTCAGAATTTTCTCTTCCAACGGTTTCCTGGCGTCGGTGACACGCTGCGACATTTCCGCATCCTTCGCTTTTAACGCCTCCTCCAGGCCGACAATTTTGTCGACAAAAGGCTGTTTGGCCGACGCCACAGCTTCCGGAAGCGCCTGCTGGGCTTTCTGCAGGGCCGCCTGCAAATCTTCTATCTTCCGGTCATAATCTTTTCGAATTTGTTCTTCCCCGCGCTGAGATTGGGCCTGCGCGGCCTGCAGGTCTTTTTGCAAACTCAAGACACGGTCATTCAAAGCCGTCTTCTCTTTCAAGGCGGCCACAAGCTCTTTATTCAAATCGTCTTTTTCCTTCAAATGCTTCTGAAGTCCCCGGTCCTTCTCCACTAACGCTTGATCCAAAGACGCCACCTTCTGTTCCAGGGGTCGTTTCGCCTGAACAATTTCCTCCGGTAAAGACGCGTGGGTTTTTTTCAATTCAGCCTGTAATTGGCTCACTTCAGCCCGCAGAGGCTTTTGGGCTTCTTCAATCAAAGCCGGAATACCGGCCTCTTTCGCTTTAATCGTTTCCTTCAGCTGCTGGATTTGAGCTTCCAGCCCGGTTTGGGCCTGGGCGATTTTTTCAGGCAAAGAAGCTTCCAAACCCCGTTTCTCCGCTTCCAACGCGTCAATCTTCGCCAGCAATGGCTTTTGGGCTTCCGCGATTTTCTGTGGAAGATCGGACTGAAGCGACTGGTGCTCTCCCCGGGCCTGCTCAACGAGTTCATTAAGTTTTTTACTCTTCTCGCCGGCCACATCAAGATCCTTGGATAAAGATTCTTTTTCCGTCGTCAATTGCTTAATGTCCCGCTCTTTCTGCTGGATTAATTTCTCCAAATCCTTCCGTTGCGCTTGCCACCCCTTTCTTTCTTCCTGGATTTTTTCCTGATCTGTTTTCATGCTGGTTTTATAAAGCATTTCATCCGTTTTCATTTTTTCCAGAAGATAATCAATCCTTTCCTGCAACGGGGCCTTGGCTTCATCGGCTTTTCGAGAGGCGGCGTCTTTCGCCGCGCTCAACTCGTTTTGCAGGACAACAACCCGCTCTTCCAAGGGCTTCTTGGCCAGGACGATTTTTTCCGCCAACGCCTGCTCCTGCTCCTGGGCCGCCTGCTTCAAACGGGCGACCTCCAGGGCAACCGTTCCCTGTGTTTCTTTCAGTCGCACCGTCAGCGCCTCGATTTCTTTCTCTAAAGGCGCTTTCGCTTTTTTGATCACGCGGGAAATCGCCGCGTCCCGTTCATCCAGTTTCTGCACCAAAGCCCGGACTTTGACCTCCAGGGGGAATTTGGCCTCCTCAATTTTAACCGCCCACTCTTTATCTTTATTTTCCAAATCCTTTTTTAAAAGCGCGATATTCTCTTCCAAAGGACGCTGCGCCGCCTTGACTTTATCCTGAATATCCGATCCCCTTTGGCGAAGGTCCTTTTCAAGCTCTTTAATTTTGTCCTCTAATGGTTTTTTCGCGAGTTTGATGTCTTCATCTTTCCTGACCTGCGATTCTTTTAAATCATTCTGCAACATCGCTATCGCCTCTTCCAGAGGATGCTTGTCTTTGGCCACAGTTTCCGCGACGCTATCCTTGTAATCCTGAAATTCCTTTTGAATCTTTTCAACCTCCACCCTTCGGGCCTCCTGCTCCGCCTTCAGACGTTCTTCCGCGTCTGCCCTGGCCAGGCGCAGCTCCTCTTTGTGGGCCGACCGGGCATCCTCAACCAACGCAGCCGCTTCGGCTTCCTTTTGCCGCACCCCTTCCTCAAGAACTTTAATCTGTTCTTTCAAGGGAACTTGCACAGCCTCTATTTGAACGGCAACCCCGGATTCCTTCTCTTTTAAGCTTCCCTCAAGAGCCCGCAGCTGTTCAAGCAACGGCGCTTTGGCCTCTTCCACCTTGGACGCCAACATCTCTTTCTGTTCGCGCAACTGTGCTTCCATCTCTTTAATCTTATCTTCCAGGGGTTTTTGCGCGGCCTGCAAAACCGCGCCTTTTCGGTTTTTGGCTTCTTTCAGGTCCTGCTGCAACGCTTCTATTTTTTTCTCCAACGGCTGCTTGACCTTAGCCACGCGTTCCACTTCGGAATCTTTATACTCTTTAAATTCCTTCCGTGCTTTCTCCACGTCTTTCCGCCAAATATCTTGCTCGGCCTTCACCCGGGCTTCTGAATCCGCCCTGGCCGCCCGTAAGTCTTCTTTTAAAACCGCAATATTTTCTTTCAACGGCGCTTCCGCCTCGGTAATCCTCATGGCCACCTCAGCCTCTCTCTCCTGCAGGCGCTGTTTAAGCGTTTGAATCTCTTCCAACAGCGGGGCTTTCGCTTCATCCTCTTTCCGCGGCCAAAGCGTTTCCTTTTCCGAAAGTCGTTGCTCCAATTCCTGAACCTGTTCAAGCAAAGGCGCTTTAGCCTCTTCCATTCTAGCCTCTATCCCGGACGCCTGCTCTTTAAGGGCATCCTCGAGGGCTCGAATTTTCTCCACAAGAGGGGCCTTCGCGTCTTCACCCTTCGCAGCCCACTCGGTTTCTTGATCCTTGAGCCGGGCTTCCAATTCCTTAATTTTTTCTTCCAGAGGTTTCAAGGCGGCTTTCCGGGCCTCATCTTTCCGGCTCTTCGCCTCTTTCAAATCTTTCTGCAATTCCCCGATTTTCGCCTCTAAAGGCTGCTTGACCCTGGCGATTCTGTCAGGCTCGGAATTCTTATAATCGTTGAATTCCTGCGTGACCTGATCCACCGCCGCTTTCCGGACACTTTGTTCTTCCTTCAAACGGGCTTCCTGCTCTTTCCGCGCCGCATTCAGGTCTTCTTTTAACCTTACGATTTCCGTTTTTAAAGGGGACTCCGCTTCCTCAACCCTGGCTTTAAGCTCAGCGTCCTTTTCCTTAAGCCGGGCTTCCAAGGCCTGGATCTGCTCCCGCAACGGGGTCTTTTCTTCTTCAATCTTTTCCGGCCAAAACGCGTTCTTCTCGGCGAGTTCTTCCTCCAAGGCCTGGATCTGGCCCATGAACGGTGCTTTCGCCTTTTCAATCCTCGCCGAAACCGCAGCTTCGGTATTTTTAACCATTTCTTCCAAAGACCGGATTTTCTCCAAAAGCGGGACGCGCGCCTCATCAACCTTCCGGGTCCAGGTGGCCTCCTTCTCCAGCAACTGTTTCTCCATCTCTTTGATTTGATCTTCCAACGGCTTCTGCGCGGCCTGAATATCCTCTTTGCTGGCATTCTTCTTAACCCGCAACTCTTTGTTAAGACCCTTTATTTCTTCTTCCAACGGCTGCTTGGCCCGGGCGATCCTTTCCGAAACAGAAGCCTCCTGCGCTTTCATTTGGCTCCGCAACTGTTCTATTTCCTCATCCTTCGCCTTCATCGCCTCTGCCAATTTTTTCTGGCCGTCCTCCCTGGCTTCTTTCAATTCCTTTTCTTTCTCATCGATCCGGGCCTGATAATTCGCAGTCCGCTCCTGAGCAAGCTGCTCCACACGC